>ERZ795045.1352-NODE-1352-length-27968-cov-5.474295_pt1 | contig 27968 bp, 29 predicted proteins | sample MGYA00375129_ERZ795045 | MGnify/ENA primary metagenome ERZ795045 (study PRJEB30174, sample SAMN05720166) | activated sludge metagenome | isolation source: anaerobic digester from wastewater treatment plant | place: Japan | collected 2015-05-15 ...
ATATACAGTGTAGAAAATTCCTTCCCATTCATCAACATGCCATAGACGCGAACCGTTTCTAGTGGCTTGACATCCTGCGGAAACTTCACCAGCACTTGCATGCCGCTGTCGACTACCACCACTTCCACTCGCTTTGCGAGCAACCCGCTTTTTTCAATGCTAACGATCCTCGCAGGGAAGTTGATGACTGCAGTCTTGCCTGGAGACACTCGCTGCTGAATGGTCCACATATTTGCGTCGCCCGAAATGGCCGACATCTGCTTGGGAGGTTCGCCACCATACCAGAACGACGCCCAGTCACCGGCCTTGACGATGTACCGAGCAGAGAATGCTTGCCCGTTGGTCAGCTTGCCCGTGATGGTGACCACCTGTCCTTCTTTGGCCGTCTCGGGTATTGTGGAACTGTAATAGTTGCGATTGCCTCCACCGAACACGACATACTGCACATCGACAAATGGATGTTTGACATCAAATGAGTCACGACTGATGAATGCTGGAAATCGTGCACTGAACCCGTAGCCCGGTGACACATACTGCTCAATCGACCAGATCCCAAGGTTAGAGCTGCCACTGCCACTGCTATCGCCAGCACCACTGCCGGCGCCACTACCAGCACCATCACCAGGCTGAGCAGTTTGAAGCTCCTCCATCGCCTTCCTCAGCTCCGCTGCTGTCAGCGGCGTTCTGTACGAGACGATGATAGCTAGTGGTCCTACTAGTCCGGACGGCTCCGTCCTGCCCACCTCAACCAACAATCCCTTCGTGAGCAGCGCGTTGCGCACGTCCGCCGAGATGTTGATCGTTTGGTTGTCCTGGGTTGTAACTACAAGTCTTTCTTCCATTGTTTGTCACCTCCTTTGGTTGTAATCACGGCCGCGGCTGTAGCTGCGGCTGGTGTAATCGGGCTGATCCATAAACAGAGAAATCAAAATGTCAGTGCACATAAAAATAAAGAAGATTGGAATCAAAACGAGACACGTAAGAAACATTGCGAAAGAAGATACCAGAAACATGACTAAAGCCTCCTAAAACCGCCTAAAACCTCCAAAAAACACCCACCGTCGGCCCGGCTGCACATCCGTTCACCCCGCAAGTGACACCAACGCCAAACCCGATCGACGGCAACCATCGCCTATCTATTTTCTGATATTTGCGAACCTGACTTTCAAGGTTCGCGTTCTCCGCCCTTAGGACGGAAACTAAGTTTTCGAAATTCCCAAGTTGCGTGTCTCGTGCGGCGACTGCATCGTTCAAGCTTTCGACTAGTTTCTGATAAGCTTCAATTTCTTGATTCTTCGCCTTTACGGTGGCGTCACATGCCGCCAGAACGTCAAGACATGTGCTAAGTGGGGTGGGAGTTTCAATCGTCCCGGACAGCTCAGGTGTGAACTCAGCCAGAAGCTTCTTCAGCCTTTCATAACTTTCGACGTATGCAGCCTCGGCTTGGGCCGACTCAACCTTAGCCGTCGCAACAACCGCCTCAAGCTCGCTGACTCTTGCATTTTTTGCAACAATCAGCTCTTTGTAGCGATCGATTTCGATCGTCAGTTTATCGCGCTCACTGATCAGCTGTTTTCGCTCTTCTTCAAGCTTGGCGATGTCACTTCGCAGGATGCTGGTCCTAGAGTGAAGATACAGCAAGGTGGACATCACCAAAATGATGACAGCGAACAACTTAGCGAGGTTCTTCAAGCTCTGGCTCATCGTCGCTTCCCTATTTCTTTTCTTCTACCTTCTCTGCCTTCCCTACCGTCGACCCGACGCTTGTAACGACAAGATTGACAATCTTATTCGTTAGAGGCGGAGCGATCAACTCTCCAAGCGTCCCCAGCAAGAACGCCCAGCTCCAGTGCACAGGGATCACGTCTTGCTGCGTGTACCAATGACACAACACAAAATATACGCCGAGGACCGTGAATGTGGTAGTTGTCGAAGTTGTATCAAGAAAAAAGAAATTCAGCACAACCTTTTTCCAGCTGTCGTTCGTGGTGTATTTGATCCGGATCAACTTTCCGATGATCGTGAGTACGACGGCTGTAATGTAGACGATCCAGATAGTGGTCATGCTGGTTGTGCTGGTCATGCTGATTACATCTTTGTTAATATGTTAATGTCAGTTAATTAATTGATTCTCTTTGCAAACTCGTTCTGGATGAACAAGATCGACTCGACAACAGCCAACGGGAACTCCTTCTCGTTTCCTTCACCAATCGCATCTTTGATCGCCTCCAGCATCAGCTCCACTTCAGCTTCCTTGAATTCGATCTTCCACATCACCGTAGGATCAAACAGCATCCCTCCGCCTTGAACCTCGCGAAGATTAGCAACCTTAGCCTCGTCGGCATTCAGCAAGAGCTTGTTGCGAAGATTCAGCACAAGGAATCCCTTCTGGATGCCGACGTTTTGAAATGATTGTGACAAGAAAGTCGCGAGAGCGAGGCGGTGGCCGGTGTTCATTTCTACGACGCAGCCACCAGAAATAGCTAGGTCGGGCTTCACCGAAAGATCCTGCGGTGTATTTTGAGGTGTGTTGTTCTTCGTAACTTGTTCTTTTCTCATCACTTCTCTCCTTTTTCTTCGATTCCTTCGGTCTTAAGCTCTGACTGCTTCTTCGCGTTTCCGATTTCGATCTTCGCTTGTTCTCGTGCGGTGTTCTGAGCGTTGTCAATTACATCGTGCACAAGATGCTGCTCAAGAACATCTTGGATGAACGCCCAAACCCGCTCTTCAATGAACTTAGCTTTAAGTGCGGCGTCTACCTTGTCGTCCTCAGTTCCTCGTTCGATGTCGTGCTCTTCCAAGAAGTCTCTCCACGCGGACTTGTGGATGCGCAAGAACGAATCAATAATCGGAGACGTGTCGTCAATTTTAATTGTAAACTCCACTTGCAACCTCCTTTGTTTCTATTATACTACGATTCTTTGTAACACACAAAATGTGTATCGTTCGTATTCTATGTGGTACTATCGGTAATCAAGCCGTAAGATGCTAGTGCTGTTATCAGTGACCCAAGTGCCGCATTGCCACCCTTAGATCCTGTAACGGTCTTTTTCGATGATGTAGATGCACCAAAGAATCCGATGCGATCAGACCTAAATGCAACAGCACTATAAGAGCTAGAAGCAAATGCTTCAATCTGTGCATAATATGTTGAACTGTAATTTGCATACATTATAGATCTCACTGCCGTACTTTCACATGTAAGGCCTGCATATTGTGATGATGAATATTTAGCACCCATGCCGCATGCGTTGTATGCTGTTATTTCTATCGTGTACCAGCGATAAGAATCAGATCCAAGATAGAGTGTTCCGTTACCTGATGTATTTGGGCGAAGGGTCATAGTTCCTTTTGAAATTGCATTGATTGATGTATTGGCATATAAGTAGATGTAGTTCCAAAAGTATGAACTATCTCCTAAATATAATGTTCCACTATTGGCAGAATACGGCTCAATCGTTATAGTTCCAGGCGAATACATTATTATATAACTAGAACTTCCACTTGAGTATATAGTGAGAGCACTTGAGCCACCAGCACCTTCTGCTAATGCCTGAAACTTACCGTAATTTGATGCACTATTAGCTTCCGTCGATAGATATCCTCTTACCAAACCTAATGTTCCAGAGCGCTGTGTCATAACTGAAAATTGGCTCTCACATGTCAATCCGACATAGAACCAAGGAGTGTCATAATTACCTATATAAACATATCCATTACCAGCTAACAGCGGCATAATCCCAATAGCACCGACATACGTACCATATGCAGTACTATGTATTGCGGCTCTATTTCCAAAAAGAATTTTTCCAGTCGTTGCAGCCGATCCACCAACCGTCAGCACAATCTGCCCTGTATTCCCACCCGTAGTCGGCAGCTGCACCAGCACATTCCCCGAACTATCAAACGTCCTCAACCCATTTGCACTCGTCATCTCAACTCTGGCACCGGACGACGCCGTCTGCACCGTCACTCCTGTCAACGTCCCAGCTGTTAATGTTCCTGCATCAACAGTCAACGCAGACAGTTGCGTAACGTTAATTTTCCCTGCCGTTATCGTTTTGGCGACAATTGCATCACCATCCACCCTCGCTGGACCCGTTACCGTAACGAAATATGTACAGCTCCCAGACGATGAATTGGAAGATTGTTTTGCTACAGCAATCAAGATGCAATTAGCTCCAGGAATACTCGTACTACTAGATAATGTCGCCCCACCGCTCCAGTACAAGTACGTCCAGCTCGTCGTTAAATTCGTAACCGATCCGGCGTTAATAGCCATCGTTCCGCCGTCACGAAACTTGATCGTGAAAGCACTCCACGAGATGGCGTTATAAGATGTAGAACTGAATGGATCCACAGGATTGATAACAACATCTTGCGCCGTGCTCATCAGCCGCGACGCAGCTATCGAGTCCTCATTCAACGCCGTCCCGGGAATAGTCACTGAACCTGCAGTATTCCAAGCAATCTGAGTAGCCCCAACCCCCAAAAACCCACTCCCATCACTCTTAATACTCGTTGTTTGAACCGAAGATGCATTGAATGTTCTTATTTCTTTTGTAGCTGAATCACCATCTATCTCAATACGAGCATTTCCAGTAGCTGGAAGTCTGATGAATCCTGAAGTGAGAGAGCCCATGTCTGCACTAAGTGCACTCAAATCATTCACACTAATGTGTCCAGCCGTGATTGTCTTCGCCAGTACCTGATCCCCATCAATCTTCGCAGGTCCTGTTACCTTGATGAAATACACAGAACCCAACGCATCTACAGTAGATGCACATCTTGCCACGCATATGAGAATCGCATTAGCAGGAGGGAGAGATGTTGATGAGAGAAGAGTTGAGCCGGATGTCCAATAGATGTATGTCCAAGCAGAAGTAAGTCCGGTGATTGAACCAGCAGAAATTGCTTGTGTAGTCCCAGACACGAATTTCATGGTGAATGCATTCCAACCGATCATGTTGTATGCATTCGAATAGAAGGGATCAACTGGATTGAGGACGAGATCTTGGGCGGATTGTGTAAGCTTGGCAGCAGCGATTGTGGCATCAGGAATTTTGGGAGGAGTGATTGCACCGTCAGCGATTCCCGTGTCATGCACTAATCCATCGGAACCGATTGCAGTGTAAGTACGAAAAGCTGCATCTTCGTCTAAGACGTCGATGGCTATGGAGTCGATCTGTGCGGTGCCATCACCTTGATTGTAATTGAGGCAAAACAATGGCCTAACGTATCTCACGTCTGGGTGCATCCCAGATGGATTCAGAGGGTTCCATGCATTACTTATATGAGTCCCCTGCCCCTTACACCACCCTGTATAAACTTTCCAGCCTGCAGCAACAGTTAGCGGTTGGCCGCTAGCTACAAAATAATGCTGACTACTGTGGCTGCTTTGACCGACGACATTAACTAGCGTGACACCATCCGCTGCAACACCCTCAAAGCCTGCATAGAATCTATTCTTACTTGGATCAGTTGGATCTACAGTTTGTCTAACTCTAACCCTAAATCTATATAGCTTTGTGGGATCGTAGGGTATGTTATGCTTATAAATCAGCCACGTACATTTGTAGCACTCTAATACTTTTCCTCCAGCTTCGCCAACGCCATCAACTATCGTAGTGCTGCCATAATAGATGTTTTTGATCCAGTTATCAATATCAAAATCGTCAAACGTCTCCATGAAGACGCCGTGCTGGCTTCTCGACACACCATCCAGCTTACTCGCACTAACCTGTGCCTGACCGATTGCGCCACTCAGAATCTTCCCAGGTGTATATAGAACGGCGTCATTTACTGATGGTGACGGCGCACCTCCTGTATAGTAATAGAACGGCCCCAACCCCCACACATTTCCTAATCTCACGCGTGCATATACCGACTTATCCAAAACATATACTTTCGCTAGTAGATTCCCTACATGAACTCCGACAGCAGCCAGCTCGGAAGGCGGCACATAATCTCCCGTGTTAACCGCCCACTCACCACCAATTGCATAAAATACATTCTGGAGGCTGTAATCCAGTGAACTCGTGGATCGAGGAATTGTGCCGTCAAAATAAACAGCATGTTGTGTGACAGACGTGATCAAATAACCTACCGGAACCATAGCGGATCCGGCTGACATGTTATAGCTACTACAAATAAATATCTTGTCGCCAGCCGCTACGCCTAATGCAGTGAAATCTATTGAATCGTCATAAATATAATTTGAAGAGATAACCTGATCATATGCAGTCTTTAAAGTCTCACCGCTTCCCTTAACTTTAATGTTTCGCAGCCCGGTAAGACTTTCAACGGTACCTGCTTTGAAGTTTGCTTTATCAGTAACAAACTGAATATCCCATCCCCATAAGGTTGAATATCCACCAGCAGCTTCAACATTAACGTTGATGCTATTGCCAAGGTCAGGTGTAGCTGGGGTGATTGTGAATTTGGTTGGATATGCCGTCGTGTAAGTAGCACCCGGAACAGGTGCATCTCTATCCGTTACGGCGATCTCGACAGGCGTACAGAAATCACTCCATACGTCTTCGGTCTCATTCAAGACTTTCGCCGTTATTTTGTAGATACCGGAATCCCCTACAGGAATAAGATATCCACCCGGAATCCCTATCATCAAACTTCCAAGTTCAGGCGATAGGCCGGTTTCTGCGTCAAACGTCGCTGAGGATGTTGCCCACTGAAGCATCCCTTTTCTCGGCCTACCTATATTCGATGTCGACACAACTCCAGTAGAGATCACCAACTGACCTGGTGATCCTTCTAGCGCTAGCGCAACCGTAACAGATGGAGGATCCGGCTTCCGGTCGTCCGGCGTGTATCCCTCAGGGATCTCGGGGATCTCATCGATCAACGCCAAAGGTGCAGCACCGGCATCATTGCTAAGTGCGCTATAGCGTCCGAACACGTCTCTTGCGGCTACACGATAGTGGTAGGTCGGCTTCGATTCTGTGTCTACTGCAGTGTCAAGGAAGCTTGAGCTTTTCGTCGTGTGCTTGAGTACGACGCCGTCCGGCATAGAATCAGTTTTGGGATTGAATGATGGAACTTCGCTTCCGACTTTACAATAAACGCAATATGAATCAACTAATTTAAGTTGATCTTCAGTGTAGTTGTTAACTGTCCAAGAGACAGCTACAGCTTCAAGCCGAGGAGCCACTGTGAGAATAGGCGCAGGAAGTGGGTCTGCTAATGCTGATAGCGCTATCGTCCGGGTAGGAACCGACCACATATATACGTCTACGTTGGCTCCAGCATTGTGCGTGGATGCAACCGATCCATGGCATCCGCGCTGATAAACCGTCACGGTATTGCCGTTGACCGAAGCCACCTCCATGTATTCGTTGTCGATTTGAATAGCTCCGGGGATGTAGATGGCGGAGCCGTCCGCAACACTGAATGACAACGTCGTGTCGTTGATAGCATTCGATAGCGTAGTCTTTCGATATAGCTTCTTGAGAGCTACCAGCTTGCCGAGGCCTTGAGCATTGATTGATTGCAGAAAAATATTATATTTTTCTTTGTCTAAAATAAATGGAACTTGGATGCGAATCGACGTTAGTAGATCATCAGTGATCATCCCACTATCATCATAGGGAGCTCGAACGTTCCCGCCTAACTTGCGGCTTTCGACCGGCTCGGTGATTCGCTTATACCAAACATTTACACTATGTGGTTTGCCCATTTTGGCCTCACTGTTTCTTATATATTATTTGTTGTTTTATCGTTATACGGTTACAAAGCACGTCATTATATGTTCATTGTTAGACGTATCCGTTATTTTCAAATTAGCACTATGAATTCCACTAGATCCAAAATTAACAATAATTTGTCTCACCAACAGATGCAGCGGCATATACCTATACACAACATACTGGTCATTTGTATCGAAATCGTTGTCGGTTCCACCAGCGAGTGTCGTTGATATAGTTGTTGTCCCGACATCGCTTATCACCCCTTGAGACCCGTCGGTGATGTTTCTTACGACATCCGTTCCGATTCGGATGTCGTAAGTTGTGAAGTCTTTCGTCGAGTCCGTCAGTGTCTGCGAATTGTGCGAGCCACTGTGAGAGCCGCTTACGATCTGGCTTTGCGTAAGTGTCGTCCATGATCCCCCGTCTTTGCGGTATTCGATTTTTTGGATATAGTCGTCATCAAAGGCGATGACCGAGTCTGAGAAAGGCTTGACGCCGTCCCCATGCTTCATTTCGGTGCCGAGACGGATTCCGTTCGTGACGTCTACGGATAATGAGAAGGTGCCGATTGACGTGTTGAGTTCGAGGTCGATTGTTTGTGTTTTCAACACGTTTCGACGTAGCAGTAGTGATCGGATTGCGACCACGATGTCGCCGAAAGGTTCAGCGTCAATATCCGTCCAAGTTCCGCCGTCAATTCGATAGCGCGCTGATGTGATATCCATCGCTGCTGAGAATGATGCAAAAGGGAAATAGCCTGCACCAAGTAGTGCTTTGGAGGAGAGGGCGAATGCATTAGGAAGGGCGGGAGAATCAACAGCTCGGCTAAGCGCTACAGACAACGGGCACTTTCTGGCTACATAATATAAAGAGGGAGATGCGAGATTATTCATAAATAATGGTTATCGTATAGTTCTTTGTTTGCGTGTCGTTGTTTGTAACGCTCACGTGTATTTTGCTTGTTGAATCTTCATCTTCGTACGGAAACAAGAAACCCACCTTTGCTTCAGTATACGCCGATCCGTCATACAATGCAGGATCATATAACGACCCACCACCACTCAACATGTAAATGAGATCACCGGCTGCACGCGCATCCTTTGTATAGATCTTTAGAATTTGGGTGCCGCCCGAAAGCGAGGGGACGATCTTTACTTTGTAGATGTTAGGCGTACTTGTCGATATATCTTCGCTTTGATCTTTAGTCTGACCAGAGCCCACATCGGTAATTGTGAATGTTTTCGTTGTAAATCTTGCCATGGTGTCTCCTATTAGTTATTAGCCATTATAGCCCTAAGTCGTCCCACCCTGCCCGACAATCGGGAACTTAAACTCAACAACAATGAAATCAAAAACCGTCCCATCCACGCCGATCTCCACCTCTTCACGCACATCGGTAGGAATCACATCCGCCGGAACTTCAGTCCCGCCGATTCTCGTCTCTTGCATCTGAAAGTACGACCCGAACGCCGTCGCACTATCGTCATATATGTCATTGATATGAATCTTACATTCGAACTCACACGTGAAATCACTAGTTAGTCGCTTTTTGGTTACGCGGAACAGATAAGCTCCACCGATCGAAACTTCAGTCCCTGGCTTCGGCACGAACATCGAAAACACATCGCTATCAATCGCGATCACATCTCCCGGCTGTACCAACAACCCACCCTTGATCGACGTCGAAAAACTACAATATAGATTCTCAATATATCGCTCCCGTGCTTCTAGAGCTAAACGGCGTGCGGCTTGATCCAGATTCGTGGTCATAATTAACTCAAAGGTTTCTTCAAGCTTGTCTCTCGCTCCAGGCCGATCAAATAACAACGCCCGCTGCATCTGTGCTTCTTCGCTGAACACCACCAGCGTGACATTCGTATAGTTGTAATCGGCGGCTATCACTTCCGCCCGAAAGCTGTTCGGAAGCGTTGCAACGTCCTCGTTCCAGATCTTCAGGCTGCTCTTTCCGTTCTTGCGGATGATGTTTCGTTTCGATCCGCGATCGGTGAATAGCCGATTCGTGATCACGTCTTGTAGTTCGCTATACGTTAAAGCTCTACGGACGATCGCTTCGATCTTGCCGTCCTGACGATATCGGAAATCAGCTCCCATCTCCTCAAGCACTTTGTCGACAACATCACCGATAGGTGCATCCGACGCGATGATGCCGTTCGACGAATATCGATAAACGGTGCCGGACGGCTCGACGATCACATAGTCACCACTTTTGATCGTAGTTGGAGGTGCATCCTGTAGATATAGTAATGTTCCAGAATCAGTATATCCGAAGTAGTTGGTTGTCTGCGGAGGATCGATCCCCGGAATATAAGATCCGATGTTCGCATCCTGCCCATATAGAAAGTTTAATTCTTCTGAATGTGCAATAACAGTCTCAAATCCCGAATCATAAAATCTAATTCTTCTGCCGTTCAGCGATCCTGTCGGAAATATCGATCCGATGATCGCCCAGTTATTACCAACATTGTGACCTGTAGCATTCGCGGGCCCGAACACCACATACGACGAGAATTCACGTGCAGTCGAATTAACCTCACCAACACGCTCTTGACAGAAGTTGCTCAACTGCACAAAGCTATTAACGTCAATATCATCGACACTAAGCCCCGCCCCATAGCGACGGTTCGTCAATATGTCCAATGCTACGAGAGCCGGATTCGGCCTCACCGTATACCAATGTTGCACGCCGTTGATTGTGTATTTGAATGATGATGGTGGAAGTGCTGCTCCCGGAGGCACATACACATAACGCCCAATAATATGAAAGTTACCCGAAGGAACCGTGTCGGTGTCCGATCCGGTTTCAACCCTGATGCGTGTTGCAGCAAATCCGTCCAGTGAGACTCCCTCACCATTCCCATCATTAAACAAATACGGATGTCCAAGCGCCTTGATAATCCCCGAAAAATACGGCAGGTTCGTTCCCGACGCATAGGTGTCGAGTACGACGCCCGATCTGATCCCCTTGCTTTTACGCTGGCCGACGCAATTAAGCGCCCAATATAGCGATTGTTCGTCGACGATCCTGTCGTCCTCAAGATTCCCGACGCCCCATACGTGCCAGCTTTCATCTTTGATCACGCTATATGGATCATTAGTGTTAACCTTGATGTTGTCCGGAGGGAGGTCGGCTACCGTTGCCGACATCATCTGATAAATCCTACCCTCGCAGAGCAGAAAGAGTGCATGAACGAAAGCTCCGGCCGGTGCATACCAATCGGCCGGTACGTTCTGCATGTGGTAGTCGCCGTACACTACTGGGACGATGCTTCCTTCGGTTGTTTCGCCAGCATAGCGGGTGCGGGTGAACTTGTCGCCTTCGGGGATCTTTCCCTTGTACTCGATCTTCGCGGCGGGTGCGTTCCCGCCAAACTCCGTCCTGCCGTCGCCGTACTTAGGAGCATATCTGCCACGTTCTTTGCAAGCGGCAAGTGTATGAGGGCATTGATTGAATGGGAAGCCGATCATCAATCGATCGCCTACACCGATCGACCCACTCCCGAATACAGTCGTGACTGCGATCGTTGTAGAATCAACAATCTGCGTAATACGCGCATAAATATTCTTGTCGGTGGCTGTGTCAACCACATACATCCCAACCGCTAATCCGCTGGTAGATGTTAGCTTGATAGTATTTCCGGATGTGCCTGTCTGGGTGTTTCCAACAAACACTGTATGCGGCAACCCTCTGCCTTTTTCCAGATCATATGTGCATTCGTATTGATCAGCGAAAATATGCGGGCATGTCGTGTCACGAACCCTTCCGAATCTCCGTCTTAAGGACGACATCCCAAACCGAATCTCCCACGAACATACATCCTCTTCAATCGATAGCTGTGCACCTTTGCCGATCCATACATCCCTCAATACATTGTCTTTACCCTTCAAGTTCGGAAACAGCAGATGATAGTGAACCATCGCCGAATAGAACACATCGATCCCCCAGTTACGAACGAACGACTTGATCGTCTCTTCGTAACCGACGACCGAATCAGCGATCGTGATATTCACGGCGCTATCATCCGGCAGCAGTACCCATTCCTTGGTGTCGATCGACAAGATACGTGGCTCAAACATCCAAGGCTGGAGGCCGTCTTCGAACTCCGTGTAGGTGTACCAATTGCTGAGGACTTGTTGCGTTGACCAATATCGCTTTAGGCCGCCGCCAAAATTAACTTCCAGTAGCTCGACAACCGAGGTGGATGGTGCATCGATCTGTGCTTTGAGGTCGTTATCTATTTGATACATGATCTGATGGATGGATCGTTTCTCGAAGCGCACTCAGTTTGTCTTCTTGACCGTTGAGTCGCGCCTCAACCCGCGTAATAATCTTTGCGTGTTCAATCAGCATGTCGTTTTGCTTGTCCAGCTGAGTTTCAAGATTATCAAGACGCCTTGATATATCTTGTTTTAAGCTTTCTACCTGCTTTTCAAGCACGCCGAACATACCCTCGACACTCTTATAGCCCATCCCCATGAGTGCGACGATGATCGTGATCGCCGCCCCGATAAGCCACAATCCAACATCAATGACTTGTATGTCGTGATTCATTCAACAACCTCCACAAGTTCCAGCCCGACTGAAGTGGTGCAGCGCATGAACAATGACTTGGTCAGTGTCGAGTCGGCGAACCTGACTCGATATCTACCAGTCGCGTTGGTTACATTCTCGCCGCGTGAATTTGTCCCCGATGAAGGTGTATCGCCTGTCCATGTAGCGGTATTATCGTTTTCTTGAGGGTTATACCAGTAGAACGAGTCGTACTTGACGACGCCGTTTTCATAGAAACAAGATTGATAGAAGTTCCAGAGGACTTCTACCGAATCACGCAAGGATCCGCGATATGGAATATGCGGGATGGTTACAGTGAACGTATTGATCCCAGCATATGTGCTGATCGATCCAAAACCGTTCGCACGGCTCCTCGGCAGCGCTGTAATAATTCTCTGTTCTTGGCCATCGCCGAACGTGTTGACGATCGAATCAACGCGAAGCGTGTGATCCAGCGGATAGGCATATGCAGTGATCGGGAATACTTTCGTGGCCACTTTATGACATCCTCCCAGCCATCGCCGTACCCAATGTCCTACCCGCCGTAGAGTTCTTGTTCAGATCGGCATTCAACATATTCGCCGTCCCGCCGAGCTTGCTCGTTCCTTTCTTCACCAAAACTCCTTCATCCTCAACCGCCAGCCTATCCACCAATGTCGTCAGTGCGGCAGTCGTGTTATTCAATTTATTAGTAGAACTCACGATCGCCTGATTGACGTCGATCTGCGCCTGGTTCAGCAAGATTGTCTGTTGCTGTTGCTGGGGTGCCGTACCTGCACCGGCCGAGGCACCGCCTGCGGCCTTTCTCCCGCCCATAGCCGATCCCAGCGCAATCATGGCGGCACCTGCCGCGATCAGTGCGACCCCCGCACCTGGGTTGCCGATGATCGGTCCGAAGATCGGGATCAACGATGCAAGTACAGCCATTGTTCCAAGATTCACGGCTAGCTGACCAAAAGTAATCAAAATGTTGCCGACGAATCTGCGTAGGTTCTTTATGGCCTCGTCGCCCGAGAATAGATCGGTTAGAAACTGTCCGAAGGCCACACCAAGCTGGGAGATGGCTATTGTAAGACCCGTCTGAATTGTATATCCTATATATTTGAAGGCATCTCCGACGGTTGCCGCTACTTTGGTGGCTTCGTCTCGGAACGTGATCATCGCCTGTGTCGCACCAAGCCACTGATCCTTCAGCTTTTCTTGTGCGATATAAGACGCCCCTTCGACCTGTCGACGCAGCTCGTCATTGATCGCATCCAAAGTGTTCAATATTTTTAGATATTCTTGGGTGACCTCACCTGTGATAGAATAGATAGACTCTTCTCGCTTCAGAGCTTCTTCAAGCTTTCGCACGATCTGATCGACATTTCCTACCATCTCAGGAGGAATGATGCCTCTTCGGATGAGGCGAATGCGTTCCAGCATACGCTCTCCAAGGCGGGTGATATCTTCTTCGAAGATTTCGCCGAACGATGGTGCTAACCCTGGAGGAAGAGGTATCGGCATTTCCTTGGCTAGCGTGTTGAACTTGCTCATGAAATCTTCCAGGCGCTGCTTCTCGGCTTCTTTGCCGATCGAACGAATCATGCCTTGGATTGATTCAAGCGCCCTGAGAGCCTCGGGAGATCCGGCAGCTTTCAGATTGTCTGCAAGGGCGGCGAACTGTATTCGTAGACGCTCTGTAGCTGTGTCGGCCCCTTGCATCTCCAATAGCTGCAGCTGCAAGTCTCTTAGCATATCGCGTGCTTCGCGCAGCCTTTGAGTGTCGAAAATCTCAAGCTTCAGATTAACTAGTTGCTGCGACCGAGAAGCTATCTTTGCTAGCTCAGTGCTGAGCATTGACGCCGGAACTCCAGCTTTTTCCAGTTCTTTACGAGCATCACGCATTCTGTCTGCGAAATCGGAAACCGATTCCCACCGAACCCGCTCACGCTCAGGCATCAGCTGTAGTAATAAATTTATCCGCTGCTTTCTGATGTCATTGATCATAGAAAGAAACGTTTCACGTACTTTTGCCGCAGCTTCCTCCATCTCACCTACGAACCTCGCACGGATCGTCTGTTCCAAGAACTTGCTATAATCATCGTTAACGTCCCCAAGCATTTCTCTCATTTTTCGCATTTCAGCTACAAAATCAAGATCCTCAACTTCGATGTGTAATTGCGTCTCTTTCTTCATGCTCTCCCAGATTGTGTTGAGTTCTACAAAAGCATCCAGTACGGCATCCCTGACAGTTTTGGTTGGGCTGATTATGGCGACGATAAGATTAAATACATACGTCAAGTATGCATAGATGAGACGTAGTGTTCCAACAGTAATCGTCAGAGAGTTTATTATGTCTGACAATAATCCCAGAATGAGATAAGTGATTCTGAAAATGTTTTCTATCAAGCTAACATCTGGTATACCAAAAGCCACTTTAAGCAATGCAATAATTTGGTTGAGGATATTAGTAACTACACTACCAAGTACCTTAAAACCTGCAGCTACTGAATCCATATGTGACATAAGGAAGTCGTATACCTTCTGCAGTATCTGTGTAACCACCCCATAAACATTCCGCATACCGCGCTGTGCCGCATAAACAATAAGGTCACGAAGGCTGTCCGCCATACTTCTAACTAAATTCTCGTAGGATTTAGAAGCCTCCGCGAATCCTCCGAGCAATACCTGCAGCTTCTCGGCCATATTCTTCGACCGTTCCCACTCATCCCGCAATCGCTTGGCCGACTCCCCTGTCAATCCCAAAATCTTCGCCAACCGATCCGTCGCCCGCACCTGTCCGGTCATGAGTGCGGCGGTTTCAGACGCCAGCTGTCTTTGGCGCTCTTGGCCTGTCGTAATCGTTACGATTGCATTTGTCAGCAAGATCGTCACGTCAACCAACTCGCCCCACGTCTTCACATACCGTGCGGCACCCGTAGACAGCAATGTCTGCATGACGATAAAGGCGTCTTCAAACGATCCCACCAATTCTTTTGTGCGAAGCATCAACTCCGAGATGACTGCGTTCCCGACGCTCCCGGCCCGCTTGAAATTCTGCTCCACGGTGCCGCCGAAATCAGCCGTCGTTGCGATAACCGCAGCCATCGCCACTGATCTTTCTTGAATTTCATTGATGCCTTTAGCAATAAATGCCACTAACTTAGCAATACCTTGAAACGCCAGCTCTATCGGCTTGATAATCAAGTTCCACGCAATCACCACGCCGATCATTGAGATCAACGCCTTCTGGAGCGTATTCACCCACATCGTCAGGCCTTTATTAGCCTTCTCCACCATCGACATCGGCTTCTTGATCTGGTCCTCAACCTTACTGCGGACCTTCTCGACGATGGTTACCTCAACCTCAACTTTTCCGGAGACTGAAAATTCTGCCACTTCAGTGATTCCTGTTTTATTTCGTTTTGTTCAAATCTGTTAACTTCATCTTCGAGAACCACGAGCCCGACGACTTCCATCGCCGTCAGCGGCTCAATCCATCGCGGTACGCCGTCGAATGTTTCGATCAATGCCCGCAAATGAAAGAGGCGGTCCACGAAGGGCAACAATCCGGATAAGTTGTGCTCCTCGCAGACCGCCTCGGTATATGGCATTGACTCGTCATACTCGATGCCCCGCAACTCTGCCGAGACCGGATCATCATAGGGTGACTTGTCCTTGAGATCGTTTAGGATTGCTCGGCAGAGGATTCTGAGTTTTTTTCCAGTTCATACTCCTCGCCGGTGATTTGCTCGAAGAGTTGGTCGACAAACTCAACGACATGATGGCGGAGGACTTCGTTATCGATGAAGAAGTCTTTCCATCCCGGAGCCAGCTCTCCAGCGGCATTGCGCGGGAACTTCTCCTCGACGTCGTCATAACCTCTAACGTCGAGCACAACCTTCGGCCAGAACTTGATAGCAGCATGCCGACGGTCGACTTCGACCTTCCGTCCTTTGATCTTCGCCGCGTCACGCTCGAATTGCTCGCGCTCTTTGAGTGTGGGAATGCGGAAGATGTGGGTGACAGGGGTGCGCTCGACGTAGCCTTCGTCGTTGACATTGACGAAAGCGATGGTGATTTCGAGTCTGTCGGGAACTTTCGAAAGCTTAAATCCCATGGTTTCTTTCCTTCCTTTCTCTTTCTCTTTCTCTTTCTCTTCTTCCTGCTACGACCTACTACGACCTACTACAACCTACGATGCCGCCAACTGATAACCACTCACACTGTTTTTGATCGTCACAACCACCGGCGCAGTCACACCAGTAGTGGAATCATAGAACGGCGTGAGCGTCAGTTCCAATGTGTCGCGAATCCCATCAAACCCAGCAGTAACAGCCGTGATCTTGCACTTGGGGAACTTGATCTCAATCGTGTTGTTGGTGTCATAAGTAAAACTCAACACCGCAACCTTCATCTTAGCATTAATGAAATCCGTCCAGAAGACCTCATCGGATGCAGGATGAGCATTGACCTTCACCGTCATACTAATCTCACGTTCACCGAACCTCAGTTGCCCAAGATATCGACTGTCGGTAGGATATGCCAGCAGCGCCCTTGCATCATCCACGTTCAGGTTGTTGTTATAACTGAACGTCGCCGACATAAGCACAGTGCTCTTCGACGTCGGCTCCGAGCCATGATCAGCGATCTTGAAATCAGCCATTCGTCCGGCGATATGCTTCACCGATTCAGGTGCAGCAAACGTATACGACGTCGCATAGGTAACTTCACCGTCCGTGTATAATGTGCCGCTGATCGTAGCACGGTTTCGGTTGTCTGCAGTAATCGTGAGATCGTTTGGAATAACGCCTTTAAACTTCAAGATGCTATTGGTGTCGGAAGGCGCTCCCATGATGACGCCGGTGGCCGGTAGTTGATCCGAGCTGCCGCTCGCACAAGGCAATACCGGCTTGATAGTATGTGTGTAGGGAGCAGCTGTTCCTGTAACGGAATAAGTACCCATCGCATTAGCCAGCAGCATTCCAGCCAGCTCCGAGGACAGTGGAAAATTGAAAGGAATGTTCACCGACTGCCCTACGATGACGTCAGTAGATTCAGGCCATTCAACCGGTTTTAAGATATCACCGTCGTTAAATCGTTCGATCTCAACTGTCGGAACGATCGGATCAATCGGTTCAAAGACCTTGTTGATCTTCGCATCCGCCAGCGCAGTCGTATAGTCGGTTTGAATGTTGTAGCTAAGCGCTACCCGTGTACATCTAGGTCTGATTGCCATGGTTTTTCAACCTCCTTAATTCTTAAGTCTTGATTTCTGTAGATTCTTTAGCTTCTTTGGCTTCTTTAGCTTCTTTAATCGGCGGAACATATAAAACAAACAAATGTTCGCCGTCGATCTTAAAACTTAACAGCTCAGCTCCGATATACTCATTCTCTACTTCAAACACGTTCTCATCAGGCGGGAATTCATAGGCTTTTCCTGCCACCACCATTCGAGTCAAGATCGGAGCACCCGGCTTGCGTTTAACCTTTATCATGATAATTTCAACCCTTTCTGCACTACCTTAACATTATAGTCTTTCAGATCGATCTTTTCGAGACGAAATCTAAAATTGGGATCAATTGAATCAATAATCTTGAGAATGGCTTCACTCATCACTCCCGACATCGCATAGAAAATGATAGCTCTGATTTCTTCGTCGGATATGCCTTCACCGATCTTGTTGTGAAGCTTGCTGACTGGGACAGCCATCTTGCCTGCGTGCTTTGCGAAAATCCTAGATCTGAAAACTACGGTGCCGTCCTTTTTCACGATACGAAAAGCTTTGGCATCGCCTTGAGGCTTGAACCCTCCGGTAGGGATCATTTTCGGCTCATCCAACCCAATAGCCTCGGCGATGTCGTCATTCACGACGAGTATGTCTTCAATATCTACATACGTAGCGTCTCCCTTGTTGTAGACCGCCGTTTCGGCAAGGTAGTCGACCATGAACGAAGCGATGGCTTTGCCTACAACGTCGGCAATCTGGCGCTTCTTGCTGATCCCTTTCTTGCGGACCAGATCTATCTTGAACTTGCCGGACTCAACATCGAATTCCATCTGATCAATCCAACTATTAATCCAACTATTAATCCAATCAATCCAACTATTAATCCAACCATTCAATCAATACCGATATAGATATATTGGCGAGTCGATCAATTTCATCGGATGCCTCTATAGCTATATCTATAGCTGCTGGGCCGAAAGCGCACGATGTATATAGTGAGCGATCTACGATCTTATCAACAATAGCATCGACAACATCTTCAGCCGTCTCAAATAGATACTCAGGCTTAGGCGATATAGCATATCCGCCTATGACAATAGTCATCCGCCTATCTAGCATTTCGCCGTTGAGGCCTATAGATATATTCTCGCGATTCGACACAACATAGAAGTAATGACTATAGTCATCGACCTCTTTGGCACTGAATAGATAGTTGGTCGCTTTGACAGGCGTGTCATTGATGGAGATCCCATCGATGATGCCTTTGTAGAATTGAAGGATTTCTTTGCGGGTCATCGGATCTCCGATCTCAATCTCAATCAATTGTGATTGATCTCAATCCTTGTTGTCATGCATTCCACGTGAAAAGGACGGCCCCGTCTTCAGATCCACCTTATAGATGCTATCCGCTGTCGCCGCTTGTGCCCACAACCTTCTAGCCAAATCACTATAATGTAAATACAGCTGATTGTTTTTGCTCTGAATATGCAAACCCCTAGCCGTAGGACGATCTGCATATTTCGCAGCGATCACCTGAGCACATCTAGCCGCCGCTTTCTTGTAATTACCCTCAAGCAGCAGAAACGCGCTGATCGTGTCGTCGTCCAGCTTTTGGTTCGCCGGATCCGTGTCTCCGATCAGTGCTCTCACTTTGCTTAGGTCGTTTGTCAGCTTCGGATCGAAGGACATAAGCCATCCTCATCACTAAGTTTTCACGAAAGTTAGCTTCGCTCAACGCATATGCTAACTTCGGATTTTTCTTTTTTACATGAGCGATCAGCCTAATAATAGCGTTATTAATATCACCATTGCTAATCGCCACGATACCTTTCAAGCTGTCATCATCAATATATTCGCAATTAGGGTCAAACAACCCCCTTAATGCCTTGAACATGTTATCGGGTGACCGTAATTGCTTGCGGATCGTAGAATACTGCTTCATCTCGATCCTCATAGGCTTTCGCTCTGTCATAATCAACCCCCAAAAGTTCTGCGACATCTGACGCCAAGATATTCGTCTGCTCCGCCCAACAATCGGACTTCCGCTTGTGCTGTGAGTAGGAGTCGGCCGTGAACTTCCGGCCGCACACGTCACATGTCATGACAGTTTCGTCCTTCAGCGGGACCAGATACCCCAAAGCGACAAGCTTCTGATCCTTAGGATATCCTCGCAAGGTGATCACCTCACCCCGATCCAAGTAACGAGGCTTGCCGTCCAATTCGGACGACTTGTTTGTGATCGTACCGTACATGAATGGGATTCTGGCCCGATATTTCCTCTCCATCAACGAACCTCCTCAGGTTGTGCTGTAAAGTTGTAAGGTTGTAGGGGCCGATCGCCGCAGCGAAGTGCAGCGTCGACCGACCCCTACCGTTACTGTTCGAACCGTTCGAACCGTTTAAACCGTTCAAACCGTTCAAACCAACTGCGTATCGACATCAATTAGGAAGCGATCGCGTTCTTGAAAAACACGCCGCAATCCTTCGACACCTGCTTCTGATCGAAGAACGTATGTCCTTCAATCATGTCGGTCATCTCCGGCTCCAGTCGAAGCCGCCGCACGTAGCTCAGGCCGCCCATGGGTTGCCACGTGAACGTATACCCTGCGGACGGCGTGTTCAGCATCGGGTTGTCCGGCGCGTAGTACAAGAGAGCGTGCTTGCCGAAGATCGGGGCGAACGTGTCGGTGGAAGCACCAGGAGCCGAGGTGACCTGGATGGTCTTGGCTACCAGGATCCGCCGCAAGTCGAGCAGGTCAGCAACCAAGTCGAGATTAAGGACTCCGCGCTGCGTGTATTTGATGCGCTCGATCAGATCGGGATGATGCTTCAGCTTCGTCCAGACGGCTCGGGAGATCAACAGCTGATCAAGCTCGGTAGCAGTTGTTGCATAGGCGGTGTCGCGGGCTCTGTCGATGTCACCGATCGGATCACTGTTGACGTAGTCGCTCCAATAGAGAAACTGACCAGGACCAGGAGCAGGAGGCGTTCCACTTCCAGCGGTTCCGGTAAGATCCGTCTCCCAAACACTATCCTTGAAGAAGTCGCTCGCGAACACCACCTCCCGTGCAAGCAGCAGCCAGTTAACCACCAGCTTCGTCGCCGTTGCATCGGGATCGAACGGTCGATCAGCGTTGGCGCGCAGCTCGTCGGTCACCAGCGCGTGCGTCGCGTAGTTTTCGCAGAAGTAGCTGTCCGTCTTGGTGGCGTAGGGAGCGCCGGTCGATCGAGACCCGGGAGCGCGTTTCTGCGCTACGTTACGGAAGAATTGTCCCTTCTCATAGATTGCGAACTTGTCGCTCTGCTTCCTCACAGGGACGATGGGGAAGACTTTGTCGGCGACAAATCCAGTCGTTTCGTTAATGTACATGATCGACAGCTGTGTAAGCAGCTGATCGATATGCAGGTCTTTCGGTTGAGGGCTAGTTGCAGGCATATTAGATTACCTCCTGTTATTCATATTGTTTATTTTGTTCTTGTTTTTGCTGTTTCATTGCTTCGCTGTTCAGCTCCTAACTATCCTTGGATGCGCTGAGGCAGCACAAGTAGAGTAAAGCAAGCACCGCTTGATGCTCCAGTCAGTGCAATACCGACAACGTTGTTGTTAGCTGCAGCAGCAGGATTCGCTTTAACGCCTTGACCGTTTGCATTAGTCGTGATGTAATCTCCGGCCGATACTAAACCGCCAGCGACACACCCAACGATAGATCCAGGACCAGCGACCGCAGCAGCCTCTCCAGCCGCCGGGCAGTTCACCAAAACGCCCAGCAGCATGTCACTTACCGCACCGGCGAGCGCTACGGTGTTAGCAGCCGACAGCTTCACGACATGGTACAGATTAGCTTTATTGGAGAGGTCGCTACCGGAAACCAAACCCGGAATAAGTTCTACAAGCTCGTTTGTCATACTATTTTAAGCTCCTTTCATTTTCGTTTCATCTTCGTTCTCATTCATATGTTCTTACAAAGTCCCAGCACCCTGGATGCGCTGAGGCAGTACCAGCACGGAGAAGTATTCGCCAGCAGCAGATGCTCCGGTCAATGCAATGCCGACGACGTTGCTATTCACTGTAGCTCCAGGATTAGAAACGACACCCACGCCTCCCGCACCAGCAGTCACATAACTTCCGGCTGTCACTTGAGCACCAGCAACGCATCCGACGATGGATCGCGGGCCCGCAACTGCAACAGCTTCTCCGCTGGCTGCATCACTTGCCGCAATGCCAAGTAGCGGTGCCGTGTCGGCAGTGGCAACCGCCACAGCGTTGTCGCCTGAAAGCTTCACGATGTGGTACCGCGTCACAGCGCCACCGGCTACCAGGCCAGGGATGGTTTTAATCAGTTCATTTACCATGGCATGTCACCTCCTTGCCGTCGGTAGCCTAGCGCCTCCGCAACACCTCTTCCCGATACTTCTCGTACCACTGGTCGCCCTTTTCGCGCAGCGCTTTCAGGATGTCTTCCTCCTTCTCCAGTTTGGTGAAGGCGTCGACCTCGGGGATGTCGCTTTTGCCGACGGATTTGAACATCTGCGAAGATCCAAGAGCGTTCGACACGCTTTCGATCTTCTCCATCAGCTTGGCAGCGAGTTCGGGATTGGCCTTGCGAAGTTCGTAGATGTCATTTACGACCTTCTCGGCTTCCTCGGGATAGTTGTAGGCCTTCTGCTCGAACCACTTCATCAGCTCAGCCTTTTCCATGTATTCGCGCTGAGCATTGACGTGCTTGGTGAGCTCCTCGACCTTGCTGGTTAGAGCTTCTTCGACGCTCTTCTTCTCAGCTTCAAGCTGCGCCAGCTGCTTGGCAAGGTTGGCCTTCTCTTCCTCGGTTTCAATCAGTTGCTTTTTCAATTCTTCGATTGTCTCGGTCATAGTTACTTTCTCCTTTTGGATTTCGTTTTGGGTTTCGTTTTGGGTTTTGTTCATTTCGTTAATTCCATTCATCTCACCAATCTCATTAACTTCATTAGATTCATTAGATTCATTAGATTCATTAGATTCATTAGATTCATTAGACTCATCTGCGTCCGCCGACTTCAGTAGCAAAAACGATCGCTTATTCGCGGCACGCCGGACGAACGACACTTTCTTTACATTCAAATTAGTTAGTTGTTTCAACTTCGTCATACTTCGACCTCCACCAATGTTGCCGTCCCTTCGAGTGAGTAGCCGGTGATCTCACCAGCCTCAATGGACTTGCGCAGTTCCGGGTCGTTGACTCTTGAAACTAGAACCCAAGAACCGCGCTTTACGATTTCCTTGTTAATGACAAAATCAATCGGAGCGATATACGATTCGACGACTTCTACGTCCTGCAGATCGCTTTCATGGTGGATGTTCATGCAAGCACGAGGAAGGAAGTCGTGAGCCGCCTTTTCGATCTCTTCAGGAGTGGTGAAATGGCCCTGCGTGTCAATGCTATAGGGTTCGTAGACAATGCCATATACCAAGCCGTTGGATAGGCCTTTTACCACAACCTCACGAGTCACGTTTGCGTTCTTAAACGTGGCGTCGATTGACGTGTGGAGCGATTCGGCGAGTTGCTGTGCGTCGACACTCTCATTTGTTGGTTTATCAATCGACTCGTCGATCGACTCACTGATCGCTTCATCTATCGCTCCATCAACGATAAAATCAATCAGCGTCTTGAAGAATCCCTTCTTGAGTACGACGGAATTCGCTGCAGCGAACGCCCGCCTTTCGGCTTCTTCGTTCGACGCCCCGCTATCCTTCATTCTCTTGTAGGTCGCATTCCAAACGTGCATCCACTGACGCTTCCTCTTAGCGCTCTTCAGCTTCCGCACGTTCTCGGGAAGCTCGTCGATCGACGAATATACTTTTTCGACTCTCTCAGCTTTCTCGGCGCTTTCGTCTTCGACTCTTTCGTCGTCCTTACGATATTCGCCGATGCCGATCTGTCGCTTCCACGCCTCAAGCACGCGAGCGACCCTCGCTTTGTCTTCAGCAGGGATATCCGTTTGCGGTAAGCGCGCAGATGCATTGCGGATTGCAGCAGGGACTACGGTGAGACGTCCATTGATCACGTCAGCATAGGGTAGCTTGTAAGCCGTTATGTTTTCTTTTTTAACCGGATCCCGCCAAAGAAACGCCCGGAAGAACTTGTCGAAATCGATTTCTCCGGACTCGGTGGACGCCCAGGCTTTAACACGTTTCAATGCCGCACCCGCATCCCATGTCATGTCGGATGAGGCAACCGGAAGATCAAGCTTACGTTGGACTTGTCCCATATCTTTCCCCTGCTGACTCTAGATTATAGATTATAATCTTACACTGCTCCAGATAACATACTATCATATGCTATAGATTGTAAACTAATTATTGAGTTTCTCACTTTAGAGATCATCTTAGATCTCATCTCAGATCTCATTCTAAATTTCAGATTTCATCATCTCAGCATAATCACTCACCAAAACATCGACTACATTCCCTTGAACAATCCAATTAGAGACCATCGTATAGAGCTGCAAATATGCAGTGGTCGAGTCGAGCAGATTGCCGTTGCCGCTAACACCGGCTCCCACCAAGATACAACCTTCGGTGTCCTCCGGAGTGTTGCCGATATGGATATAGACATATGAGAAGCCCGGAACGTGTTGCAGATGCAGCATGCCGCGATGCAAGGCAGGGAAGCGTTTGGCGTATTTGGCGTGAAGCGAACCCTCCGTCCTCAGAGCCAGGCGGTATTTTCCGGTAGGAATGCATGTTCTGCCTGGGATCTTCGGGTAGTTGTAGGGATCTTCAAGCGAGTAGCAGATGTGGTCGGCACCCCGCATGACGAGGCCGAGGGTGCGATCATCGCCATGATCGTAGCGAAGGACCGTGATTAGATAATAGCCGACGTCTTCTAAGCTAATTTTTGATTTCATTCAAGTCCACCTTCTCGATTCTTTGGAGTTCGTCCGGCCTGTAGTAGTGATAATGTTCTCCTTTATCTTCTCCAATATCCCTGAGAACCTCCGCCCTCACATACTCATCGTACAATCCCATCATCCATTCCTCCACCTTTACGATCCTTCCCCACCTATCTCTATAGATTCCATTGATCCTAATCTCGTCTTTTCGCATTCTTTCTTGGCTCTCTCAATTCAACGAACGGCACGAGATTGAAAACCCCATGGTTCGGCGATACCATAAACCCAAGCTGTGCCGGATCGGCATACCTTCCAACAGCATGATCATACTCAGACGTTCCAGTGAGACAACCATTGATAATGATCTGGTTGTCAAGTAGCGCCGGAACATGCCAGTGACCAAGTACGACATATCTAAATGATATATCCGATCCGATCCGTTTCAATGCTTCACGCCGCACTGCATTCGCAATCCCATAATACGGGATTCCCATCCACGATCTGACACTGTGACCATGTTCCAACAAGAACGGCCAGCCTGCTATGTCGATCACGGCCTTCTGCGCTGTGATAATTTTCACATCTACATTCTTGAGACGTTTCATTAACTGTTCAGATGTCGTGTTGATCACATACGACCAATTCGTGATGCCAGACGACTTGAATCTAACCTTCTTGGTGGTTCGACCATGATTATCAACGCACAGCAAGTAAGCTTCGACGTGATGGATGGAGTCGGCGATTCGGGCGATGATATTTGCTTGAAGCTGGGCGGCTTTCGCAGCTTGAACCGGTGATGGAAACTCACACGTTTCGCGCAGTTCGTCGTGAATATCACCTGAAATTAGATCACCAACCGACAAAATAACGCAATCGTCGATGTTGTAGATGTTCTTGTGAAGCTTGACGTAGCGGATAAAACTGTCGGCGAACGATGTGATGCGACGCTCAGCGATTGCGTAGTCATATGCGTTGAGATTTTCGACGTCTTCGCTCTTGATGATCTCGCCGATTTGCCAATCTGAGATTACGAATACGGCGGTTGCGGGAGGCTTTCGTTTGCTTGTGCTTTTGCGAGGAGGTTTGATCTTGTAGTTGAGAGGATCAATTGAAACTACGATAGTTTCGGCGATCTCGCGATGTTCGGCGAGCTGGAGGCGAAGGCGCTTGATTTCGGCGGTGTAGTTGTTGATCTCTTTACGGAGTAGGGCGGTGATGTCTTTGGTGGTTACTGAATCAGTGGGGGTTTCGGATGGGTCTTCGGTTGGTTCTTCAAGCTGATCCGATTGATCTGAAATGTCAGCGCCGTCCTCACTACCGCTGTTCGAAATAGCCCTCAGAAGTCCTTTAGTCTCATCACCGCGAACTGCAGTTCTTCCTTCAATATTCTCCGCGCTGTTTCTATATAAATATACGCATTTCTCGCAGAGTCGCTCCACCGTTGCAACCCTACCACTTGATATGTAGCGTGAATTCCCACAAGACGGACATATCCGAAGTGCACGAATATGCACATGATTCTTGCAGCGTGGAGGATTCTCGTAAGCTATCTCGGTCGAACTACAAGCGACGCATTTAGAGCCTTCAGGACCTCTAGGACTTCCGGGACTTCCTGGATTGTCGTCCTTCGTATTCATAACCTTCAATTGTTGCTGTTACTGTTCGCTTTCCGCGTCTTCGGTCTCTTCGGCCGGACCGAGCTCCGGGCGGCGTCTACGCCGCATGCCGTTCCCATCCCTCTCTTGGTCTCTCTCCCTAGACCTATATCGCTCCCGATCTCTCTCATCTTCAACATCCACGATCTTCGTCTTCCTTCTGTACGTCTCACCTACGCCGCCTATCCGCAGCAACTCATCCCGATCGACATCATCCGGCGCGATGAATCCGGCCCTCGCCAGTCTTTCGATGAATTGCGATACTCTATCTGCGTCTTCTTTCACTACTCTCCCAGGCAGTACTTGCGGATAATCGCTCATCCTAGCAAACCCCGGGTTCAACTCAAACAATCTCGGAATCAGATGGATGTTGATTGTTTCGGCGATATTCTCCAGATAACCTTGGACTGCGATCAGAAATACTTCGTTCTGATTTCTACTTAGAGCAAATGATCCTACGCGATCCATCCCTAACATAATAAACTGCGATAGAAGCGAGGCGGCGATTCGCTTATCATAACGATTTACGATTCTATCTACATCGAACTGCCGCCGACTGGATCCCGATCCACCCAACAGCTTAATGTCCCAGCCGAACGGCAACGCCAACCCGTCCTGCTCATCGCGTCGCAACGACTTAATGAGCTCTTCTAGGCGGTGCCGCAGTGCGGCTGTGTCGGGATCGTTCGAGTCCAGATCCAACCCCTCAGGTAGATATAGCACCGGCAAGCCGATCAGATCTCTCTCGACGCCGACCGCTTCGATCTCTTCGATGTTTTTCTTGATGAACCACGGTCGATAGGCGTTACGTAGTACGCTTCTTCCTTCAGGGTTGTCGGTCTTTGTTCGAAAGAGAATGGCCTTTTGAATGGGAATATATACGGATTGAAGATCCGGAGGAGGTGCTTGCCACATTCCCAACACTCCACCATCGTCCTCAAGCTCCCAGTGGTCCAGCGAGGATTGCTTTCTGATCTCGATCTTCCTCCAGCCGATCCTGCCGTCCGTATACTTCGAAGCACCCTTCTTACGCAGCTTGTAGACGATCTCGAAGTACGACCACCCATATACCAGCATGGAAGTGACGTTTTCGATGAACGAATTCCATGTGTGGGACATGTCCGTCATGCATTCTTTGACGAAGACGGCTGCGTTCTTGTCGACGCGCTTCGACGAGGCGGGTTCTACGTACCACTGAACCGAGGCGATGAGTCGTTCGATGGCTTGAATGGCGGCGCCTACGATCGGATCGTTGTCGTACATCTCGCGGTAGACTTTTACGCCCTGAGCGCCTTGGAGTGAAGTGAGGAATTCGTCGTAGATGTAGCCGCTATAGTGCTTAAAGCCGGTTTTGCCGATTTGGGTGAAATTTGCGTTTTTTGTGGCCATATTAGATGTTTCCTTTATACAAGTTCTATAAACACTCTATGCACGCCCTATACACTCTATACACGCCCTTATCTATATAGATCCGCATATCTCTTTCTTCCGACTCTACCACCCGACGAAGTCAAGATCGGCGTCGTCCCCAATATCCCACTATTTCCGCTTCTGTTTCTCCCTATCACCCTGCGGCTTTCATCAGCATCATCCATCGTCACGATCTCGCCTTTCGACGGAGAAATGATCGTTACTGACGGCGATTTATATTCATCTAATAAATATGGCGAGAACGTTAAAACAAAGGCATCTGCGTCGTTGGGGCTTCTCCCTAACATCGATCTCAATACGTCTTTTTGCATGATGCGTATTCTTCTGTCATTCACATCCCACTTGTATGTGATTGATGTTAATTCTTCGTCGAGCAGCGGCGTATCTAGCGGAATAGCTACTGTAGTGATGAACGTCTGCATATTGAAATATAGTTGTGCTCTGATGTTCGCGAATTGATTGTTTTTAGATGCTGCACCCACATGTATTCCCTTAACACATTTAGCAAACATTGACAGTGATGGAT
>ERZ795045.1355-NODE-1355-length-27883-cov-151.365316_pt1 | contig 27883 bp, 28 predicted proteins | sample MGYA00375129_ERZ795045 | MGnify/ENA primary metagenome ERZ795045 (study PRJEB30174, sample SAMN05720166) | activated sludge metagenome | isolation source: anaerobic digester from wastewater treatment plant | place: Japan | collected 2015-05-15 ...
TCCGAGGATTTTCCTTTCAACCTCTAACAATGCGTAAAGCATGCCAAGAAGGGGGCAAAATAATAACTACTTTAAATTGCATGTTAATTAGAAAACACGCCCTCGTTTTTCCCTTTGGTTTGCACGTTTTTATGAGACGATTCGTTCAATGAATGGAAAAAAATGAAAATCACCTTGACAGGGGCCGGTTTTGCCTATAGCTTTGATTGCAAGAGATAGGGTATTTTCCTGAGATCAAGGGAGAGACCTGAGATTGAGGGACTCATGGAGAAGAAGGTAGGGATCGTTGGCATCGTTGTCCGGGAAAGGCAGAAAAACGGCCCGGTAGTAAATAAAATCCTTTCCGCTCACGCCGAAATCATCATCGGCCGCCTGGGTATTCCCCAAAAAGCTCCAGACCTCGGTCTTATTTCTCTCTTTGTCGAAGGAAATACGGATAGAATCGGATCCCTCACGGGAAAATTGGGTGCGATCAGGGGTGTGACGGTAAAGAGCCTCCTCATACCTCTAACGGAGAGGTGAAGTTTTTAGCAGAAGAAAGGAGTTCCGCAATGCTGGCTGCTTTGACGAAAAAGGAAAAAGACTGGGTCGATCAGGTTATTAGGGAAGACGAGATTGAAAAATACATGATAGGCGGGCGTGATTTCATAGACGACGAAGAAATTTGGGAAAAGATTAGACTGAACACCCGGCCCGATAAGAGCCGGATAAGAGAGATCATTGCGAAGTCGATGAGTATCACCCTGCTCGATCCGGATGAGACGGCCGCCCTGCTTAACGTCGAGGACCCGGAACTATGGCAGGAGATGTTTGCCGCCGCGGCAGAGGTAAAGAGAAAGGTCTACGACAACCGGATCGTGACCTTCGCTCCCCTCTATGGTGGGGATCTGTGTGTAAACAATTGCCTTTACTGTGGATTCAGGAGAGAAAATACGGTCATTAAAAGGAGGGTTTTGACCCTTGAGGAGTTAAGAAGGGAGACTGAGGTGCTGGCCGGCGAGATCGGCCACAAACGCATCATTCTCGTTTACGGCGAGCACCCCGCTACGGATGCCCGTTTCATTGCCGATGCCATAAGGGCCATCTACGACGTCAAGGTGAAGACGAAGAAAGGGTACGGGCAGATCAGACGGGTGAATGTGAATATCGCCCCTTTGAGTGTCGATGACTTGAGGCTCTTAAGGGAGGTGGGCATTGGCACTTATCAAGTCTTCCAGGAAACATATCACCACGATACGTACCGCCGGCTGCATCCGGCCGGGACTTTGAAATCCCACTACCAGTGGCGGCTATACTGCCATCACCGTGCCCTGGAGGCCGGGGTGGATGACGTGGCCTTAGGGGCCCTCTTTGGTTTGTATGATTGGCGCTTCGAGGTGATGGGCCTTTTGTACCATGCCAGGGACCTGGAAAGACAATTCGGGATTGGTCCTCACACCATCTCTTTTCCGAGATTGGAACCGGCGGCCAATACGCCCTTCATCCAGGAATCGAGGTACAAAGTTTCCGACGAAGATTTCAAGAAACTGATAGCCGTCATAAGGCTTTCCGTTCCCTATACGGGGATGATCCTCACGGCGCGGGAGTCGGCCCGGATGAGGAGGGAGACGATTCCCATCGGTATTACCCAGACGGATGCCTCCACGAAAATAGGCATCGGCGCCTATGCGGATCGGTATACGGAGCAGGAAAGCGAACGGCAGCAGTTTCTCTTGGGTGACACGAGAAGCTTAGACGAGGTGATCAGAGAACTGGCGCAGATGGGTTACATCACGAGTTTTTGCACGGCCGGCTATCGCTGTGGGAGGACGGGGGATCGCATTATGACCCTCTTAAAGACGGGCAAGGAGGCTGTCTTCTGTAAGTTAAACGCTGTCCTCACCTTCCGGGAATGGTTGGACGATTTCGCCTCGCCCGAAACGAAAAGGGAGGGAGAAAAGGTGATCGAAAAGGAAATGGCGGAAATTAGGGAACGCATGCCGGAGAACGTGTACCTTAAGCTCCTCGAATATTACGACCGAATCAAAGATGGAGAAAGAGACCTCTATTTCTGATTTCCTGCGGGAATTCCGAAGATTGGCAGCAGAAGTGAAGGCAGAGTTCGGTGCCCGGATGTGGCTTGTCGAGGTGATGGGCAAGAGGCATTCTTATGTGGCCGGAGACCGAGATGATTCGTTTCTTCCGCCGCAGGTCGTTGGTCTGAACGAGAGGTATGCCCTAGTTTCCGGCGATTGGGAAAAGATTCCCGAAAAAAGGAAACGTGATATAATTGAATCCCTGCGAGCCATATTAATTCGCCAATAAAAAAAGGGGGGGCATATGAAATTCTTCCATCGTTTGTCGTTGGGAAAGAAAATGCTACTTTCGCCTTTGATCGTCCTCATTTTTCTCGTGGTTTTGGCCTATTTTACCTTTAGCGGATTCTGGGTCATGAAGTCGTCCATTGACGATATCTTTTCCCGTCGCTTCCTTGGTTATCTGCACGCCTCGCGCATCCTCACGGACCTTTCCCGCATCCATGCGGATGTTTACAAAGTCTTGAATTGGGTCGGTACAGGCCATGACGAGAAGGAGGTGGCCGACCTTTCCCGTAAACTGGCCTCTCTCTTAGAGGAAGACGTCTCACTCATAAAAAAGATCTTGGCTTCACCTGCCTTGACCGACGAGGAGAAGAAGGTCTATCGGGAAGTGCAGGGTATCTATGTGGATTATCAGAAGGCTGTGCTCAAGGTTTTGGAAATGGCCCCCAAATACGGCGGTAGCGATTTTCTCCCCGATGCGGAACAGAAGTATGCCGAGGCCATATTGGCCCTTGATAACTTACGTGCTATCGAGGAGAAATTAGGGCACATCCGCTATGAGTCCTCTGCCCGCCGGGCGGATACGACGATGGCCGTATTTGCCGTCTTGTTCGTTTTAGCAGTGGGGCTTTCGTTTGTCTTGAGCCTCACCATTACGAGAACGATCTTGAAGCCCATTAGGGAAATGATTGGGGCGGCGAAAAAGATGGCGCAAGGTGATTTGAGGAGCCGCCTGGAGGCACAGACGTCCGATGAGATAGGGGAACTCGTCGTCGCGATCAATTCCATCGGGGAGAAGGTGGGAGAGACGGTGGGCCAGGCCCTGCAACTTTCGGAAGCTCTGGCCAATGCCGCCTCCCGCACGGCATCCGCCATCGAAGAAACATCCGCTTCCCTCGAAGAAATAGCCTCCATGACCCATATGAATGCAAAGAACGCCGACACGGCCAATCAGCTCATCAGATCGAACCGTGAGGCCATAGAGAAGGCAGGCAAGACCATGGAGGAGATGATCAGGTTCATGAAAGAGATCATCTCGGCGAGCGAGCAAACCCAGAGCATCGTGAAAAGCATTGATGAGATTGCCTTTCAAACGAACCTCTTGGCACTGAACGCGGCCGTAGAGGCCGCGCGGGCGGGAGAGTATGGGGCCGGTTTTGCCGTAGTGGCGGAAGAAGTAAGGAACTTGGCCCTGAGGGCCACGGAATCGGCCCGAAACTCGTCTCACCTCATCGAGGATATAGTGCGGAAGGTAAAGAGTGGAGAAAACCTCGTAAATTCCACCCACAGCGCCTTCAAACACCTGGAGCAAGGTTCTCAGAAGGTGATGGAGATCGTAGGAGAGGTGGCGAATGCTTCCCGCCAGCAATCCATGGGCATTGATCAGGTAAACAGGGCCGTTACGGAGATGAACACTACCACCCAGGAAAATGCGGCAAGTGCCGATCGCTTGGCTTACGTCATGTCCACCTTTAAGCTCGCCGGGTACGACGCTCGCGAAAGGCAGGCCTTGACCGCGGGATAGAGGTTCAAAATAGCCACGTATAGCCGATGGTCAGAAAGTGGGAGTTTAAGCCCCCGTTAGGTTCCCAGAGGCCTCCGTTGGAAAGATGGCGGAATCGGTAACCGAGTTGAAAGAAGGAACTGTTATCGAGGTAAAAGCAAAGACCCGCTTCGAAGGCCGTAGAGAATAAAAAGCCGTTTTTCTGATCCTCGTCCTGCAAGGTTATGAAGTGGGGGCCGAAGGTGCCCAGGAGGTACGGGGCAAGTCGTTCACTCCATTTGTAGATGTACCTTAAACCCAATCCCAGACCCAATTCTACGTCCGTGTGAGGTGAAAAGGCGGGATTGACTTGGGGTTCGAAGATGAAAGAAAGATTCCCGTTCCAGATGGCAAGTTGGGGGAGGACCTTCCTTATGTCCCACGCAAGGCGCGTGGCCAAGAGGATGGGATGGTAATTGCCGGCCGTTGAGTGTCCCGTCCCGACCCCGGAGACGATACCTATCTCGCAGCCTTTCTCCGGTCTTTCCCCGGCCCCGGTGGGAAAGGGGACGACGAAAGCTATGAGAAGGGGGATAATTAGCACTATCGCCTTTCGCTTCATCGTTATTTCTCCACCTTGACTTGGATTTTCAGGGTTATGGGGGCCCCGGTGCCGATGCCCAGAAATTTCCCTTCCTGGTTGAAGGCAAGGGCCACCTGAACCTCTCTCACGCCGGGGCAAGTTCGGAAGAACTGGACCAATTCATCCGTGATGGCCTGCAATTCCCTTTTTCCCCCCTCCAGCCCCGCTTTCAACTGGGAGGGCGTAATCACCCGCGGTGGTAAGGGGGATGGCAAAGGGGCCGGTTTTCGCCGAATTACATGGAGGGGTTCACGTTGAGGGGGGGTGCTTCCTTCTTTTTTCTTTCCTTTCTTCATGGCACCAATTTAACCTATGAGTTTGTTCTGCACGGCGTAAAGGGTGATTTCGGCATTGTTTTTCAATTTCATCTTTTCGAGAATGTGAGAGCGATAAGTACTTACCGTCTTTACGCTCAGGCACAGTTCCCGGGCAATCTCGCTTACCGTTTTCCCCGAGGCGATCATAAGCATGACTTCGAGTTCCCGGTCGGATAACCTCTCATGGGGTGCCTTTTCCAGGTCGGTACTCAGGTAATCGGTAAGTTTCTCCGCCAGGGCCGTGCTTATGTATTTCCCGCCCGCCGTGACTTTTCTTATGGCGGCGATGAGTTCGTGAGGAGCGGAGGCCTTGGTGAGGTAACCGGCCGCCCCGGCCCGCAAGGCCCTCACGGCGTACTGCTCTTCCGGATAGATGCTCAGGATGAGCACAGGAATCCGGGGTTTGATGGATTTGATGTCCTTCAAAACCTCCAGCCCGTTGCGGCCGGGCATGGATATGTCCAGGAGGATGATGTCGAAATCCCTCTTACGGAGGAAATTTAACACCTCTTGGCCGTTTTCGGCCTCGGCTGCCACTTCCATATCCGGCGTGTCGGCAAGGACCTGTTTAAACCCCGCCCGCACGATGGGATGGTCATCGGCAATGAGTATCTCAACCTTTTTCTTCACCTATCTTTTCCCTCACCACGGGAATGGTGACCTTGATTTCCGTTCCCGCCCCTTTTTTCCCCCTTATCTCCAGTTGGCCCCCGAGGCTTGCCACACGTTCCCGGATACCCAAAAGGCCGAAGGAATGGGGTTTGCTCTTCTCCTCTTCGGTTATGCCTCTCCCGTTGTCTTTCACCCGCAGGCATACCCGGCCGTCCTTTAATTGCAGGGCCCCTTGCACGCAGGTAGCATCGGCGTGCCTTGCAATGTTGGTCAAGGTTTCCTGGAAGATGCGAAACAGGGCCGTGGATAACTCCGGTTCAAGGGTGAGATTTTCCGGTTTTACTTTCATTTCGCAGGCGATGCCCGTACGTCGGGAAAAATCCTCCGCCTGCCAGAGGACGGAGGAGGCAAGTCCCAGATGGTCGAGCATGCCGGGGCGCAGGGACATGTAGATCCGCTTTAAGGCTTGCATTGTTATATCGATGAGGCGTGAAATGGAGGCGACCCGACTTGCCAGCTCTTCGTTTCCGTCAGGCAGGCGTCGGGTAAGGAGGACCGTCTCCGTGCTCATGGCCGTAAGTAGCTGTCCGATCTCATCATGGAGTTCCCGGGCAATCATCGTGCGCTCCTTTTCCCGGACGGATTCCAGATGGGCCGTCAGCTTTCTCAACTCTTCCCGGGATTTTTCCAGCTCGTCCTTTTCCCTCTTTCTTTCCGTGATATCCTCGAAGATAACGACGATGTTTTTTTCTTTTAGCTCTTCTCCAATGCGGGCCGCACTTATGGCGCAATCTATGTCCTCCCCGTCCTTCTTCCGGCAGGGGAATTCCAGCCTCACGGCGGGCTCCTGGGCGAGCATCTCGTATATGTACTTCGCTACTTCCTCGTAATCTTCGTCGGAACGGTATAGCACCCGCGTGCTCTTCCCGATAATTTCCTCCGCCTTCCAACCGAAGACGCGTTCCACCCCGTTGTTGGCGAAGATGATCCTTCTGTTTCTCAAACCCACAACGGCATGGGGCATGGCTTCGAGGATAGAGGCTTCCAGCGCCTCGAGCTCTTCCAGGCGTTTTTGCGATTCGACCTGCTCTGTTATGTCCATGTAATTTAGAAGGACGGCCCGCTTGCCCTTGTAACGTATGGGGGCGACCGTTTCCGTTACCCATCTTACCTTGCCTTCCTTGGTGAGGCCCCGGAAGATGATGGGGGTAAACCTCCGTCCCTGAAGCATTTCTATGACGGCCTGCCGGGTGCGCTCTCGGTCTTCCGGGTGGACGATGCACAGCGAATCCTTCCCGATGAGCTCGTAGTTGTTGTATCCCCAGTGGCTCTGGGAATGGCGGTTGACGAATTGGAACTTCCCGTCTTGGATGATGAAGATGCCCATTAGGGGTTCGTACTCGAGGGTGCGGAAAAGCCCTTCCTGGAGTGACCTTTCCTCCTCCATGGCCTTTAAGGTTTCCACGAGGCGCCTTATTTCGGTAAGCTCCCTCAGGATTCTCTCTTCCTTAACGTCCTTAGGTGTCAATGCAACTGTTCCCTAAAATTTGGTAGTCAATAGGCATCGTATCAGAACCAGGGGGTAATTTCAATTGAGTAATGCATTCGCCGTTGCAACTTTTTTGCATTTTCACTAATGATGGGGGCATGGATGAGAAAGTGGAAATACCGGTGGTTGTCTTTGTGGGCAGGTCCAATACTGGAAAGACCACCCTAATTGAGCGTCTCATCCCCGAGCTTGTACGCCGGGGATGGCGGGTGGGGACGATCAAGCATAACCGGCATGGGTTCGAAATCGATCATGAGGGCAAGGACAGCTATCGTCATCGCCGGGCTGGGGCGAAGGTAACAGTTCTCGCCTCACCGAAGCAGATTGCCGTCATAGCCAATGCCGAGAAGGATTACGAAATTTCCGAGCTCATCTCTCAATTCATCCGCGGGGTGGATATCGTGCTCGTCGAAGGATTCAAGGAGAATAGCTACCCCAAGATCGAATTGCGCCGGTCGTCGGTGCCGGGGGCGCCCCTTTGCCAAAAGGCGGACCGTCTTCTTGCCTACGTGGGAGATGTGAAGGAAGGCTCAGAAGAGGTGCCCTTTTTCCACTGGGACGAAATTACGGAAATTGCCGACCTTTTGGAGGGATGCTTTGGCCGGGATAGGAGGGGGTCTTTTGTTGATGAGGGATGATTTTTTCGCTTGATGAAAGTAAGGCAGTTTTCATTTGTCGTTCTCTTCTTATTGGGGCTGTCCTTAGGCTCCACCCGCCTTGAGGGGGCTCTTTCCCAGGACCATTTCACCTATGTGGCCAACCTCGAGATGAAAAAAAACATCGTAAGCCCCGAAGAGCAGTCCCTCTTTGCGGACCACTTCCTGCGGCAACATTTCTTGCCCTGGACGGAAGGAGGCAGTCAATATGGTAGGGATCGCATTCAGGCCTTCTTTTCTGCTTACATGGAAAAGATCATTGCCAACGGAGGCAAACGTGGGAAGGGGGATAAAATCGCCCACAATGCCAGGCTTTCCGACTATCCCTCCCTACATCTCCGGGCGATTACCACCGACCGGATAGACATTAGGGGGCTTCCCTACCACGTAAGGAGAAACGGGGGGGTAAACCTTATCCTGCAGGCATCCTCTGTCCCCCGAGGGACACCGCTTGTCATCTCCCACCGCTCCTGGGATCGGAAGTGGTTTTTCGTGGAGACGGGCTTTGTCTGTGGATGGACGCAGGGAAAGCACATCGCTTGTGTGAGCGATGCATTCGTGGAAAAATGGCGTCACTCACCTCTTATTTGCGTGGTAAAAGATGATGGCAATTACCGCGTAGGGGAACTCTATCCGGTGGCAAAGGCGGATGAACAAAACTGGCACATCCTTATCCCTCGAGGAGAGATGAAAAAAGGGGCCCGGGTAAAACACGTTACACTTCCCCGCCATCAGGCGGCCCTCTTTCCCTTGCCCCTCACGTACGCAAACCTGGCAAGGGTGGCCAACGAACTGACGGGAAAACCCTACGGTTGGGGAGGAATCGGTGGCGAGCGGGACTGCTCTTCCCTTCTTAGGGACCTCTTTTCCCCCTTCGGGATATGGCTTCCCCGCCATTCCTCGGATCAGGCCGTCGAGGGAGGGGTGTATGTGGACCTGTCAAAAATGACGAGGGAAGAAAAAAAGGCCGCCATTATCCGTCGCGGGATACCGTATCTCACCCTCCTGTGGATAAAGGGACATGTCATGCTGTACCTGGGGGTGAAGGATGGAAGACCCGTTGTCTTTCACAGTTTTCGCCGGGCCATTTTGCAGACACCGGAAGGAGGCATAGAAGAAAGGCAGGTGGCAAAGTCCCGGATTACCGCCCTCGAAGGGGAAGACGCCCCCCGCGACCTTATGGGTCCTATACGCGGCATGGTGATGCTCGTCCGGGAGGGTGGGCAATGACGGTTAGGTATCGCCTCCTCATAGAGTACGACGGCACACCGTTTCAGGGTTGGCAGGTTCAGGAGAGGGCAAGGACGGTCCAAGGGGTACTGGAGGAGGCGGCTTACGCCTTATGTAGAGAGAAGGTGGAGATCCAGGGGGCCAGCCGCACAGATGCAGGCGTTCATGCCATCGGGCAGGTGGCCCATATGGATTTGAAGAAACGGTGGCCGGAGGATAAAATCCGCTTCGGCTTGAATGACCACCTCCCGGCAACGGTCAACGTGCTTGCCGTGACAGAGGTGCCGCGTTCTTTTCACGCCCGCCGCGACGCAAAAGAGAAGACGTATCTTTACTGCCTATCCCGAGAGAGAACGGCTTTTGCCAAGAAGTACGTATGGTGGGTGAAGGACCACCTGGACGTGGAAAAAATGAGCCGGGCGGCTAATCTATACGTGGGATGCCATGACTTTTCCTCTTTTGCCGACAAGAGGCTTGAGGCCTCCTCTTCGCGGCGGGTTATGATCAGGGAATCGAAGGTAAAAGAGCACGGTAGCCTCGTTTTGTTTCAGGTGACGGGCTCCCATTTCCTCTGGAAAATGGTACGCCGCATGATGGGCATCCTCGTGGAAATAGGCCGGGGCAACCTTTCCCTCGATATCATCCCTGACCTCCTCAAGAGCCCGTCTTCCCTGCCGGCACGATTCACCGCCCCTCCCTCCGGTCTTTTCCTGGCCTTCGTGCGGTACGAAGGGGAGGAGAGGAAAGAGATACCCTGGCCGCCCTGGGGGGTGGGGGTAAGGTGATGGTGAGCTTCCTCGATCTCATCTACGCCCGGTTGGCGAACAGGAAGAGATTCTTTCATCAAGGCTGGGGCGATCTTCCCCTTCTTGAGCACCTGGCAGATACGTACCGCCCCGGGGTGGATGGGGATTTGGAAATAGAGGTGAACTGGGAAGGGGAGCAGGAAGAGGGGGAATTCATCATCAAACGGGGGTGGTTCGATTCTCCCGCCCGGGATGTTAAATTGCCGGAGGGAAGTGAGAAGGCCTACTTGGAGTGGGTTTTGCCGGCTTCTTTCGATTCTCGGACGCCTGTTACCTTGCACTTTGCTGCCACCGGCGATGAGGGTTTCTTGCGTCGGCGGGTGGCCTTCGCCCTACCCCTTGCCCGCCAGGGGGTGAGCTCTATCATCCTCGAGAATCCGTATTACGGGCTTCGGCGACCGGTGAATCAGGCGGGAAAGTTTCTATCCTATGTGAGTGATCTATGGAAGATGGGACGGGCGGCAGCCGTGGAAGGGCTGGCTATCTTCCATTGGTTGCGAAAACAGGGTTACCACTTGCAGGTAGCCTGCGGTGTCAGCATGGGGGGACATATTGCCGCCAAGGTGGCCAACTTTAGCCGCGAGCCCATCGGCTGCGTGGCCTTCATCGCCCCTCACAGTGCCGAGGCGGTCTATTTACAGGGCATTCTCAGGCATTACGTTGCCTGGGAGGTTCTAAAGAGAGAGTCCCAGGGCCGGTTTGACCCGGAGGAGTTTTTCCGGAAAGTGCTTTCGCGAACGGATATTCGCGAAATGTCGCCTCCGCACCCCATAAGAGCAGCGGTCATCATCGGGGCTTTGAACGATGCCTATATTCCCCGCCAGTCGGTCGAAATCCTCCACAACCACTGGCCGGAGGCACGGATAAAGTGGGTGCGGGGCGGACACGTAAGCGCCTTTCTCCGCCATCGAAAGGAGCTATTGAAAGGGGTGCAAGAAGTGTTCGAGGTATTGACAAAATGAAGGTCATTGTACGCACCTCCGCCTACAACTATGAGAAATTGAGATCCGACGTGTACGACCTCATTAAAGCCTTGCTCCCTTTTACCCTGTCCGGCCGATCGGTTCTTATCAAGCCCAATCTCCTTTTACCTGCTACCCACGAACAGGCCGTCTGTACCCACCCTCTGGTGGTGAGGGCGGTCGTAGAGTACGTTCTCAATCAAGGCGGATACCCTTGGGTGGGCGATAGCCCCGCCATGGGTTCTTTTGCCCGGGTTATCAAGGTCGCGGGGCTCGAAGAGGCCCTTCAGGACCTCCCCGTGTCCTTTCGCCCCTTCGAGTCTTCGGTCCCCGTTGATTGCGGACCGCCCTTCGGGGTGATTGAACTTTCCCGCGAGGCCGTGGAGGCCGATTTGATGATCAATGTGCCTAAGTTCAAAACCCATTCCCAGATGCTCCTCACCTTGGGGGTGAAGAATCTTTTCGGCTGCGTAGTGGGATTAAGGAAGGTTAAATGGCATCTCCAGGTGGGAGTGGATAGGGACCTATTCGCCCAGCTTCTTTTGTCCATCGCCCAGCGCCTTTCCCCGGCGGTCACAATCTTGGACGGCATCCTGGCCCTGGAAGGGGAGGGCCCCGGGAAGAGGGGAAATCCCAAGCCCGTCGGGGTCTTGATCGGGGCCGATGACCCCCTGGGGGTGGACATGGCGGTCTGTCGCCTGCTTGGCCTCGATCCGGATACGGTGCCCGTCCTTGCGGCGGCAAAGAACCGGGGCCTCCTCCCATCGTGGGAGGCTCTCCCCCGGATAGAAGGAAAAGTAGTGGGGTTTCGCCTGCCCCATCTGGAGCCCCTCCTGGCGACGGCCGGGCCCCTGAAGGGTGTCTTGCGTAAGTATTTTCTTGCCCGACCCGTACCGGATATGAAATTGTGTCGCCTGTGCGGCGAATGCGTTAAGATGTGTCCGGCCCAAGCGATAGAAAGTGTGGGTCGCCTTTCCATCTCCTACGACCGTTGCATTCGCTGCTACTGCTGTATCGAGATTTGCCCCTATGGGGCGATGATGAAAAAAGAAGGTAACATGGCGAAGGCCTTGGGCTTTATTCTCCAGAGGACGTGGTGATGGGTGAGAAAAATTCTTTAAGTCTTGATCGTCTCTACCGGTTGGTGAAGAGATTAAGGGCGCCTGATGGCTGTCCTTGGGATCGGGCGCAAAAAAAAGGCGATTTAGGTCGTTACCTATTGAACGAGGCCTACGAGGTGAAGGACGCCATCGAGGCAGGGGGAGCAGCAGCGCTTCAGGAAGAGTTGGGGGATCTCCTCTTCCAGATCGTGTTTCTCTCCGTCATGGCGGAAGAAGAGGGGGAGTTTACTTTGGAGGGGGTCCTCTCTCAGGTAGAGGACAAGATGATTCGCCGCCATCCCCACGTTTTCGGCGACGTTGATCTGCAGGGGGTGGAGGAAGTAAAAAAGAACTGGGAACTTATCAAGGCCAAGGAAGGCAAGTCCATCCTGAACGGCGTGCCGAAATCCCTCCCTGCCCTGTGCCGGGCCCAAGAGGTAACGAGGCGGGCCGCCCGGGTTGGATTCGACTGGCCGGATGTGAAGGGGGTATGGGAGAAGATAGAAGAGGAGTTGAGAGAACTAAGACAGGCGATGGGAGAGTTAGACGAAAGGCGTCTCCAGGCAGAAATGGGGGACTTGCTCTTTACTTGCGTGAATCTGGCCAGATTTCTCAAGGTGGAAGCCGAGGAGGCCCTAAACGAGTCCACAAAACGCTTCCTTACACGTTTTTCTTACCTGGAGGAAAAGCTGAAGGAACGGGGGAAGAGCCTTGAGGAAGCTACCGGGGAAGAGATGGATGCCCTGTGGGAGGAGGCGAAAAAAAGGTGAGGCCTTTCGCCGGTGAACCTGTCATCCAGGTAGGTATCTTGGAAGGAAAGAGGGAGGTGGAAGGGTTTTTTGCCGGACCTCACGTGGTCGCGGGGAAGGAGGTCTTAGATGTGCCCTTTCTTGCCCTCGCCAGTGCGGACGGGGTCATTTTAAGCGTCGCAGGAAGAGAGGTAGGGCGGGGAAAGGCAGTAACCTCGCATCCTCGAGATGAATTGAGTACCTTTTCCCTGCGCCGGGTGACCATCGGTAGAGATTTTCACTGGGAGCGGGAGGAAGAGCAAACCTTTCGGGGAAGTGTTTCCTTCCACGGGAAAGACACCGGGATTACCGTCGTCAACCGCCTTCCCCTGGAGCAGTATCTCGAAAGCGTCGTTGGTTCCGAGATGAGTGATGAGGCCCCGGCAGAGTTTCTGAAGGCCCACGCCGTGATGGCACGCTCCTGGGTAGGTGCCCTCCTCGTAAATCCACCCCGGAAAGGACCGACCGAGTTCTGGCGAGAAGACGAAATCATCCGCTGGTATGGGAGGGAGGTGCATAGCGGCTTCCATGTCTGCGGGGATGACCACTGCCAGCGCTACCAGGGCATCGGCCGCCTAAAGACGGGCAAGGTATTTGACGCCGTTCGGGAAACGAGGGGGCTTTTTCTTACCTTCCAAGGGAAGATCTGCGATGCTCGGTACCATAAGGCCTGTGGTGGCAGGACGGAGCCGTTCGAAAATGTCTGGGAAGAGAGGAAGGTGCCGTACCTTAGGTCCGTATCTTGTGGAGACTCAACCTTTCCGCGTGTGAAGGGCGAGGATGAGGCTGCAAGGTGGATGAGTTCCCCACCCCCCGCTTTCTGCGGGGAGAAAGACCTACTCATCATAAAGCGCCTCCTCAACGACTTCGATCGGGAAACGGGCCAATTCTTTCGCTGGGCGGTGCAATACGACCAAGGGGAACTTTCGGAAATCGTAAAGGAGAAATCGGGCATGGATTTCGGTGCCATCAAGGCCTTGCGTCCCCTGGCCCGGGGGCCTTCGGGGAGGATCTATCGCCTGGAGATTGTGGGGGAAAAACGCCGGATGATCGTGGGAAAGGAACTCGAAATCAGAAGGTGGCTTTCACGGGACCACCTCTTGAGTAGCGCCTTCATCGTAAAGACCGAGGAGCGCACGGGGCATACCCTAAGTTTTCACTTATTGGGGGCCGGCTGGGGGCATGGGGTAGGGCTCTGTCAGGTGGGGGCGGCCGTCATGGCCATCAGGGGCGCCTCTTTTCGGGACATACTTGGGCACTACTTTCGTTCGTCCGCCCTCGAACGCCTGTATTGAAGCAGATGAAAACCGCCTTTGTCTTAGGAGCCGGGAGAGGCGAGAGGCTAAAGCCCCTGACGGATGCATGTCCCAAGCCCCTTCTCCCTGTGAAGGGTAAACCCCTCATCACCTTTGCCCTGGATCACCTGCTCACTGTGGAGGTGGAGAGGTTCATCATAAATACCCACCACCGGGCGGAGCGATACGCCGAGGTCTTCCCGGACGGTTCGTGGCGCGGGCGCCCCATCGTCTTTCGCCATGAGCCGGTACTCCTCAATACCGGCGGGGGGTTGAAAAACATCGCCGATCTCATCGACAAAGAAGAGCACCTCTGGGTTTACAACGGGGATGTTATTTCGAACCTGCCCCTTAAGAAACTTTGGGAAGCCCATATCGAGGGAGGCCATGAGGTGACGCTGGCCTTGCGCACCGAGGGAAGAAATCTCAACGTGGGGGTTGATAACGAAGGGAGAATCTGTGATTTCCGCTTTGCCCTAAGGGCAAGGTGCGCAAACTACTATCAGTTTACGGGTATCTATGTGGTGAGAAAGGCCTTTCTTAATCACCTCCCCGCGGGGGTGCCCGTGGATATAGTAGACATTTTTCTCGAATTGGTGAGAAAGGAACCGGGAGTTATCGGGGGGGTACTGATCGACGATGGTACCTGGCTGGACGTAGGGGACCCGGAAACTTATGGGCGGCTTAATTTATAGATGGACATGGAAAGATTGGACGCGGCGATCAATTGGGCCCTTGGCCATTTAGGGGTAGCGGAGAGAAAGAGGGTAAAGATTTCCCCACTTGCCCACGGTGGGTCGGGAAGGCAGTACTTTCGCCTTGAGTGGGGAGGGAAAAAGGTGCTCCTTATGCTCTACGACGCAACGCGAAGGGAAAACACGCTTTACGTACCCGTGGGCCGGTTTCTCGCCCAAATTGGTGTGCCCGTACCCCACATCTTCGCCGAGGACGAGAAAGAGGGAATCGTTATCCTCGAGGACCTGGGAGATCGGTCCCTTTTTTCTTCTCAAGGAAGATCGAGAAGGGAGCTTCTAAAACTCTATCGAAAGGCCGTATCCGCCCTTGGCATCCTTCACCGATACCCTCCCCACTCTTTTCCTCCCCATCTTACCCTCATGGAGGGTTTTGACGAGCATCTCTACCGCTGGGAGAGGGATTACTTTTGCGAACATCTGGTGAGACGCTATTTGGGGTTGCGCCTTTCCCCGAAAGAGGAAGAGGCCCTGGAGCAAGAGCTCGAGATGCTTGCCTTTCGCCTTCTGTCCCTTCCCTCTACTCTCATTCACCGGGATTTTCAGTCACAAAACATTATGATTTACGAAGGGGAGCCTTTCTTCATCGACTTTCAAGGTATGAGGAAGGGAAATCCCCTCTACGATGTGGCGTCCCTCGTCTACGACCCTTACATGGCCTGGGGGCAGGAAGAAAGGTTACAGGTGGCGGAATTCTATTACGAGTTCATGGCTTTGCCCTTTGGGTGGGAAGAGTACCTCCTTTACCTTCGGGAGGCGGCCGCCCAGCGCCTCATGCAGGCCCTTGGGGCGTATGCCTACCTCGGCTGCGTGAAGGGTTATCGCTCTTTTCTTGCCTACGTGCCCGCAGGGCTTGAAAACCTTTTTCACGTTACCTCGGAGGTCCCTGCCTTGAAGCGCTTGAATGAACTCGTCCAGCGGCTTGACATGGCTTGGCCGCGGGGATAAGCTTGCCATAAAAGAAAAGGGGGAAGAGATGAAGAGGAAAGCGGGTTTAGTGGCGGTCTTGGTAATAGGAGGAATCGTGCTTTTTTTGGCCTGTGCCCCTGGGCCAGAAATGTACCACGTATCCCTAAAGTATGATCCCGGGATAGGAAAGGCCGTCGGCCAGGTAGCCGGGGAAAAGAAGGTCGTCGTGACCATGTTCCGAGATGTACGATCGGTAGACGATCCCGTCAAGATGGGGTGGGTAACCCATCCGGGGGGCAAGAAATTGTGGGTCATGCCGGTTAAGGAGTACCCCGATGTGGCGGTAACGGAGGTGGTAAGCGAGTACTTACGGCACCAGGGCTATCGGGTGGAGGCCCACCATCCCCTCTGGGACCTCAAGGATGAAACCATCGATGCAGGCTTAGGTGATATACTGGTGGGGGGCACCATCGAAGAGTTGGAGGTCACCTGTGACAATGCAGATCGCTTCAGCCCCGTAAAGAAATACACCGCCCGCGTAAGGATCAAGTTCGTCATAGCGGACGGAAAGAACAGAAGGGTTGTTTTTAAGACCGAAACGGAGGCCACCTCTTCTCTCAAAGACGTTTCCTTTTCCACGGAAAAGCTGGAGAGGCAGTTAAACGATGCCCTTGCAGAGGTCATGGAAAAGGCATTTTCGGGAAAGGAAATGGTGCGTATCCTCCGTAATCTATGAAGGTACTCGTCATCCTCACCGGGATTGAGAAGAGAGAAGAGGCTGAGCTCATCTTTTCTTCCCTTTCCCCTGACGCCTCGTGGGCGGAAAAAGCCATCATCTTGCCTCCCGGTAAATATCTCGAGATTCCAGTCCGCCGGTATATCTCAGAGTATGCGGAAGGGACGGAAACCATCTCGCGCCTATTGGCGGAAACTTCTGCCGATTATGTGCTGTGGATGGATGCAAGGAAGATTGAATCCGTCTCCCCCGAAGCCATCGAATGCTGTCTTTCCTCGGCGCAGGAGAGCGGGGCCTCGCTTGTTTATGCCGATTACAGCGATCACCCCGTAAACGACTATGAGCTGGGCAGTGTGAGGAATAATTTCGATTTCGGGCCCTTTCTCTTTCTCGACCGAGCTCGTCTGGAGGAGGTGCTTAAGGTGAGGAAGGCCTCGTACCGCTATGCGGGGCTCTATGATTTACGCCTTGGCCTCTCCAGACGGGGGACCATCTTGCATTTGAGGGAGCCTCTCGGCAAGAAGAAAATGGGGAATGATTATGAGAAGGATAAATTTTCCTATCTCGATCCCGCCCATGAGGCCTATGAGCGGGAGATGGAGCTGGCCTTGACGGCGCATCTTAAGGAAATAAACGCTTACCTTCCCCCCAGATTTTTCCCCCTGCCGGACGATGATACATCATATCCCGTCGAGGTGAGCGTGGTAATCCCCGTCAAGAACCGTATGTCCACCATTCGGGAGGCGGTTAAAAGCGCCCTTGCGCAAAAAACGAGATTTTCGCTGAACGTCATTGTGGTAGACAATCATTCCACCGACGGGACTTCTCGCATCCTCGATGAGCTAAGGGGCCAGCATGAAAATCTCGTAATCTTGAGGCCGGAGAGAGCGGATCTAAATATCGGCGGCTGCTGGAACCTGGCCGTCAGGTCGCCCTTTTGCGGCAGATTTTCCGTACAACTCGATTCAGACGATGTGTACGAACATGAGCAGGCGGTAGAAAAGATGGTAGACATGTTGAGAAGCGGCGATTACGCCATGGTCGTAGGTTCCTACACGCTGGTCAACGGAAAGGGGGAAATCCTGCCCCCGGGTATCATCACCCATCGGGAATGGACGGAGGAAAACGGGAGAAATAACGCCCTGCGGGTGGAGGGTTTCGGTGCCCCACGCGCCTTTCGCACCGGGATATTGAGGAAAAATCCCTTCCCCAATGTAAGTTACGGGGAAGACTATGCTCTTGGCCTCCGGATATCACGCTTTTACCGCATAGGGCGCATTTTCGAGAGCCTTTACCTATGCCGCCGCTGGGAGGGCAATTCCGATACCCAACTCACATGGGAGAAGATAAACCTCTTTCATGCCTACAAGGACCGTCTGCGGACCATTGAGATTATGGCCCGTAAGCGCATGAACGAAGGCGCCCCGTGAAAGACTTATCAGGTGACCTCCAGGCATTTTACCGCCGTCAGCGCCTCTCCTGGCCGGCATTCGACCGTGCCTGCCGGGATCTCAGGAAAATCAAGTATCGAGAGTTCGAGGTTTCGGGTGCGCATTTTGTGGTGCAGTTCAATCCCACGCGAAAGAAGAACGTGGAAGTAGCGGAAAAAGAGGACCTTTGTGCCCTTTGCCCCGAGCACCTGCCCCCAGAGCAGGAAGCCATGCCCTATGGGGAATCCTTTCTCCTTTTGTGCAATCCCAGGCCCATCTTTCCCTATCACTTCACCATCGCCTCCCGCTGCCATGAACGTCAATCCATTTTCGGCCGGGAGCAGCTTTTGCTCAAGGTGGCCAGGGATTTGGGGCCGTCTTTTGCCGTCTTTTACAATGGGCCCCGCTCGGGTGCCTCTCTTCCTCACCATTTTCATTTCCAGGCCTGTCCTTTTTCTCTCCTCCCCTTGAGCCGGGAAAACGCAGGAAAACCAGGGGTCTTTCTCGTTAAGGGGCGTGCGCGTAGATATTTTTACCTCCGAGGAAAAGATGAAAGAAAAGTCGCCTCGCATATCGGGAAGCTTATTTCCGCCTGGCAGGAGGTATCGGGTGAGGAGGGGGAACCTATGTTGAACTTGATCGCTTCCTTTGACGATGGCAACTGGCACGTCTATCTGTTCCCCCGCCTCGCCCATCGGCCCCAGAGGTTTTTCCTCGAGGGTGAGGCACGTTTGATCGTTACCCCGGGGGCCGTGGAGATGGGGGGTGTGCTCGTTACCGTCTACGAGGAAGACTTCTTTCGCCTGGATGGCAAGATGATCGAGGAGATAATGGGCGATGTCTTGGCCGGGGAAAAGACCTTGGAACGAATTGACCTTCGATTCAAATGTCGAGAATAATTAAAACATGCGTTTTTCTCCAAACAATGGAGATAATTTTCTTGACAGGGTGCTTGACGTTTGCTATCGTTAAACTGCCTTAGGAGTAGAGGGGCAGAAGGCCTGAAAGGCTTGGGGGGTAAATCTCTCATGGACATGAAGCGCGACTACTACGAAGATGTTCAACTCTTCGAAAGTAATGTCGTGCTCTTCTGGAGTGTAGTCTTCCTTGTCTTTCTCTTCACCCTTCCCCTTTACGCGCCCGCCTATCGGTTTTACCTCTTTAACCTGATTCTGGTCCACGTGATTTTGGCGGTGGGACTCAATATCCTCGTGGGCTATACGGGGCAGATTTCCCTGGGACATGCGGGGTTTTTCGCCATTGGTGCCTACGGGACCACCCTGCTTATGACGAAGATGGGTCTTCCCTTTATCGTCGCCCTGCCCCTCGCCGGTTTCATTTCTGCCGCTTTCGGGTTTATTTTAGGCCTTCCCTCCTTGCGGCTGGAGGGGCCCTATCTTTCCATCGCCACGTTAGGGTTTGGTCTTACGGTCACCCATATCATCGGGCATTGGGACTTCTTCGGCGGGCGGTTGGGGCTTCAGGTACCGCCCCTCGATTTGGGTTTCGGTTTCATTTTGAAGACGGACATCCAGAAGTACTATCTCATCCTTATCATCACCATCTTTCTCGTCATCTCTGCCCGCAATCTCATGAAAACAAGGGTAGGGCGGGCCTTCGTGGCCATAAGGGACAGTGACATCGCCGCGGAGGTAATAGGGGTCAATCTCCTCATCTACAAGACCCTCTCCTTTGCCGTGAGCGCCTTTTATGCGGGCATTGCGGGGGGGTTGTTCGGTTTCGTCCTCGGTTTCTTCAATCCGGAGCCGTTCAATCTCATCCTCTCCATCATCTTTCTCGTCATGATCGTCGTAGGTGGGTTGGGGTCCATTGCCGGTGCCATCATGGGGGCCACCTTGATTACCATCCTCCAGTACAGCCTTCTCAAGAATATCCAGGAAGTTCCTTACCTGGGGCCTTTCCTGGTGGATGTTTCCCAACGCTGGTTCACCGTTATCGGCCTGGAGAATATGAACAACATCGTTTTGGGCCTCATCATGATTGGCATCGTTATCTTCGAGCCGCTCGGTATGTACGGCATCTGGATAAGGATTAAAAAATACTGGAGAACGTGGCCTTTCTGAAATCTTAAGGGGGACGGATGTACGGGCAACTCATCATTGAGGGATTATCGATCGGGGCGTGTTACGCCGTCTTTGGCATTGCCGTCGTCATCATCTACAAGACCTCGGAGGTCATCAACTTTGCCCAAGGTGAGATGGCCATGATCTCCACCTTCGTTGCCTATCATATCCTCAACGTTTACGGCTGGCCTTTCTGGTACGCTTTCATTGGGGCCTGCGTGTTTGCCGTTCTATTGGGTTTGTTCATCGAGGTATGCTTCCTCAGGCCCGCGAAGAACCCTTCCGTTCTCGGTCTCATCGTCATTACCCTGGGGGCGGAGATGCTCCTCATGGGCCTGGCGGGCTGGAAGTGGGGAGGGGAGCAAAAGGATTTTTCCCTGCCCTTTTCCTTTCACAAGACCCATGAGCTTATGGGTGGCCTCGTCATAAATGATTGGTCGATTGCCGTCTTTGTGATGGCAGCCGTTTTGATGATCTTCCTTTTTGTTTTCTTCCGGTACACGAAGTTAGGCGTGGCCATGCGGGCGACGCAGCAAAATGAGCATGCGGCAAGGATAATGGGGATCAAGGTAGAGCGAGTATTCTCCTTTGCCTGGGGGTTCAGTTCCTTGATCGGCGCTCTGGCAGGGATGTTCTTCGCTGCCCGGTCGACCCTGGACCCCGCCTACATGATGGAACCTTTCTTGCGTGCCTTTGCCGCTGCCGTCTTGGGAGGGCTGATGAGTATCCCCGGTGTCGTCATCGGCGGAGGGATCTTAGGCCTGCTCGAAAACTTTTTCGGTTTTTATTGGCCGGCATGGAAACCGATCGTGGCTTTTCTCGTCATTGTCTTAGTCCTCTGTATCCGCCCGAGCGGTCTCTTTGCCCGGCATTACGAGAAGAAGGTTTAGGATGGGTGACGGGGGAAACCATAGAAAGTAAGGGAGGTAAGAATCATGAAAGGCAGAGTACCGTTGTTATTGGGCGTCGTGTTGGGGATGGCGTTGATATTGTCTGCGGGGATGGGATTTTGCGTTCCTCCCGGCTTTGATGACAAGGAGATAAGGATTGCCTCTTGGGGTCCTCTCACGGGCCCGGCTGCGCCCTGGGGGGCCGTATCCCGCGGTCCCGCTGTGCTTGCGGCCATGGTAAACGAGCAAGGGGGTATTAGCGGACGCAAGATTCGGCATATCGTACGAGATGATATGTACAACCCCGCCCAGACGAAGGTGGTGGTGAAGGAGCTTGTGGAAAAAGAAGGGATTTTTGCCTTCGTTTCCGGTCCCAGCTCGGCAGGGGGACTGGCGGTAAAGGATTACCTCGCTCAGAACAAGATTATCTGGGTGGGACCGGCCACTTCGGTAAAAGAGTATGTATTTCCGCCCCAGCCCTACCTCTTTAGTGTCTATCCCCTCTATGAGGACGAGGGCAGCGTCCTGGCCAAGTACGTGGTGGAAAAGTTGGGCATCAAGGAAATCGGTGTCGTTTATCAGAACGATACTTACGGACGCAACGGCCTCGACGGTGTGAGGCAGAGGCTTAATCACCTAAAAATGAAGCCGGTCGTAGAAATTCCTGTGGAAGCCACGGAGAAGGACCTCTCCTCTCACGTGTTGAAACTGAAGAGCGCCGGGGCCAAGGCGGTGCTCATGTGGGTAAACCCCACCACCGGCGTGGTCCTGTTAAAGACGGCGGCGACGGTGGGTTACAAGCCCCAGTGGGTGTCATCCAATACCCTTTCTGACTTTGCCCTTATGAATAAGATTTCCGGCGGGCTCTGGGAAGGGGTTATAACGGGTGCCTTCATGCTCCCACCGGACTCGGACGATCCACGAGTGGTGAAGTATCGGGAGGCGGCGAAGAAATACGCCCCGGAGGAAAGGTTCGGCGTCTTCTTTATGGCCGGCATGATGTTTGCGGAACCCTTGATCGAGGCTTTCAAGAGGGTGGGGAAGAACTTGAGCACCGACGCGGTTCTCAAGGCGTTGAACTCCATGAAAGGGTTCCAGGGGGTAGGCCCGAAGCTCACCTGGTCGCCCCATCAGCATCAGGGGAGTGATTCGATCCAGATTTGGAAGTGCGGTCCGGGTGGGAAAACGATCCTGATCCAGGATTGGACGGTAAACGACCTGGCGCATTGGAAGAAGTAGAATTTGGCGGAGAGGTTCATGGGCGATCATTTCCGGGTGGAAAATCTGTCCATCAGCTTTGGCGGCCTCAAGGCCGTGGATGGGGTGAGCTTCGACGTGGAGCCCAACACCATCTTTTCCATCATCGGCCCCAACGGGTCGGGGAAGACGACGATTTTCAACCTCATCTGCGGCATCTACCGTCCCCATTCGGGTCGCATCTTCCTCGACGGAAAGAATATCGTGGGGCTAAAACCGGATCACATCGCCCGCTTGGGCATCGCCAGGACCTTCCAGAATATAGAACTCTTCGGTAATGCCACGGTGATGGACAACATCATGTTAGGGAGGCATATCCACATGAAGACGGGCGTCTTCTCCGGTGCTTTGATGTGGTGGCGCGGTTCTCGGGCGGCGCAGGAAGAAATCGTCCACCGGGAAGAGGTGGAGAAGATCATTGACTTCCTCGATCTTCAGTCCGTGCGGGATCAGTTCGTCTCCAGCCTGCCCTACGGGAAGAGGAAACTCGTGGAATTGGGGAGGGCCCTGGCCTTGAAACCCAGGGTTCTCCTCCTCGATGAACCATCGGCGGGCATGAATACGGAAGAGAAAGAAGACTTGAGCATCTGGATCAAGGATATCCGGGAAGACTACAAGGTGACCATCCTCCTCATCGAGCACGACATGAACATGATCATGGGTATCTCCGACCGTGTCATCTGCTTAAACTACGGGCGAAAGATTGCCGAAGGCCTGCCTGCGGAAGTGCAGAAACACCCGGAGGTGATAGAGGCCTATTTAGGCGAGGAGGACATCTTCCATGCTTAAGGTCAACAATATCGAGACCTGGTACGACCTAATTCGGGCCCTGCACGGCATTTCCTTCGAGGTGAAAGAGGGAGATATCGTGGCCCTCCTGGGCTCCAACGGCGCCGGCAAGACCACGACCTTGAAGACCATCATGCGCCTTTTGTATGACCTAAGGGAAGAGCAGCCGGAGAAGGGAACGATTGAGTTCATGGGCGTCCGCATCGACCGGAAGGACACGGAGGAAATCGTCCGCATGGGGATCAGCTACGTGCCGGAAGGGAGGGAGGTTTTCCCCGAGCTCACGGTGGCGGAGAACATCCTCATGGGGGCCTATACGCGGAAGGATAGGAAGGGTGTCAAGGAAGACATGGAGCGCTTGATGGCACGCTTTCCCATTCTGGCGGAGAGAAGAAATCAAGAAGCGGGCTACTTGAGCGGCGGGGAGCAGCAAATGCTTGCCATTGCCCGGGCCCTAATGAGTCGGCCCAAACTCCTCATGCTCGATGAACCTTCTTTGGGCCTATCTCCTCTGCTGACGAAGCAGATTTTCGACATCATCAAGGAACTCAATGAAAAAGACGGCGTGACGATTTTGCTCGTGGAGCAAAACGTCAATATGGCCTTGAAATACGCGCATTTTGCCTATCTCATGGAAAACGGCCGCATCGTTAGGGCCGATAAACCGGAAGTCCTCAGGGAAGACGAGGACGTGAAGGAATTTTACTTAGGCATTGCCACCGAGCAATCGGTAAAGGGATTCAAGCGTTATCGAAGGAAGGTGAGGTTTAGATGACGCCACAAGAAGAAACCGTCGATACCCTGCCCAAGGCCTTGGTGCGCACCGTAAAGAGGCAGCCTAATCGGGTAGCCCTGCGGTACAAGGAATACGGTATCTGGCACGATATAACCTGGGCCGAGTATTTGGAGAAGGTAAAGCAGGTCGCCTTAGGCCTTTATGCCTTGGGGGTACGAAAGGGGGATAAGGTTTCCATCATAGGAGAGAACAAGCCGGAGTGGCTTTATAGCGCCATGGGGGTCATGTCGGTAGGGGCCACTTTCGTGGGTATTTACACCACCAATCCCGCCCCCGAATGCGAGTATGTGGTGGGGCACTCGGAATCGGTGGTGTACATTTGTGAGGACGAAGAACAATTCGATAAAGCCCTCGTCTTTCGCTCCCGCACACCAAAGCTGCGAAAGCTCATCGTTTGGGATATGGAGGGCCTGCGTCACTTCGAAGATGAAATGCTCATGAGCTTCGATGATCTCCTCACCCTGGGGAAAAAGACGTTAGCAGAGAACCCTCATCTCTTCGAGGAGCTCGTGGCCCAAGGTAAAGGAGAAGACATTGGGGGCATCATCTATACCTCTGGTACGACGGGTCCGCCCAAGGGGGCCATGCTCTCCCATGAAGGGTACCTCTGGGTGGGGCAGAAGGCGGTGGAGATAACGCAGATGAAGCCCGAGGACGAGACCATCTCGTTTTTGCCCCTCAATCACGTCTACGAACAGATCTTCGATCTCATGGTCCACGTCCAGGCAGGTCATATCGTGAACTTTACGGAAAATACAGACACGGTTATGGGGGACATGATGGACGTATCTCCCACCCTGTTCCATGCCGTCCCGCGCATTTGGGAGAAGTATTATTCCGGGATCGTTCTCAAGATGGAAGACGCCACCTGGTTCAAGCGGTCGTGCTACCAGATCGCCGTAAAGATTGGTTCCCAGTACAACTCGGTCAAATTGAGCGGGAAAAAGATCCCTATACCCCTTAGGCTTGCCTATGGGATTGCCTATTTCGTGGTTTTTCGGAAGCTCAAGGAACGTCTCGGGTTCGACCGGGTACGCATCGGCTTTTCCGGAGCGGCCCCCATTTCTCACAACATCCTCAAGTACTTCCAGAGCATTGGAATACCCATCCGGGAAGGGTACGGCATGACGGAGACGACGGGCATCACCCATATGTCTGATGAAAGAAACTTCAAATTGGGTACGGTGGGAAAGGCCCTGCCGGGTACGGAGGTGAAAATAGCCGAAGACGGTGAGATCCTCGTGCGCCATAAAGGCATCTTTAAGGGATACTATCGAGACGAGGAAAAGACGAAAGAAGCCCTTAGGGACGGCTGGCTTTATACAGGGGATGTGGGCGAAGTAGACGAAGAGGGTTATCTCAAGATCACGGATCGCAAGAAAGACCTCATCATCACGGCCGGAGGCAAGAACATCGCTCCCCAGTACATAGAAAACTTGCTCAAATTCTCGCCTTACATCAACGATGCCGTAGTCATCGGTGATGGGCGCAAGTATCTAACCGCCCTCATCGTGATTGACGAGGAAAACGTGGTAAAGTACGCGCAGGACCACAAGGTGCAGTATACGACCTTTGCCAGCCTTACCCGGGCGCCGGAAGTGGTAAAACTCATCGAAGAAGAGGTTAACAAGGTAAACAAGCAGATTGCCCGCGTGGAGAATATAAGGAAGTTCCGCATCCTCGATAAGAAGCTCTACACCGAAGACGGGGAGGTCACCCCTACGATGAAGGTGAAGAGAAAGGCCATCAACGAACAGTACAAAGACCTAATCGAGTCCATGTACCGGGATTAGACTCGCCAGACTTGACTTTTAATCCGTTTTCTTCCATAAAGCACAAAAGTTTTTGGTGGGGAGGTAGTCTATGCTGGAGCTAAAGGACCTCTGTTTCTCTGTTCCCGTGGAGGTGAACGGGGGGGCTGAAGAAAGGGTGATCATCGATCATCTGAATTTTACCTTCGAAGAAGGTAAATTCTACGCCATCACGGGGCCCAACGGTTCAGGGAAGACGACGCTTGCGCGCCTGGTCATGGGCATCAATCAACCGACGGCGGGAAAGGTCTTCTTTCAGGGGGAGGACATTACCCCCCTTTCTATTACGGAGAGGGCAAGAAGGGGCATCGCCTACAGCTTCCAACACCCAGCTCGATTCAAGGGCCTCACCTTTCGGGACCTGCTTTCCATTGCCTCCGGCACGGACAACGAGGAAATGATTCTGGCGCTGCTTAGGCGGGTAGGGATCTGTTCCTTTTCCTTTCTCGATTTACCCGTCGATGCCAAACTCTCGGGCGGGGAGATAAAGAAGATAGAACTCGCCACCACCATCGCCCGGAATCCGCGACTCGCCATCTACGACGAACCGGACACGGGCATTGACCTATGGACGATAAATCCCATGGTGCGCCTCCTCAAGAGAGAACAGGCGGAACGGGGGACGACGACCATCGTGGTTAGCCATAATCGGGCCTTTCTCGAAGCGGCAGATTTGGTGCTCATCATCGTGAAGGGAAGGGTGGTATATCAAGGCAAACTGAAAGATGCCCTGACGATGCTTACGGATATGAGTATCTGCAGTTACCGTCACTGCGACAAATGTTCAGGAGAGGAAGATGCTGAATGCTATCGATAAAGAGCTGCTGAAAACTGTGGCGGATCTCGAGGACATCCCGAAGGGGGCTTACAATATTAGGAAGGATGGCAAGCTCCTCTCCCGGGCGACCTCGGCCAACATTGATATCGAAACTTACGGAGATGGGAAGGGCATTATCGTAAAAATAAAGCCCCAGACGGTGAACGAATCGGTTCATATCCCCGTCATCTTGAGCCAGGCGGGTCTTTTCGATGTGGTTTACAACCGCTTCGAGGTGGGCGAAGGATCGGACGTGACCATTATCGCCGGCTGCGGTATCCATTGTGGCGGTCCCGACCCGGAAGGCCATGCGGGGATTCATGAGTTCATCGTAGGGAAGAACGCCAAGGTAAAATACGTGGAAAAACATTTCGCCACCGGTCCGGGTCGGGGAAAGAGGACCCTGAATCCGGCCACGAAGGTGTTCCTGGCAGAAGGGGCGCAGGTGGAGATGGAGCTCACGCAAATCGGGGGCGTGGATGAGGCCCATCGCAAAAACGAGTTGATACTAGGGCCGGGAAGCATGGCCTTGGTCACAGAGAGGGTAATGACGGAAGGTGAACAGATAGCGGAATCGCGAAACACGATTATTCTCGAGGGGGCAAAAAGCCGGGCGAACATGATTTCACGCTCCGTTATCAAGGGCGATTCGGTGCAAAATTTCTACGCCGTCATGGAAGCCCAGGCGCCCGCCTTCGGTCATATCGAATGTGACGCCATCATCATGGATAACGGCCGAAACGAAACGATCCCGTCTCTCAAGGCGTTGCATCCGGAGGCGGAGCTGAGTCATGAGGCCTCCATCGGCAAGATAGCGGGAGACCAGCTCACCAAGCTCATGAGCCTGGGCCTTACCTACGATGAGGCAGTGGCCAGAATAATCCAGGGATTCTTGAGATAATGGAAATAAAAAATCTGCTCGTTACAGGCGGTTGCGGATTCATCGGCAGCAACTTCGTCCGTTTCATCCTCCGATGTAAAGATTTCTCGGGCCGCGTCATAAATGTGGATAAACTCACCTATGCGGGCAATCCGGAAAATTTGGCCGGGATAGAAGAGATGTATCCGGGGCGGTACATTTTCCGGCGTATCGATATCTGCCATGCCGAGGCGCTGGAACGGATCTTTTCCGAATACGAGATTGACGCAGTCTGCCATTTTGCCGCGGAATCCCACGTAGATCGCTCCATCCGAAGGCCAGAGAGTTTCATCCAGACCAACATCGTGGGCACCTTCAATCTTTTGGAAGCGGCGAAGAAGGCAGGAAAAAATTTCAAGTTGTTCCACCATATTAGTACAGATGAGGTTTACGGCTCTCTGGGCCCCCTTGGGTTCTTCACCGAGGAGACGCCCTATCGACCCAACAGCCCCTACTCGGCTTCCAAGGCGGCTTCGGACCATCTCGTTCGGGCCTATCACGAGACTTATGGCCTCCCCACCACGATTTCCAACTGCTCCAACAACTACGGACCTTACCAATTTCCGGAAAAGCTCATTCCCCTCATGATTTTGAACGCCTGGGAGGGAAAGTCCCTTCCCGTTTACGGCGATGGGAAGAACGTGCGGGACTGGCTTTACGTGGAGGACCACTGCGAGGCTATCTGGACCATTATGAAGTACGGAAAGAGGGGGGAGACGTATAATATCGGTGGCAATTGCGAAAGGGAGAATATAGCCATCGTAAAACTTATCTGCGACCTCCTGGACGAAAGGTTTCCCTCACCGGCAGGTTCTTCCCGTCGCCGCCTCATCACGTTCGTGCCCGACCGTCCTGGACATGATCGGCGCTATGCGATAGATTTTTCCAAGTTGAAGAAAGAACTGGGATGGTCTCCCCGGGAATCGTTCGAGTCGGGCTTAAGAAAGACGAT
>ERZ795045.1357-NODE-1357-length-27869-cov-11.077587_pt1 | contig 27869 bp, 20 predicted proteins | sample MGYA00375129_ERZ795045 | MGnify/ENA primary metagenome ERZ795045 (study PRJEB30174, sample SAMN05720166) | activated sludge metagenome | isolation source: anaerobic digester from wastewater treatment plant | place: Japan | collected 2015-05-15 ...
TGCCTGTGTCTTTCAATTTAATGGGCTTTTCAAACTCGCCAAGTATTTCTTTTCCTTCTTGAACAATTATTTTGATTACATAAAGGTCTTCTTCCTGTGGAACAAATTCTGTCCTGAATACCATCAAACCGTCTGTGCTTCTGTTTGAAGAGATATTGCTGATTGGTTGTTCCCTGCCTTCTAGTGAGACCAAAACCATTTTCAGGTCAACCGGGCTATTGCTTCCACTCAAAAAAACCTGTACAGGAACCTTTTTCTCTTTTTCAGGCATTGCATCTGTTCTTATTGAACATGCATATTTTTTCACCACCCCATCAACCTGAATAAAACGAGTGTATGGTAAAATTGTGAAATCTGTTTTGAAGGTTTTGCCTGGCTCAATTTTTCTCGTAAGGAATGAAAATGCGAGTGAACGCAGAGTCATTTTGTGCCATTCATAAAAATCTTTGAGGACTGAATAATCAAAATTAAAGGCGATTCCACCGCCATTCTCATGAGAAATTGCCACCCATCCTCTTGCGATATTTTCAAAAATTTCGCCGGTTCCACTTTTCGTAAGAACAGTGATTTTCTTGTGTAAAATACCTGTACACAGTGGCATGGAAAAAACAAGTTCGTTACTGCTGTCAAACTCATTATGTATTCCAAGACCAAGATAATAATCTTCCATAGAGGACTGTTCATTTTTTACTTCGTATTCAACTTTTATTTCTGGCTGGTCAGAAAAAACTGTAATGGTTTTGGTTATGGTAATCCACTGTAAAAGATCTGTGGTACCGCGACGGGTAAGACGAACTACTGCCTTTGTATCTGAGTTCTCAAGGATTTCTGCGGTATAGGGCTGATTCATAAAATCGCCAAAACTTCCCTGCTGAACAATGTAATCAGCCAGTAATGCTCCCCTTTCTTTTCTTCCTTCACCATCCCTTAATAGTTCAGTACCGGATGGTTTAATGACAAAGGAATCAATTTTTCCAAGTGATGGTCTAATGATAAACCTGAAGTAGTGATCTTCAACAACAATTTCCTGTTGTTGGTCCTGGTCAATATCAATCTGATTGAGAACTTTTGCAGTGCTTTGAATCTGAAAAAAAAATAAAAACAGACAACAAAGAAACATACATTGAAATCGTGGTTTCACCTGCTCCCCCTGTATTTCAATAATTGTTTCTTACCAGATGCTCATATCGGTAAAAACAGTGCTTGACTTCAGTGGTTTCACAGAACCATCAATAAAAAGGAAATTCGCAAATCCATTGTGCCTGAAACAAAGGCCCATTGTTGCCCAGGCAGGAAGAAAAGCAGACCCTGAATCAATTACACCATCTCCATCAAGGTCTGTATTCATGTAGGATGGATAGTTTATAGGCGAAATAGTGTAGTTTGCCTTTGCATCTGCCACAAGCCACAGGGTCTTTGGTAATCTGTCAATTTTTTTCATGTACGGGCAGTAACCGAACCTCACATTGTTGTAATAATTGACCCCATAAGAAGCAGTTTCAATCGTACCAAGATATGGCTTACCATATTTATATGTCGGACACTTCAAAAAAGTTACACCAATTTCATTGTTCGGATTTGCATTGCTCATATAGGTTAATAAAATTTTGCTCCAGGGAATTCCAACATCGCTCATCCCGGTTCCGCTATAAAACGGAACAAGGTATCCATTGTTATCGCTGGCATACATGAAAATTGCAAGACCTATCTGCTTGAGATTGCCCATGCACACTCCCTGCCTCGCCTTCTCCCTTGCCTTGCTCAATGCAGGTAGCAGCATCGCTGCAAGTATCGCGATGATAGCAATTACCACAAGCAATTCAATCAATGTGAATCCTTTTTTCATTTTCAATCACCCCCTTTACGTTATTTTTTAATTTCGACTGTATTCCTTCTACCCACAGCAAGAAGTTCTGTGTTTTCTTTTATTATAAAATCCGGTTGAATTACAACCTGTGATATGACTTCCTGTTTCTTAATAATATTTTCCATTTTTTCAATCGCAATCTTTCCCATTTTATCAAATGACTGAATTATTTCGTGGATTGCTTCCTTTTCCTCAATGATCCAGGGTATCTCGTCATAGGTAATTACTTCTATATCATGTGGTATCCTTAATTTTTTTTCTCTCAAAACAGGCAGGACACCATTTAAAAGGATAGAAACACCTGATACAAAAATGGAAGTAGGTTTGTATTTCATCATCATCCCTGCAAAATCTCTCCTCAGGTACCTGACCCAGTTTTCTTCTTTTTTATCAAAAGACACATTAACAATCCATTGCTTACAAGGTTGTTCGCCTGATTCAATGTATGCCTGATAAAAACCATCGTATCGTTGAATGATATGTCCTGCTTTGATATATCCAACAAATCCAATTTTTCTGTGCCCTTTCTCCAGGAGATATCTCGTTGCCCTGTATGCACCTGCTCTGTGGTCTGTACTGACATAGCTGAATCCTGAGCCAGGAAGAACTCTATTGATTACCATCACGTGGCAATTTTTCTTAAGTATTTCTTCCATCGCAAACAGGTCTTTTTCCCATGGCATCAACCAGATAAGACCATCAAATCGTTCAGCATTCACAGCTCTGATTATTTCATAGTAATTCTCCTTGAAGGGAAAGATGTGAATATGGAGGTGCCTCTTGATACCTTCATCAATCAATTTTTCCATGAAAGGGACACTATTGATAAAATCCTTCTTCCATCCAGCAGGAATAACGACAGGAAGATGAATTGAAAAGGAGACAGATTTTTTTCTTATAAATGTGCCTTTACCCTGTCTTTTCAGTATCAAACCTTCCTTTTCAAGGTCTTCAAGAGCCCTGCGAACAGTAAGATGACACACCTTAAATTTTTGCACCAGATATGTCTGGCTTGGAAGAATACCGCCCTCTTCCCTTTTTCTTATCTCTGTCAGTAAATACTCTTTTACCTGCTCATACAGGGTCATATTTTTTTTCCAGCACACTTATAAGTACTTATAACTATACCATCACTAATAATCAGATTGTCAATAGCTAATCAGGTAGCCCAAATTTTTTGTCAATGAATTCAGAAATTGCTTCGATTTTTTCTATCTCACCAGGGGGAGAAATTTCGTCTGAAACACCAAGTATAAGCTGGGGCATGAACATCTCTATTACTTTTTCAGTAAAAGACAGAAGTTCTTTCAGAGGATATGAAGGAAGAAAAAAAATTGCTGGAATCAGGTCAAGAACAACCATACCCTGTGTTGCTCTCTTTATCTCTTCAAGTGTCATATCACACATTGGTTCTGGCGTTAGGGCTTCAACTGCGTGTAAACCCGACTCTTTCAAATAGGGTAAAATTAATCTGGAATTTCCGTCCCAGTGACTGTGGACAAATCTGTTGTTTTCAGTCATCAACTGGCTTATTTTCTTCCATCTCGGAATCACATATTTTTTAAGGATTGGTGGTGGTGTGAACTCATTGGTAACATGATCACCGAGATTAAAAATTCTGCAGGGTAGTTTCAATGCTTCCCTTGCGATTCTCATATCTCTTTCGTCGCATGCTTCCATGTATTTATTAAATTCAGAAGGATAATCATTCAACAAATAGTATGTATTCAAAAGTCCTGCGTGCCTCTTAATCAAATCAGTAAAACCAGTGCTTGGCAGAAAAACTGTTGGTTCTGCCCTCTGACCGACCCTGTTTGCTGCTTCTTCAAAAAGTTCAGGTATTGCCACAGCATTAAAATGATTCACAAGATGCGTAAGAATTTTCAGGTCTTCAACTGTTTTTACTGGAAATTCAACAATTCGTTTGTTATCAGCATACCCCATTCCACCAGGTACAATCTGATAAATGGTTTTCAGTACACCTTTTTCGGTTTTTGTAATAAGTTCTGTATGATTTCTGTCAACTGGTCTTTCAAACGTTTCAACAGTTGTCGTATAGTAATAATGAAGCCCAGCAGATGCAGCATACCTGACAGAACATTTTAAGTAATCATAAATTTCAAGGTCAGTTAAATCACGAAATTTCTCATTAAGCGTCCCTTTAGTCCTGTGAAACAAAATCCAGCTTTCAAGGCGGGGTTGCCACAGAACTGAATTTGCCTTTCCTTCAAAAATTGCAAGGTTCAGTTGTTTCCTTGTCATATCTGCTCCATTTTGATAATTTGACCGGTTTATTTTTGAAATTTAATATAAGATATAACAGGAGGAAAATCAAATGTATCTAAAAATTATGAAATCCACAATTGTAATCGCTGTTCTGTGTTTTGTCTGTTCAGCCCAGCAGAAATTATGGACTGAACATTTCAACTACAGAGTACCTGTGCAGGTTAAAAATATGTCTGAGACACCAGTTGAAGAAACTGTGATGTTAAAGTATCCAGTTCAAACTCTCATAAAAACGAAAAAAATCAGGACTGACGCAGGTGATATGTGCCTTGTTGATTCAAAGGGAAATAGTGTCCCTCTACAGGTGTGTATTTCTAAGGAAAATCTTGACTCAATATTTTTTAAAATTTCTCAAATTCCGGCGAAATCAAGAGAAATTTATTATCTTTATTACGGAAATAGTGAAAAATCAACTGCCACCATGGTCACAAATGCCCCTGTAAAAGAAAATCCTGCAGGTATTATTGTAACTGCTGGGGCTGAACAATGTGCAGTAGAAACAAAAAGGAATTTTCCTGAAAGTCTTGATCAGTGGCTTGAAAAAAATAGTCCTGATGAATTTACTGGAAAAGTATGGGTAAGATGCAAAATTGAACAACCGGAAAATTATAAATACTGTATCGTTGTTGACAGTGAAACAAATCCATATACTCCTGCAAGATGCGCCACAGGAACAGTAAATCGATATGGCGTCCAACCAAAGTGGTGGACAGGAAATAATGACTGGGGAAAACCCATTGCATGGGTTGCACCAGTTGATGATACTGACTGGTTAAATGCTGGTGAATATTCATGCTGGGTGGAACTGCCTGTTTCCCGGGCAGCACAGTGGTTTACATGTTTTCTTGTAATTCCTCAAAATTCTGCAAAAAAAGAAGTGGTTTTACATCTTGAATTTGCAACGCAGCCATCTGAAGATTTCATTTTTCATACCGTTGACGAAAAAATAGATAAAGCAGGTCCAAATTACTATGGAAGGGAATATATTGAAGGTATCGTGGCAGTGAGAATGCCGACAAAAACTGGGCTTGAAGGTTTGAAAGAACTTGGAACATTTACTGAGTACACAATGAAAAGATTGGAAATGATAGGAAAAATGAACCTCGGGGAATCACCATGTCTGACAGACCTCATCATTGGAACATGGGTACAACTGATTCCCTACAGAGTAATATCAGGTGAAACAACCTATGAAAAAGCAGAAACAGAATTCAAAATACTTTCCAGCATTGGAATTAACAGTATTACAGCATCTGGAATAAAGGATGATGTGTTTGCGTCGTTATGCAAAAAGTATGGCATCATTGATACCACACTCACAGGATGGGCAGGAATGTGGAGATACACCTCTGAGGCATACACAAAACAATATGATTACAAATTAGGAGAAAACAGCCAGCAAAGATGGTCGCGGGTATTTGACGACTTCTATTCAAAAATGGCAGGTAGGTATGCATCAAGTATACCGGAAACAATGAAGATAGCAAAACATTTTAATACTGGTGATGAGATAGGTCCTGCAATAGACGCAAGAGAAATTACAAATACCCAGCAATTACTTGATGAATTCAGGCAGTACCTGAAAAACGAAAAATTAACGCCGAAAATGCTGGGGAAGAATTCCTGGGATGAGGTCTATCCTGAAACTGATAGAAAGAAACTTGAACAAGGAAATATCGGTTATAATCAACTCTTTTACCATACAAAAAAATTTATCAACAATTACACAGTCATGTTTTACAAATGTGCAACAGACGCAATAAAAAAACATTTTCCCCACATGCAACTCATTGCACCTAATTTTCAGGCAGGACCCATGCAATTTGCGTTTATTGGAAACAACAATGACATGAACACCTCTGGCCTTGACCTTTTTGAACTTGGAAGAAAAAGGGCTTTTGAAGGAATTATGATGGAGGACTGGGTATACGGATGGGATGCAGGTATTGGAAGAATCTGTCTTGGTGCTGATATTATGAGAGCATCCAGTAGAAAATGGAATTTGCCGATGGCAAGTTATCTTGTAGGAGGCGAAGCAATAAGAGCAAAACTTTTTGCATATCTTATGGCTGGAATAAAGGAGAATCTTCTATATCTCTACGGACCAATCGGCAATATTGGACCTGCCTGGGCTGACAATGAAAAAGCACTCAGAGAAAGTGCTGATATCACACGAAGATTAAAAAGGTTTGAAAAAGATATTATTCAGGCAAAAGTGAGACCAGCAAAAATTGCCCAACTTATTGCATTCACATCTGATTTGATGCAGGTAAAGGGATTGTACTTCTGTCCAGAAAGACAGGACATTTATACCCTTTTAAAACATTCCTATTATTCAGTTGATATCATCTGTGAACAGGACATTGTGGAAGATGATATCCTGAAGAATTATTCTGTTTTGATAATCACAGACCCAAACATACACCAGGATACTCAGAAGAAAATTGCTGAATGGGTCTATAAAGGAGGAAAACTGGTTGCAATCATAGGTGCAGGAAACTGGAATCAATACAATCAGGAAAGTAGCATCCTTAATCCTGTATTTGGCTTCAAGCAACAAAAAATTATTACACAGGATGACTGGCTTAAATGGTCGTCTGCATTTTATTCTACAGCTGTAAGCAAGTTTGCTTATAAACAAGTGGGAACAATCACAATTTCACAGGAATTTGTAGAAAAACAGATTGAAATTCCTGTCTGGGGAGCAAAATTTGATTGCATTGGACTAACATGCAAAACAATAGGAAAATATGAAGATGGAAAACCAGCAGTGTTTCTCAATAGGTATGGAAAAGGTCAGGCAATTTATATCGGAGCACTTCTTGGTCAGGCATATGTTCGCCGACACTGGGACATAAATTTGAAACCAGAACAATACAAACTTGAGGATGGACAATCAGAAAGAAGTTTTATCACTGCGATTATGGATTACCTGGGCGTGAAAAAATATTATGATGTATCTACTCCAGGCATATATACGCAACTGATGGATAGTGAAAATTGTGTACTTGTTTTTCTTAACAATGCCAGCGGTAGGCCAATTGAAAATCTGGTTCTTACTGTGTCTGGTGTAAATTCTGTAAACTCAGTTGACTCGATGACGCTTGGTACATTAAATTACAAAAAACAAAAAGATGCAGTCATTATAGAAATCCCACTTGAAAATGTTGATATCATTAGGATAAAAAGGATATAATGTTTGAATACCATTAGAATATCAAACTCTTACTTCACTTCAAAAATGCAATAAGAACTTTCAATCCATTACAAGGACTTTTGCTCCTGGAATTGTCCCGGTTTTCAAATCTTTTAATGCTTGATTTGCATCTTTAAGAGAATAAGTTGTAATGTGTGGCTTGATTGGAATGTTTGCAGCAATCTGCAAAAATTCAGCAATATCCCTGCGGCTGACATTGGCAACTGATTTGATTTCTTTTTCCATCCAGAGATGGGTTTCATACTCAATTTCTTTCATAACCTGTCTATCGTGATTCTCCTTTCTTATGGCATTGATCACAAGACGACCGCCTTTTTTTAAATTTTTAAGTGCAGCAAGTACAGAAAACCATGCAGGAGTTGTATCAATGGCAACATCCAGAAACTCTGGTGGTCTGTCTGTGATCTCACCCGCCCAGCCGGCACCAAGTTGAAGCGCAAGGTTTTGTTCTTTTTTAGAACGGGTAAATACAAAGATCTTTGTTTCACTGTATAAACATTTAACAATCTGAATTACAATGTGGCCTGAAGCACCGAAACCATAAAGCCCGATAACATCAGATTGTTTTATCCCTGTCAGCCGCAAAGAACGCCAGCCAATTGCTCCTGCGCACAAAAGTGGCGCTGCTTCAACATCAGAGAAACTTTCAGGAATTTTGTAAACAAAATCCTCATAAGCAACTATATATTCTGCATAGCCACCGTGTGCATCCCTGCCAGTGGCTTGAAAAAAATCACAGAGATTTTCATATCCTTCATTACAATACTTACATTTTCCACAGGACTTATAAATCCAGCCAACCCCAACCCGTTCTCCAGTTTTGAGCTTTGATGAGTTTTTTGCTTCAACAATTCTTCCTATGACCTGATGACCTGGAATGATCGGGAAAAATGAAGGTAAACTTCTTCCTTCCACTTCATCAATATCTGTTCTACACACACCACAGGCATCCACTTTAATAAGAAGTTGTCCTTGGTGTGGAGATGGCACAGGCATATCAACAGATTTCAGGGGCTCTTCCTGCAGCACATCAACAATCTTTTCTATCACCATCGCCCTCATTGTCTCTCCATCTGTCGTTCAATGACTGGCACTCCTTTTGATTTCAGATATGACTTGAGGGCAGGTATAGAAATAATTCTAAAGTGGAAAACACTTGCCGCAAGAAGTATTGTTGCGCCTGCTTCCACTGCATCATAAAAGTCCTCAAGATTACCTGCCCCTCCTGAAGCGACAATTTCTGCAGAGACTTCTTTTTTCAATGCCCTGATGATAGGCAGGTCATAGCCAAGGCGTGCTCCATCTCCTCTCTTACTTGTCGGAAGTATTACTGATACCCCATAACCATCTACTTCTTTTGCCCACTCAACTGCATCTTTCCCTGTTGGCGTTCTTCCACCATCTATGTATACCTCATAACCAGATGGCACTGCAGGATTGTGGTCAACATCAATCGCAACTGTCACTCTTTGAGAGCCAAATTCTTTTACAAGTTGTTTTATCAAATCAGGATTCCTTAATCCTGCTGAACCAACTGAAATTCTGTCAGCGCCAGCATTGATCACTAATTCAGCAATTTTCATATCAGAAATTCCACCACCAACAGTAAATGGAACTGTAACAACCTCTGTCACTTTTCGTACAACATCAATCAATGTTGGTCTTCCCTCTACTGTGGCAGTAATGTCGAGAAGTGCTATTTCATCAGCACCCTGCTTACAATATGCAATCGCACATTCCACTGGGTCCGCCACATCTTTGATATCAACAAAATGAACTCCCTTAACAACCCTACCATGCTGCATGTCAAGACATGGCATAATTCTAATTGGCTTTTGCATTTTTCCCCCTTTATGGCCTTTTAATTTTACCATTGATTGCAGTTTTTCAAAACTCATAGTAGAATATATGCGAACAATACCAACTACAAACAAGGGGGAAAAATGTTAAGAGAAAGCGGAAAGTTTTTTATCGCTTGCTTTTTAACTTTGTTTCTCGCTTGTTTTGTAATGAAGGCAGGTGCACAAATAAAGTTTCCTGTTGCTACAACGGCTAACAATGAACTGTGTACTGGTGGAGCGTTTGATGGAACGAATTATCTTGTTAGCATTGTAGAAGAATCAAGTAATGGAGCATCTGTCACTGCACGGATTTTCTCTCAAGATGGAAACCCATTAACTGATAAAATAGTTGTCGCAAGTTCTACCACTGATTATTTCACTCCTGTAGCATTTGACGGTACAAATTACCTTGTTATCTGGCAGAACCAGGATTTATTGTTGGGTCGATTTATAAGTAAAACTGGAACTCTTATTGGAAGCCAATTTCAAATTGCATCAGGCGTAGAAAGTATAGGACACATTGGTTTTGGAGGCGGAAAATATCTTTTTACTTATAATAAAAGAGAATCAATATACTCGCATTGTTATGTTTTTGGAAAAATTATTACTCCAAATGGCACAGTTGGTTCTGAATTCCAAATAAGCAGCGGGTATGGAAAAGATCACGGAGGACTTGGGAATCTCGCTTTTGATGGTACAAATTTCCTTGTATTCTACACAGAAGACGAGAATGACTTGGCAATTATAGGAAGATTTGTAAGTCCAGCAGGTTCTGTGGGGAGAGAGATTGTTATAAATTCTAGTGAGTCACACAGCGATAATCCATGTGCCGTTGCATTTGATGGGATAAACTATCTGATTGTCTGGCCTGACGAAATCGGTGGCTATGGTTCTCATCAATGGTCGTTTTTTGGCCAGTTTATAGACAAATCAGGGAACAAAATCGGTACAGTCATTTCAATAAACGGAAGTGCAATATACGGTGCGATTGCACCTTCCATTGTGTTTGATGGAACAAAATACCTTGTTACATGGAGCGGAGCACCAGGCGGAACAAACTGGGATATTTCAGGAAGGTTTGTGGGTAAAGATGGCTCTTTCATAGGGCCAGAATTTGTTATAGATAACTCTGAAGGTGATCAGGTTGGCGGTGCACTCATGAGTTTTCCAAATGGGACATATTTTGTGATTGTGAACAATGTTGTCCTTTCATACAATGAAGAAGAAGAAACCCTTGAAATTTCAGGTGGAGACGTTTATGGAATGATAAAAACCATTGTTCCTGAAGTCAAAGGCGATATAAATAATGATGGCGTAGTTGATATCACTGATGTTATTAAAGTACTGAGAAAAGCCATCGGTCTTGAATAATTCTTTATAGGGCTTTTCATCGTTCAATTTGATTAATTAGCATTGTCGATTGTTATACCCTTTAGACTTTTTATAATGAAAACTCCTGATATGATTGCCACGGCTGCCATTAGTATGCTTAAAAGAACTTTTTTATTTTTCTCAAATTTTTCAAATGCAGTAGCTCTGTACAAAGGATTATTTTCCTGATTTCCAACCCGAACAATAGCGGTTCTTCCTTTCAAATAGTGTTGATATTTTGCAAAATCATAAACTGGCGGATATGCCAGTGAATTTCCATAAAAAAGATACAAAGTTGGAATGTTTAGAACAGATGGAAAAGAGAGTACCCTTATAGTGCCGTATAAATGAAAATCCTTTACCTTCAAAGGTGGGTCATCATAATGATAAAGTTGAACCCTAATATACCTTGTTCTGGCTTCAGGGTATGTAACAGTTAAATTTTTTTCATGATATCTGGCACCGGTATAGGAATATATCGTGGACTGATAAGTGGAAAAGTTTGCCCGGCCGTCCGGGTCATTATAAAATGTCAGAACTATCCTTCTATGAAAATTCTTTTCGTCTGAGACAACATCTATTCTGTTATGAGGTAAATTTTCTGTCCCTGTATCTATCAAGTATTCTGTAAATTTCCCGTCCTTTGACTCGCCGACATTTTCCACAGAAATCCTGTATTTAATGAGCTCTGCTGGTATGATTTGTTCCTTCATAATTTTTGCGCCTGTAATATCAAGGGGACTTCCACCATCATCATGAATAATCACACGGAGATATCTAAAGTTGGTCAAAGGATATCTCACGACATTGCTTGAAGAAGAAACTCCTGCCTCTGGAATTGAATGGTCAAAAATAAATCCTTTGTTTGTCAGCGTGAACCACTTCCCACCACTTTTTGCCTTTACCTCAACCCACCTCTGATAATTGTGTGATGAAATCTCCAATGAGAGATAGTTGTGTTCCTGGTAATTATTGCCAATATCTATGTCAACTATTGTCTGAATTCCATTGATGTACGATTTGTTTAACAGCTTTACTGGATATTCTATTGTTTTAGAACTACTGTTTTTTATCGAAATTACATAAGGGATTTCTTTTTGATTATTTGAAATAATTCTGATGTCTGAAAGGTCTGGCTTGGAATTTACCAGTATTTCTGTATCAAGTTTCAATTCATAAATATCCACTCTTTCATCGCTGAGATAAATTTTCTTCATGAATTTCCAGTGCGAAGGAGAAAAATCAGCTGAAGAAATGGTTACTGAAATAAAAATTGAAAAAAGGATTGAAAAAAGATATTTCATGATATCTCCTTTTTTCTATGATATACATATCCCACAATAAAAAGAATGATGCCTGTGCACAGTGAAACAATAATTCTATATAACTTACTTGCAAAAAATAAATCAAAAATCAGAACCTTTAGTATAGCCAGACCAAGATAACACAGAGCAAAATAACGAACCATTTTTATTTTATATATCATACCTATGGAAAGCAAAATTGCGCCGTACAATCCCCAGAACATGCTGAGTCCGGTGCGGCTGAAAGTTCTCAACAAATTATTTTTTATCATTGCATCATGAAACTCAAAGCTTAATGAAACAAAAAGGATAATATGAGAGACCCCAGATATAAGCACAGGTAAAAATTTTTCCTCTTCTTTCAGTATCTCTTTTCTCTTCAAAGATAAGCCACTGGCAAGAAATAGGCAACAGACAATACCTAAAGCAGTAAAAAACCTCTCATTGAAAACAGGAATATCTATTAATCTGTACGTGGTATCAAGCGCAAAAAATCTGCAGATTGATGCAACAAAAAGAAGATACCCAAAAATCCGCATGAAAAACGAAGGAATTCTCAGACCAAGCCAAAACAAAATCAGTCCCTCACACACCCATGCTATCGTAATATACGTATGCGTAAGATATAAAGGGAAACACAGTGTCAGAAAAACAAGGGCAAGTCCCAGCACAAGAAGAATCAATACCTGGTCTTTATATTTTATTTTTTTAAGAATCCCTCCGGCAAGTGTATGAATAAACATAAGCACAAGTGCTGCAAACCCTTTAAAATCAGGAAATGAAATACCAGTGAGATTGAGAATAAAACCCGCAAAAACACTGCTATTGAGAAATACCAGTGAAAGATCGATTTCTCTTATAGCATGTTTTTTGTTAAGTGGTGAAAAAGGGAAAAATAGGTAAATGAAAAAGAAAAATGATAGTACGCCAACAACAGGCCAGAAAACAATGTGCTGGTAAAATTTATCGATCCAGAGTCCGCACATATAGTATGTAAAGAAAAACGATAAGAAAAGCAAAACTCGCCATGGCTTGAAAGCATTGATTGCAAATATTCCTGCATCAAGCAGCGTAAGATACACGCTCAGACCCAGAAACGCCTGTAACAATGGAATCTCTGGCCCTTTCAGAATCAATGGAGTAAAAAATCCACCAATAAAAACCAGTATACCCAAAAACATACTGTCAAATCTGAGCGTTAACATCACTCCAAGCACTGTCACAACAAGCATGTTACCGAATGCCACTGGATAGGGAATAAGATGGTAAAAATTGTTTGCAACAAATATGGAAAGATACAAAATCACAATGCCTGTTCCAACAAGACCAAGAGAAAATTCTCTGTACCTGGAAAACTTATTGCCAAGAAAAACTAGAATTAACCCTGAAACTAAACCAATGATAATACGAACTGTTTCATTAAACCACTTATTTTCAAATGCATATTTTAGAAACAGTCCAAAACCAATAAGAAATATGAATATTCCAATCCAGTAGTAATACTTCCTTCCAATTTCAAGTTCCCAGTTAACACGGACTTTTTTCTTTTCAGGCAGGGATTCTTTTCCCATCGGAGTTTCTGTAGATTTTTCTTTTTCAACAGAGGAAATTAAAGGTTTTTTTCCGATATATCTTTCAATATTATCAATTCTTCTATGAAGTCTGATCACATTGATAATAAGAACCAATGGCAGAATAAATATGTATCCGATTATGAGTGCTCCAAGGGATATTTCTTCCATTGTGACTCCTTTTCATCATTTGCCTACCAGAAAATACACGGCAAAGATTAAAGAAATTATGTACATTAAGGGATGTACATCTTTAAACTGCCCTTTTGCCATTTTCAAAATCGTATAAACAATAAACCCATACCCGATACCGTGGGAAATAGAATAAGTAAAAGGCATTGTGAGAATAATGACGAAAGCAGGAATTGCTGTGTCAAGTTGTTCAAAATCAATGTACGTAATTGCCTGCATCATTAAAAATCCAATGATGACAAGCGCAGGAGCAGTTGCCTGCGATGCAATCAGGCAGGCGACCGGCGCAATAATGATACTCAAAAGAAATAGTAATCCCACAACAATCGCAGTCACACCTGTTCTACCACCTTCCATAATGCCTGCTGCTGATTCAATGTACGAAGTGTTTGAACTTGCGCCAAAAAAACCACCAAGCATTGCACCGATAGCATCAATTCCGAGAATTGCCTTGAGTTTCTCAATACGACCCTGCGAATCAACAAGATTGGCCTGATATCCAATGGCAGTCACAGTGCCGAGCGTATCAAAAAAGTCAACAATAATAAATGCAAAAAGGGAAGGAATAAGTGAGAGTTTCAAGGCACCCATGATATCAAGTGCTCCAGCGCTGGAAAAATCTGGCATATTAATTGTCTCTGGCAATTTAGAAAGTCCGGCAAGAAATGAAAGAAACGCTGTAATCAAGATACCATTAATGATTGCGCCCTTGATTTTTAATACAACAAAAACAGCAGTGATAAAAACTCCACAGGACGAAATGATGGTTGAGATATCAGAAAAATTGCCAGGTGATGGCAACAGTGTGTTTTTGTCTATTATTACAATACCAGCATGTAACAATCCAATATAAGCAAGAAACATTCCAATACCAACTGCGATCGCGTGTCTCAATGGAACAGGAATTGCTTTCATTACTGCCTCGCGCAGTCCCACAAGCACCAGAATTAACACAATTAACCCATCAAGAAAGATTAAACCCATCCCCACCTGCCACGAAACACCCTGTCCTATAACGATACTGTATGTCAGAACACTGTTTAGTCCCATTCCTGCAGCAAGAGCCAGCGGAAAATTGGCAACAAGTCCCATAAGAATTGAAGTCAATCCAGCAGATAACGCAGTACCAACAACACAGGCATTAAACGGTACTCCTGCGTCCTTTAAAATGACAGGATTGACAAAAAGAATATATGCCATTGTTAGATATGTAGTAAAGCCGGCTCGAATTTCAGTAATCCAGTTTGTATTTCTTTCAGAAAACTTAAAGTATTTCTCAATTTTCTTCAGCATAGTTTTCCTCTGTTAACAGTATCTGTAAACGATCATATCAAGAATCCCATCTTTTGACTCAAATTTTACTCTCTCATTGGTGGGGATACAGCCGATTTTCAATAGCAACTGTTTCTTTTTCTCATCAAGAGCATCCGCGACCATATGAATCTCTGAAGCATTGCTTTTCTTTGCATAATCAATTGCTGTTTCATACAAATTCAGCATAACCTTTTTGTCAATTCCTGGGATACAGAATCCATCAATCTGAGCAACGGATTTATCGTGAAACACAATACTCACGATACCTGCCAGAAATTTTCCACTTATTGCAACAAACCATGCTCCATGTTCTTCTAATTTCTCATAATGCGGGTAAAGACCCATGCAGGACCGTTGTACATACCATCTTGTGGAAAATAGTCCTGCATTTAAGTCAAGAACCGGTTCGTCATAAGGAATAATGACAAGAGGAATGATTTGAAGCCTGAAACGAGAATCACCCTGTAATATACGAATTTTATTATTTTTTACGGCAGAAAAATATTGTCTAAGGAATACTTCAGGACTTTTGCCACTGGAATTTCTGAGCATAATTTTTGTTCCCATAATGTAATGCCAGCCAAGAGAATAATACAATCTTGCTGCTACTGGATTTGAGGTTCCAAGAAATAGCCATTTTCCGCCATTATCCTCAAATGTTTTAATTGCTATCGAACAAAGCGCTTTTGCAATTCCCTTACCTCTATATTGCTTCAATGTTGCAACTTCACCAATACCACCAATTCGTTTATCAAATTCGCTGATTGTCAGATGCACTGTTGAGATGATACTGGTTTTGTGCTGGGCAATAAATAAAAAATCCCTGTTATGGTTTCTCTCTTTACCTGAAAGGATGGAATATAGATTCTGATTCAAAACATGTTCATTGCCAAAAATCCCTCTCCAGAATTCCAGCAGTTTATCTATTACAGGTCTTTCTACCGGGATATCAATTCTTTTGAACGAAAAAGTTTTTTCATCCATGGTTCTAAAAACATTTTACATCTTTTTCTTTTTTTAGAAAACTGAATAAACCATTTCAATCTTATCCGTCTATTATATAAATGAAATGGTTCCTCCTTTGACAGGGCCCGGCAGTAGCATTTACCTCCAAAATGCACAGCCGGGTCCTTATTTTTTTGACATATCTGCGATACAGGGCTTATAATACAAAATGCGGATAATTTTTGTGAGCAAAAAGGGAAAAATATGGAAAACGAAACAAAACAAAGTCCTGCCGAAACAAAAACAATAATGATTATTGAAGATGATGACACGATTAGAAAAATACTCGTGATAGAGTGCAAAAGAAAAGGTTTTGAAGTGCTTGAATACAGGGATGCAGCATCAGCAATGAACGGAATTGAGAGAAATAAACCACGCATCGACGCAGCGGTTGTCGACCTAATGAATCTTGGTTATGGTGGTAATATCGGGGAGTATTTAAGAAAATATCAGGAATACGCCGGAACAAAAATCATCTATTATTCTGCGCTTACTGAAAAACAGTTCAATCGTAATATTCTTGATGTACCCAATACTTATTATGTTCACAAAATTCCAGGAAGCATAAAAAAAGTTGTAGAACTTCTTGAAACGATTTAAAAACAAAAAGGAGTATGCTATGCCAAACTATAATGATGCGCCTCAGATCATTGACAATTTTATTTATAAACTGTATAAGCGAACAAAGCCATCAATGGCTATTGAAACAATTAAAGACAGAAAATTTTTTCATCAGTGGAGAGATACATTAAAGGCAAAAATTAAAGAACTGCTGGGAGAATTCCCCAAGCCAGCTCCACTTAAACCTCAGTTGTGCAGCAGGGAACAACTGGATGCATTTATACGTGAGAAATATATAATTCAGACCGAACAGGACTGCTGGATGCCACTTTACCTTTTGACACCAAAAATTGATGAAAAAAAACTTCCAGCAATTCTGTGCTGCCACGGACACGGTCCATATGGTAAGGACCCTGTTGCTGGCGTTCACTTCAAACAATCTGAACGACAGAGCAATATTTATTCGTTTAATTACAACTATGGCGAAATTATGGCAAGACGCGGTTATATCACAATCGTTCCTGACTGGAGAGGATTCGGTGAACGATGTGGATATGATAACAATGTATTTCCAGGCAGAGATAAATGCAATGTGTATTTCATTCAACATCTGATACTTGGAAGAACACTTCTTGGAGGCAACATTTTTGACGGAATGAGAGCGATTGATTTTCTTTTAACAAGAAAAAATGTCGACCCTGATAGAATTGGGTGCATGGGTCTTTCCCAGGGTGGCACAATGACCACATACATCACGCTTCTTGACGACAGAGTGAAAGCTGCGGATATCATCTGTTATGCCACAACAACAGAACATTACGCAATCAATCGACCGAATTTCTGTGGTAGTCAACTTGTTCCTGGACTTTATCAATATGCTGATGTCGGTGATGTCATTGGCGCCATTGCGCCACGACCGCTACTGATTGAATCAGGAGCCAGTGACACCTGCTTCTGGCTTCACTCTGCTATGCAGGCACATGAAAAAGTAAAAAGGGCATATCAACTTGCAGGAAAAGAAGAAAATCTCTGGATTGAAGTATTTCCTGGCGAACACAGTTTTGCTGCAGGCAGGGCCTTTGAGTTTTTTGATACTTATTTGAAGAGATGAAAAAGCGAAAAAAAATTATCATATTATGCCTCTGTACACTTGTTTGCGTATGGATTTTTATCCCGGTGATTACTGGAATCTGGGCAAATTCAGCGTCTGATGGAAAAGTAAAGCTTTTCTTTTTTCTCACACCGGCCGGCACAAAAATTGTTAATTTTTATTGGAAGATTCTTGAAAAACCCATTTTATCTTTGAAAATTTCCGGATCAATGAAGGTACCATGGAAAAGCATATTACTTGGTTCACAACAATTGCTTGCCTTCCAGGCACCAGCAAGTATTAATCTTCCGCAGGGTAAATCGAAGGTGAATTTTTCAGGCGAAATACAGGGAAATTTCAAAACAGGCACTATCAACATTAAAAATGGAAATATATGGCTTGAAAAATTTGGAAAAATTTTTGTCGCTGGAAAACTGGTACAATGGGGAAAAGAAGTCTGCGAGATAGAAGGAAATGTGAAAGATTTTGCGATAGATGAGTTCAGAACAATGCTTGGTATTCAGAACCTCCCTTTTGCAGGAACAATGACAGGAAAATTATCCATCACAATCAATAAAGACGTCATAAAAATGCTTACATTTGATGTTGACTTTAACAAATTATTGATGCAAGAATATAGCCGTCCTCTATCAGGTCATGCAAAGGGTACATACGATTTTCTTCAAAAAAGGTGTCTTGTTGAAACAGGAAACATTTTTACAGAATCAGGAGGAAAAATTTCGTTAAAAGGACTGATCAGTCCTGAAGATTTTAGTATTAAAATTGAATCCGAAGGAGTAAATCTTGAAGAAATTGTTTCACAGTTGCCAGAAAAATGGAGAGAAAAAATCAAGTTCACGTCTAATTCCAATATTTCTATTAACGGAGAAGGAAAATGGAAAAGGACTGACAAATTACCATCCTTTGCAGGAATTTTTTCAATTCCAGGCAGGATACAGTATAAGAATTTCTCCTGTTCGTCCCTTATTATTGAAGGTTCTCAGGAAGAAGAAAAAATCACTGTTTCTGCCTCAAACATTGATATTGGCAAAATCAACTGCAATAGCATAATGGGATCAATCATAAAAGAGAATGGGAAATACAGTGGATCTTTCACTTTCGCATTTTACGAAGGTTCAGGGGATATGGTTTTCGTTACTAATCAGGATACCTCTCTCAGGGTCTATGCCAGAGCGCAGGTTCAAAAAATTAACCTTGAAAAACTTATTCACAGTTTGAATCCTGACATTCTAATCACAGGCCTTGTAAATGTAGTATGTTTTCTTGAGCTAGGAACAAAAAATTTTTCCATGCAGGCAAAAATTGATAATGTTGCGGGGATGCCTTTTTCACAGAAACTCAATATCAGTGCGGTAAAAGCGCTTGCAAGTTTGGGTTCATCAAGTTTTGCTGGAAGTATTGGGAAGCAATTCGGCAGCAACAATTTTTATTACAGAAAACTGAGCGGCGTAATCAGTTTAACCAATGGTCAGTTAACGATTGAAGGAACTGCAAAACGCGCAGGCAATAACGACTATCTTATCACCTCTGAAATTTTTGGCTCTGGCATCAATGTACTTGTAGACAGAAAAAATAACTCAATACATGTTGAGGATTTAAAACGAAGAATTCTCAATGCCATGCAACAGAATAAAGCACAGTTCAAATTCTCATAAAAGGGGGCATCATGGAAAAACAGGTTCTTGGATTGATTGTTGGAAACAGGTCATGTTTTCCTGAAATATTATGCAAGGCAGGAAGAGAAAGAATGATAAAAGTACTCGAAAAGGCAGGTGTAGATGTCATTGCGCTTTCTGAAAACGACACAAGATATGGAAAGGTTGAAACATGGCAGGACGCAAAAAAATGTGCACAATTATTCAAAACCAATGCAGATAAAATCAGTGGAATCATTGTTACGCTTCCAAATTTTGGAGATGAGCAGGCAGTTGCAGACACAATACGACTTTCAGACCTTGATGTACCTGTTCTGATTCACGCCTATCCAGACGAACCAGAGAAAATGGACCCTGCAAACAGAAGGGATAGCTTCTGCGGAAAAATTTCAGTTTGTAGCAATTTGAAGCAGTATGGAATTAAGTATTCTCTCACTACAAATCACACAGTTTCTCCAGAAGAAGAAGATTTTCAATATAACCTTGAAGAATTTCTCGCAACCTGCAGGATTGTCAAGGCATTGAAAAATCTAAAAATTGGGGCAATAGGCACCAGACCCGACCCATTCAAAACAGTCAGATACAGTGAAAAAATTCTTGAAAACAACGGAATATCGGTTGATGTCATGGACCTTTCAGAACTTTTCGCCCACATAAATAAACTTGACAATAATGACCCCAGGGTCAAGAGGACCCTTGAAGAATTTGGTAGTTACATCACTGTAAAAGGAAAAAAAGAACCCGTGTTGAAAATGGCAAAACTCATTACAGCGGTGACTGACTGGATAGAATCCAAAGAACTTAAGGGCTTTGCTTTTCAGTGCTGGACATCCATACAGGAAAACTTCGGTATATTTCCATGCGGGGTGATGAGTTATTTCAGCCACAAAATGATACCTGCTGCATGTGAGGTTGATGTTACCGGATTATTATCAATGTACATTTTGCAACTTGCGTCAGGAAAGCCCAGCGCGATCGTTGACTGGAATAATAATTACGGTAAGGACCCTGAAAAGGCGGTCCTATTCCACTGCAGTAACTTTCCACTCGATGTTCTTGATAAACCGGTTATGACACATCATGTAATTCTCGAACAGACAGTGGGAAAGGAAAAAACCTTTGGAGCAGTTGAAGGAAAAATAAAACCAGGACCTGTATCATTTTTAAGATTGTCAACAGACGATTGCAATGGAGAAATTACAGGTTATGTGTGCGAAGGAACAATTACAAAAGACCCCTTGAAAACCTTTGGAGGCGTGGGAGTCGCAAAGATTAATAATCTTCAGGAACTGTTAATGTATATCTGCAGGCATGGATTTGAACACCATGTAGCAATCAATCTTTCGCACACAGCAGCACCTATATTCGAAGCACTGGTAATATATAAAGGATGGGAAATTTATCCTCACATATGAGTCGCGCTTTGATGCATATTTGAAATTGTCTGAAACGCAATAGACGCGAGTTGATGACTGGATTTTGATACTGATGAAATTTCTGGAAGTATAAAAAGGTTTGCGTTTATTGAGTTGAGTTTCAATAAAGACATAAAATGCGGAAAAAATTTCATATCTCCATACCAGTAAATTAGATCGCGATTATTATTGCTAACAGGCATTCCGTCTACAGAAACATACCTGAGGTATAAAGGAAGCACCGGAACACTGTGTTTTATTGCTGCTCGAAAAAGTGTTTTTTTGAATGGGAGAATTTTTTCACCATCACTGCTTGTACCTTCCGGAAAAAGGACAACATTGAGATTGCTTTCCAGCACATCAGAAACAGTTTCGAGGTCCTTTATAAGGCGACTTTTTTTCCTTCTTTCAACAAACAAACTTCCTCCCAGCATGGCAAGAGTTCCGAGAAAAACATCTTTTGCAACTTCAACTGAAGTAATAAATGACGCAGGGAAAAAAGAAGAAATCACCAGAATATCAATATAAGAAACATGATTGCTGACAATGAAATAAGATTTATTCTGAAACTGTGAAATATCAGCGCACTTTTTTACCCTGATACCAAGAAACTTCAGACCAATTTTTGAAAAGTAAGAACAGTTCAAACAGAGATTTTTTCGTCTGCTGGAACGCTTTGAAAAAATCGTAACAAAACAGGATACCATCATGTAAATAAAAATCAGGCATGTGAGAGAGATAAATTTCAGGAGAAATGTAATTATCTTCATCAGACATCGTATTTTTTTTCAATGGACTTTTTCAAGTTATTCATATCAAGCACAGTGAAGAAGTCCACACATTTGAAGGATTTGTCAAGCGCAGGCTCACCGCATACAACGGCACCAGCCTTTAGATAGAAATGCAAAAGCGGAGGAATCAATGACTTTGCAATAGAAGTAGATTGTTCATCAAGTTTCAATTGCCTTACGTATCCTGCAAACGAAGGTATCCTGAAATTTTTTGCTGGTTCCACCATAAACCCATCAGGTGCTTTAAAGTACTTCATCAGATAAAGATAAAGAAGCGCAACTTCTTTTTTGTCCATTGTTTTCACACTTGAACAACCGAAAAGGTACTTTGTGCCACTGAGTTTTATATATTCAACAAGCCCGCGCCATAATAAGCTGATAATAACGCCTGTTCTGTATTCCCTATCAACACACGCCCTTCCAAGTTCAAGTTTGATACCAGGAAGATTAAGGATATCGGTTATATTGAATTCCTGTGCTGAATAAAAACGTTTTGAAAAACTTGATAGATTGAGTCGGTATGTTCCTGCATACTTTTGTTTTTCTCTGTCAAAAATTACCAAATGATCACAAATAAAATCAAATTCGTCTATATCCTTTGCAATGATTGCTGTTCTATCGAGAAGTTCCTGATAGAAAACCTCGAACCTGAGTTTTAAAACCTGTTCAAGTTCCCTGGCGTTTTCAATTGTTTTAATAATAAAATTACCACGCTCTAACTCCATTTTGATTTTAGGCCTGAACCTGCCAAATTTCAATTTTGAAATATGCAAAAGTTTTGTTCTGTGGATATGCTTCACAATTTTTCCCACTCCCTTGATTTTCTTGATCGCGGTCCTGCTACCAGTGATTTTTCTTTTTATTGACTGCTTCATTTTTGTACGCATCAAATTCTGATTTTTCCTTTTACATTTTCAGTTGAACAATGATATTTTATCATAAAGAATGCCATTTTTTTCTATGGTATAATCAAAAAGGCATAAATTTTCAAAACTCACAATACCATGGACGGTATTTTTATTGGAATTGATGTCGGAACTCAGGGAACAAGAGTTGTTTGTGTTGATGAAAACGGAAATGTCCATGCTGCCTCTGAAGATATCTTTACCCATGACTCAACGGATATTCCTGAAGGATGGCATCAGCAGAATCCTGAACAATGGTGGAATTCAACAGTCCTCTGTTTAAGAAAAATCACATCCTGCGTTGAGATAAAAAAAATTCGTGCCATTTCCGTATCATCTACATCAGGTACATTGTGCTTTCTTGATAAAAATTATCAACCACTTATTCCTGCCATCATGTACAATGATAGACGCAGTGAAAAAGAAGCAACGCATCTAAATGAAAAACTCAGGCATCTAACAGACAAAATGGGTTATCAATTCAACTCATCGTATGGTTTAGCCAAAATCTTATGGGTCAAAAGTCATCTTCCTGAAATTTTTGAAAAGACAGTAAGAATCGTTCACGCAGCTGATTATATCACAGGTAAACTTTCAGGTAATTTCTGTGTGAGTGATTACACGAATGTTCTGAAAACTGGCTATGACCTTATTGAAGGGAAGTGGCCTGATGAGATTGAAAATGTTTTCGGGATACCTCTGACAAAATTACCAGAAGTCGTGGCGTCTGGTGCAGTAATAGGCATCATTAATCCAGAATGTTCTGACCAGACAGGTATCCCATCAGGTATCCCTATAGTTGCTGGAATGACTGATGGATGCGCGTCTCAGGTTTCCACAGGTACTGTTGTACCAGGACAATGGAACTCAACATTGGGAACGACCCTTGTCATAAAAGGGGTCACAAAACATATTCTGAAAGACCCTGCTGGAAGAATATACAATCACAGACATCCTGATGGGTACTGGTTACCAGGTGGCGCAAGCAATACAGGCGGTGACTGCCTTGCAAAAAAATTTGATAGAAAAAATTGGCAATATCTTGATGAAAAAGCTGCAGATATTGTTCCTACTGGAAAAATCTGCTGGCCACTTTCTGGAAAAGGAGAAAGATTTCCTTTTGTAAATTCTGAAGCGCAAGGATTCCAAGTTGAGAATTGTGACGAGGAAACTTTATATGCAGCCTATCTTGAAGGAGTTGGTTATATTGAAAAACTTGCTTATCAAACCATTGAAGAACTTGGAGCAATAATTACTGATAACATAAGGATTGCTGGTGGCGCCACCAGAAGTAAGATCTGGAACAAAATCAGAGCTTCTATACTTAATAAAACTCTGTTGCAACCAGAAAATCCATATGCGGCATACGGTGCAGCAATTCTTGCTGCATCCCGAACATATTATGATAATCTTCAGCAGGCATGTCACGCAATGGTGAAAATTGCCTGCGAGTATCCTGCCGACAAAATACTGGTTGAACAGTATCACAAGTTGTATCAAAGGTTTGTTGAAAAGTTAAAGGAAAAACATTACATCTGAAGGAGACAGATGTCCATATTCAAACCATGTGATATCAGGGGCACCTTTGGAATAGAGTTGACGGAACAGATTTCATACAAAATAGGAAGGGCTATTGGCACTTTATCCCAAGAAAAGCGCATTGTACTTGGGGGTGATTTGAGACCCAGCACGCAAATATTGAAACAAGCACTGATCAAAGGACTTGTCAATTCAGGTTGCAATGTTATTGACATTGGCATTGTTCCAACTCCCGTCTTTTATTTTGCGATAAAACATCTTTCAGCAGATGGAGGCGTTCAAATTACAGGTTCACATAATCCGCCGTCAGACAACGGTATGAAAGTTATGCTCGGGAAAAGCCCCATTACTCCTGAAGAAATAAAAAAAATTCAGTCACTCGTTGAATCAGAAACATTTTCTACCGGGAATGGAAAAATCTCTCATTGTAATGTTGTAAGTGATTATAAGAATTATATCAAGGGACTTTTCGAACCAGGATACCTTACCATTGCAGTTGATGCCGGTAATGGATGCTGGTGGAAAATCGCACCTGAAGTCCTGCAAGAAATGGGATATCGGGTGATAAAACTTTTTTGCGAACCCGACGGAACTTTTCCAAACAGAGCTCCTAACCCAGCAATTTATAAAAATCTAAAAGCCATCCAGAATCTGGTAAAAACTCACAAGGTTGATATGGCAGTTGCCTATGATGGAGACGGAGATAGAGCAATATTTATTGATGAAAATGGGAATATTGTAAAGACAGATATTGCCATAGTGATTTTTATTAAATTTTTGTTGCAGCGCAATAAAAATGGCGCAGTTGTGCATGATATCAAGTGCTCCCAAATTGTCAGGGATGAAATTGTAAAAAATGGTGGCATCCCGATTATGGAAAAATCAGGACATGCCTTTATTAAGTCAAAATTTCTAAAAACAAATGCCATTTTCGCAGGTGAAATTTCAGGACATTACTTTTTCAAAGACATTGGCGGAGACGATGGATTGTTTGCAACACTGATGATGGCAAAAATTGTTCAGGAAAAAGGACCTCTATCAAAACAGATCACCGAAATACCTGTTTATGCGACAAGCCCTGACATAAGAATTCCTGTTACAAACCCTGAAGAAATTCTTAACAAAATTGAAAAGCATTATCCAGCACAAATGGTTAATAAACTTGATGGAATAAGAATTCAATTTGAATACGGCTGGGCTCTGATAAGGAAATCAGTCACAGAACCAATGATCACCATGAGATTTGAAGGAAAAACCCCTGATGACCTTAAAAACATTAAAAGTGAAATTTTTTCGTTTATCCCTGAAAGTGCCAGGCTAACAGAGGCGGACAATGAATAAGAAATTATTGCTGTCCGTTATTACGCTGTTTTTTTACTCTGGACATTGCGGAGAAAATCAACCAGAGCAAATTGTGCAAAGGGCACAGAATCTGATAGTTAATACATTGGAAAAAAATCACCAGTGGCAAATGTATCAATCCTATGTAAATTATGTATCAGACATTCTTGATAAAACGAACGGAACAAATTGGTGGAACGACAAAAATGGGTATTTCAGATTGAATATCATTGACAGATGGCTTCGCAATCCAATTGATTGTATTGTAGAAGGGAACCAACTATCAAATACAATACACCAGCAGTGTCAACCAGGTATTAGAAACATTACTCAGGTGATTCAAACCTGCGCTGAACTTCTTGATATAAAACTTGAGACAAATTCTTGCCTGACGACAAAGGAAAAAAATCCAGTTGACTATGTCAACAGACAGATTGTCATTGTGGAAAAATATGTAAAAGACGCGTTCAGCGATTTTTCACAAAAAAAACTCACGCAGTTTATTGAAATCACACAGCGGCTTGCAGTAAGGGAAGTCGGCGATACCGTGGCTCACTCTCTTTCTGACAGACAAACAGGACTTGCGATGTGTTCAATGGCTGACAGAGTAAAAATGGATTCATTGATTGCTGGAGCAATCGCGCTATGCGAGATATTTGAAAGTTCTCAATTTGAATCCCTGAAACAATTAAAACCCGGTGAATACAAAAAGGTTCTTGTTGGAAGTAAAAAAAATGACACCTATGATATTGACAAACTGAAAGGAATTTCCTGTATCATTGACCCTGGTGGACATGACACCTATATTGGTGGAACCACAGGTCCTGATAAACCAGTACTTGTTATCATTGATTTTGATGGAAATGACAGATATATAGCAAAAGATGGATTTGCTCAGGGGTCAGGATTTTTTGGAATCTGTATTTTGTACGATAGAACAGGAAATGATACCTATGAAGGCACTGATGTCTGCCAGGGCACAGCCCTTATGGGCATTGGTATCCTTGTTGATGATGAGGGAAATGATTGTTATGTGGCAGATAGACGGGGACAGGGAAGCGCTACCTGTGGCATTGGAATTCTCATTGACAGAAACGGAAATGACCAGTATAAAGTGAATCTTTTCGGACAGGGATATGGCGGCATGCTTGGAATTGGAATATTGGAAGATTCAAGAGGTAATGATTGTTATATCGCTGGTGGAAAATACGATGAACCATATCAGGAACCACCCCATTACTATAAACACGCATGGTCTCAGGGTTGTGGTTCTGGATTCAGGGGAATTTCAAATGGTGGGTTTGGCATCATGCTTGATGGTGGTGGAGACGATTTGTACCAGGCAGATTATTTCTCAACAGGTGGATACTGGTTCGCAGCAGGCATTGCCAGAGATTTTGGAGGAAATGATATCAGAAAACCATTGACAAACAGTTTTACAAGATATGGATTTGGATACGCCTGCCATTATGCGATAGGCCTTCTTTACGATGATACTGGAAATGATACATATATTGGAACACTCGGAATTCAGGCATTTGGCTGGGACATTGGTACAGCATGTGTTGTGGATTTTGCAGGAGATGACCACTATATTGCGACAATCAGCGGTCAGGGGTTTGCCTGTCAGGGTTCATGGGCTATACTTATTGATGGAAATGGTTCTGATATGTATGATGGCGATAATGAAAATAGAGTTCAGGGTATCCCGGGACCACTTGAATACCATCCCAAAAATCTTGTTGGTGGGAACTTCAGTTTTTTGATTGACCTTGGCAGTGGCTCTGATGGTTTTTCCTGCAAAAAACGTTCTGCTGCCATCAATAACAGAAGCACAGAAAACGGTGCAGGATACCTTATGGATATTGACTGATGGAGTTAATTTCTAAAGTTCTTATGTGGTTGTTTTTGACCCCAATTTTGCTTCTTGCACTATTGGTTGTCATCCTCATCTTCTTTTTTCTTCTGTCTCTGATTTTTTTCAGAAGAAGAAAGCATTTTATGGTAATCAAATGGGAACGATCCAGTAGTTCAGAATCTGCTAAAAACTCCAGAAAAGTTCTTGACGCTGAATGGTCAGAGCACAAAGATTGACAGCGCAGTCAATAACAGGTATAAAAATACTGAATACAAAAAGGAGGTGAGAACAATGCCTTCTAGAAAACTTAAGGAATTTCTTGACAGAAACAACATCAAATATGTGAGTATTCAACATTCACCCGCCTACACTGCTCAGGAAATCGCAGCAGCAGCTCATGTACACGGCAAGCAACTGGCAAAAACAGTAGTCATCAACAAAGATGGCAATCTTGCCCTGGCAGTACTGCCTGCGAATTATCACGTGGATGTTGAGATATTAAGAAAGGCAACAGGAGCACATTCTCTCACGATCGCCACTGAACAGGAATTCAAAGACGCTTTTCCTGAATGCGAAATCGGAGCAATGCCACCTTTCGGAAATCTCTATGGAATGGAGACATATGTTGAGGATTCTCTTTCAGAAAATAAAGAAATTGTTTTCAATGCTGGTTCACACACAGAACTGATTCGCATTTCGTACCAGGACTTTATCAATTTGGTAAA
>ERZ795045.1388-NODE-1388-length-27449-cov-4.963204_pt1 | contig 27449 bp, 26 predicted proteins | sample MGYA00375129_ERZ795045 | MGnify/ENA primary metagenome ERZ795045 (study PRJEB30174, sample SAMN05720166) | activated sludge metagenome | isolation source: anaerobic digester from wastewater treatment plant | place: Japan | collected 2015-05-15 ...
TACAACTGGGTGTGGACGGGATAATAACTAATCATCCGGATGTTCTGATCGGGCTCCTCGCTGAGTAATATGCGTCATTTCGGCGGTTAATTCCCGGTATTTTCTGTCCGGATGAAATTGGCGCGAATATGCTGCAAATAATATGATTTGATAGAAGCCATTGGTTCTTGCCTTGCCGGTGATCGGGTTCTGCATTTCGATGCCGACGGAGAACCGATGGCTTCGCGTTTCCTGCATTGCTGGTCAGACATCTCTTGGCAGCGTGTGGAGGCTTGGCATTTCGGGCAAATCAAGGGAGCTATGAGAGGAGGCGAATGGTATTAGCTTCGGGATAGTGACGGATTCATCGGCAAACCTCACGGATGAGATGATTGATAAGTACGGGATTGATATCATTTCGCTGTCATATAGAATCGGGGAAGAGGAATGCCAGAGCTATGTAAAGGGCGAAAAGACCGATCTCAAGCAGTTCTATGAGAAACTGAGACAAGGCGAGGTGGCCGAGACTTCCCTCATAAACATGAGGGATTGCGAGAATGCATTCGAAAGCGTTCTACAGGAAGGCAAGGACTTGCTCTACATCGGTTTTTCATCGGCGCTCAGCGGGACATACAACGCCGCGTCCATAGTAGCGGACAATATGCGGGAGATTTATCCTCAACGCAAGATTTATGCAATTGACTCTCTTGCTGCGTCAATGGGTCAGGGATTATTGGTTTATCATGCTGTAGAGCAAAGGCTTGCCGGAAGATCGATTGATGAGGTTAAGGACTGGCTCCTCGAGAACAGGCTTCGACTTTGCCATTGGTTTACTGTGGATGACTTGATGTACTTGAAGCGGGGCGGAAGAGTATCTGTCTCAGCTGCAGTGATAGGGACGGTCTTGTCGGTAAAGCCCGTGATGCATGTTGACGACGAAGGAAAGCTTGTTCCTGTAAGGAATGTTCGGGGTAGGAAGAAGTCGCTAGTGGCCCTCGTGGATGAGATGGAGAAGACTTGCATAGACCCTACGGAGCAGATGGTTTTCATATCCCACGGCGATTCACTGGAGGATGCCGAGTGCGTTGAGAAGCTCGTGAGGGAGCGTCTGAACGTGCGGGATGTCAGGATTAACTATGTTGATCCGGTGATAGGCGCCCATTCGGGGCCAGGAACTATTGCCCTGTTTTTCCTTGGCACAAAGAGATAGACTTTTTTATCGTCTGCGGATAGGGCGCACCAGAGATTCCTGGAGCACAAAAAGGTTTCGGAGAGGATTGCTCTGCCGCGCGGCAGAGCAATCCTCACGAGCACGTCATTCAAGGGATATTCCAGCCGACATCCAGTATGGCGGTTTGCATGTCTGGCACCGCTCATATCTGCGCCACATGGCTTCGGCGAGGGTCATGGGAATGCGGCTTGAAGCGAGGTATCGGCAGCCGTCGCCATGATATTTCTTGCCTGTATTGGTCACATATACGATGATGTGAATCCATCTTCTCATGGTTCCCCAGATTCCTCGGCCTTCCATGGTGGCCTCATGCTGAAAACCGACGAAAACCGCTGCATACTTTGTATTGGGCATAAGCATGTATGTGTACGCGTAGCCTTCCAGGAGCAAAATGGCGTTGAACATGCAGTCTCTTATCTTTTCCTCCGCAAAGTCGGCTGGCGGTGCAGTCCATACATATGCGAGCAGTCGACCGTATTTGTCGAGTGTGCCCATATCAGTTTCGAGCCAGACTCTCCTTCCTTCCAGCAGTTCTCTGGTGAAGGCGGCTGCCGCGAATGCATAATCACGGACCGAGGGGTCTTTGTCGGTCAACTCAGGGCAGTCCACTCCTATCAGCCGCACTCTCTGCCGTGCGCCGTTCTCCAGAATCACTTCTACCGTGTCTCCATCTAGCACACGAATGATGGTTGCCGGCATCAGGTGCTGCTGTTCCTCCGCGCTGAGCGCGTAGGGGGATGCAAAGAGTCCAATAAGGACGATCATGGCCACAAACGTGCGCCGCCTCATTTCCGTGCCTCCCTTGCATTCCAAAGAATCAGCGGCTAGTTAACAATCAGATTCAAGGAAAGCGGGGAGACGTCCTCTCGTGATATTCAGTCCGGCTACGGCGAGAAATCTGTGGATTATGAGGATAGTCGTGTAAAGGAAGAGTCTTTTTCGAAGAATATGACAATGGGAACTAAGATTCCGAACTTAGCGTGTTTCAGACGTATTATCCCTGAGCGCCCAGTTAACCAGTCTACTGTAACGCTCATGGGTGAAGAAAAGGCAAACACTGTGACGCGATAAGGTTCGCGCAAGGCTCAGCCGAATCATGGGCCTTCAGATTCGCGCATATTGCCAGTCGCTTCGGGTTCTGTGCCGTCAGGTTTGTCGGCGATTTAAATATGCCAATGCGATCGTGGGACATGAAGGCGGGGGAAGGCCCAAGCGTTCACCGGATGACCGGCTAGTGGGTCACCCCGGCCTGGCGAAACGAAGAGGGAAACGATGCCCTAGCTCCTCTCACCTGGCATGCGCTGGCCAAATCGGTCTTGTTCTACAGGAAATCATGTCATGGCAAAAGCTCTATTCAGTGAATGGGCGGGAAGATATGAGGAGGCGAATTGCGCATGAATGCAGATTATGGAGCCTTTGGAGGAGGGGCTTGTTCGGCTGCGCTGCGGTGAACTTCGGCAATGCTCATGCTGTTTGCATGTGCAAAGCGCCGCTAACTGGCCGCTGCGACTGAAGCTCTCCTGTCTCCACTCACGCCACGCGGTTACTTGAGATCTGTTTAGAATGGGCGCCTGTGTCCCTTACTCTGTAAGGATTGTGGATTTCTTCTATTGCCGGACCCGTATGTTCGTCTTATTGCATGCGAATCCTGTTCGACCCATCCATCGCTGATGGTACCAAAGTAGGGGCTGGGTTCTCGATGCTTGCCGTTGTTTACGGCGTGTCCGGTTAAGAAGAGTCTGCTCCGCGCCCGTGTAAGTGCTACATAGAAGAGCCTCAGCTCTTCGTCCTGGCGTCCGTCTTTTACCGATCGATAGCCTGGGAATTCATGTTCCGACAGCCCTGCTACGAACACTACATCGAACTCCAGACCCTTGGATTGGTGGACCGTTAGAATTCGGACGCGCTCGTCTTCTGGATCAACCCTGTCCACGTTCCGAGCCAAGGCGACGAAGTGGAGTATGCTCTCTAAGGAAGAGATAGGATCGAGGCTTACGTCATCCTTGTCTCGAAAGATCCTCACAAGCTCTCTCAGGTTTTCCATGCGGCGGGGCTCTTTGATGTAGTAGGCATTCAAACCAGACCTCTCCAGCACTTCGTCGAGGAGAGCGTCGGGACGAACTCTTTCTGCTAACATCAACATTTCCTCGATCTCTCTTGCAAGGGGCACAAACGATTCGCCCGTTTCCCGGACAGCCTGCATTCTGCCGATACTGCCTTTGTTTACATACGGGGCTAGGGCGATGAGGAGAGCCGTTGTGGCGTTTACATCGTCCATCGCTCTGTGCGTAGGTTTGCAGGGGATGTTGAAATAGCGTGTCAGGTTGGCCAGGGAATAATCGTCAACGTCCAGGAACCGCCGCGCAATGTCGAGGGTGTCGGCACACTGGTGCGATGGTGGGTTGAGGCCAAGGCGTCGAGCATTAGCCCGAAACATGCGTACGTCGAAACTGACGTTGTGGCCCGCGAGCAGTGCGCCATCTGCAAAGGCCATGAACTGCGACAGGGTCTCCAAGGGGTCTGCTCCGTGGGCTGCAAGAAACTGGTCTGAAAGCCCATGAATGTGCCTGGAATCGCCCACGCTCACGCGATTGCGCAGGTAGCGGTGGAATGTGGCGACTGGTTGTCCATGTTCGAGGCGGATAGCGGCTAGTTCTACGATATCGTCGGAGGCGGGGTTCAGCCCGGTAGTTTCGGTATCGAAGACTACGACAGATCCGGAATCGAGTTCCCTCATAAGCCGTGCGAACGGGTCTCCCAACTCGATAGTGGATGGATTGACCATGTCGATCAGCCTCAGGCCTGTTCTTTCGGCTTCTATGACACTATCGATGGTTTGGCGTCCGATGTTTCGGGGAGGCCTAAGAAGCATCCGCTGAAAGCTTCGACCGTCGAATGGGTTTCGCAGAAACCTCAGGTAGGCAATGGCGTCTTTCACCTCTTGCCTGCGGAAGAATTCAAATTGCTCCACGGTGAGGTGGGGAATGCCGGCCTCTGCGAAAGCCTCCGAGATCACTGTTCCGCGCCAGTTCGTTCTGGTTAGCACGGCGATTCTTCCGGGGCGAAGTGGGTCAATGTTGTTGGCGCTTTCGCCCGGTTCTATCAGTTTGCGCGTCTCCTCTGCTATCCATTGGGCTTCGGCTTGAGAATCGCGGGCGAAGTGGACTACTATCGGGTTTCCTTCCTCTGCTGTGGCGCACGGACGCACTCGGTCGAAGTCACTGTAGTTGGCGGCGACAGAAGCCGCAGCATCCACCAGTGTGCGGGTGGTTCGATAATTGGTGACAGATGAGAAGCGCCGAGCCTGTGGGAAGTCTTTTTGCAGCAGCGTGATGATTTTCTCTGGCTGAGAACCCCTCCATTCGTATATGGTCTGATCGAAATCGCCTGCCAGCGCGATATTCCCGTACTTCTTTGCGAGAACACGCAGAACCTGATATTCCGACACGTGCGTATCCTGCATTTCGTCCACTTGTATCATGGAGAAACGTTCGGCCCAGCGGTTGGCAATGTCCGGCTCGACAGAAAGCATAGCGCGAGCAAAGTAGACGAGATCGGCGAAGTCGAGGGCATGATGGGCAGCAAGTTCATCCTGGTAGGCAAGGGCCAGACGACGCCATGCTCGGGGCAGGCTGTCGAAGACCGCATCTTGCACGGAATTTGTGGAAAGCACGGCATCAGGAGCATTTATCTTAGCAGTTGTGATCGCATCCTGCGCATCTCTCGCTTCATCGTCATAGCCTGAGCAAACGAGATGAACGCCAGTCCTTTTCGCGCATTGTCTGATGATCTCCATGGAGTCGTCGTCATCGAAGATGACAAAGCCTGATGGAAGACTCATCTGTTTTGCCTCGCTCCTCAGCATCCACGCGCAAAGGCTGTGGAAGGTGCGGACCACTACGCCTCTTGCATGCTCTCCACAACTGACTGTTATCCGTTGGCGAAGCTCCTCTGCGGCCCTGTTCGTGAACGTGACACACAGTATCCTATTGGGATCAACCCCGTGGCGTATGGCTTCTGCAGCCCTCTCGGCAAGGGCTAGGGTTTTCCCGGTACCGACAGGCGCGTGCAGCACCACGCACCCATGTTGGCAATCGACGAACGCCCTTTGCTTGCTGTCGAGGACCGGCCTGACTGCGACTTCAGGCTTGGGGACTCCTGGCACGCTCATGTGTATTTCCCTCCTGCTCTATGGAGACCAGCATGGTGGAAGACCGCTGGCGGATGTCCATGAAAGTTTTGGGTTGCTAGTGTATAGAGTTCGCTTTTTGATGCAGATGGCCTTTTCAATTTTAGAGAAGGAGTTTTGCGAGGCGTGTAGAATACAAACATCGACCCTGTGGTCTGACCATAATACCATAGGATGATATGTCCAAAATGAGGCTGCAAGGAGAGGGCGTTGTGCAGAAGATTGAACACAAATCCGTGAGCCAGCAAGTTGAAGAGGCGATAAAAAGATACATAGTCCAGAAGGGCCTCAGAACTGGCGACAGGTTGCCCACTGAAAGGGAACTCGCTGAAATGCTCGGCGTAAGCAGATCATCGGTTAGAGAAGCAATTGTGGGCTTGCAGGCTTTAGGGATAGTGGAGTCCAAGCCAAAGGTAGGTATTACCGTGAGCGAGCCCAATGTGGCCTCGTTGATTCATGCAGTTGCGTTCAATTCCGGGCTCAACACAGAGAAGATTTTCCAGCTTAATGAGGCTCGCCTAGTGTTAGAGACCGCGGCTTTGAAATTGGCTGTGGAGAAGGCTGACCAGAGCGACTATGAAGCTATGGCAGAAACCATATATCGAATGGAAGCAAAAGTTGAAGCAGGCGAAAGCTGTGCAGCAGAAGATCTCGCATTTCACCAAGCAATTGTAGAAGCAACACACAATCCAATTCTGAGTCAGTCTTCCCACACTTTACAGGAATTCTTCCATATCATCTCCGCAGAGGGGGTAGGTGCCGGTGTCAGCCCTGCCAGAATCCTCAGCGAGCACAAAGAGATTTACAATGCTTTTCGACAGAAAAATGTTGGCAAATGTGAAGAGCTTATGACGAGGCATTTACAGCGCTACTACTTTGCTCAACGTCAAGAAGGGGATACGGAAAAATGACAGCTGACTTCGAACTAAAAGGGATAATTCCACCACTTGTTACGCCTCTCGATGATGATGGTGCCTTGGATGAGCAGGCATTCCGCAGATCCATACGGAGAATGGTTCGAGCAGGCGCATCGGGTATTTTCATTCTCGGCTCCAGTGGGGAATTTGCGGCTCTGACAGATGCCTGCAAGGCACGGGTGATCGAGACTGCTGTTGATGAGGTTGGCGGCAAGATGCCGGTGCTTGTTGGAGTAGGAGACACCAGCACAGCCAGGGTCTTCGAGAACATGCAGGCCGCTGCACTGCCCGGCGTATCCGCCATAGTTGTGTGCACCCCTTACTACTTCCCAACCCAACAGGAAGCGCTAGTCAAGTTCTACGAGGACATTGCAGAAAAGAGCCAAGTCCCGGTAGTTCTCTACAATGTTCCACAGACGACCAAGACCTGGATCGGCATTGAAACGGTCCGGCGACTTACCGACAACCCTAACATCATCGGGATAAAGGATAGCTCCGGCGATTTCGACTATCACCAACGTCTCATATCGCTGGCTTCATCAGCAAGCCGATTCAGTGTTCTCCAGGGCGATGAATTGTCGATAGGAGCCAGTGTGCTTATGGGCGGGCATGGAGCTGTGCCGGGGATAGCCAACCTGGATCCGAAAGCATGCGTTGACCTGTACGACGCGGCTGCAAGCGGTGATGCAGCCACAGCCGTCAAGATGCAGTCCGGGGTCTCGTCGCTATGCGAGGTATATAAGCATGGCGGTTCTCCTGTGGGGGCGCTCAAGGCCTGCCTCAAGATGATGGGGGAGGGCTCGGGTAAACTGACCCATCCGCTCGATGACCAGAAACCCCTGGACGATTTGGAGATACTATCTCGCATACTGAGCGAGCGTGGTCTCATTTAGTAGATTGAAGCTTGGAGGGTATGCAGAGTGTCGCATGACAGACCTCGAATCGGCATAATCGGGCTTGGACTGTCGAACCCATACACATTTGCGCGGATACTCAAGGCTGAAGGAGCAGATGTCGCATATGTGTGGGATTATCACCGGGATGCCGCCGAGGCTTTTGCCAGGGAAAATGGCTGTGAAGCGGCGCCAACATGGCAGGAGCTTCTGAAGGCGCCCCTTGATGGGGTGCTTGTCGAAAGCATAAACGCCGATCACTGCAAGCTGGCGAAAGCTTTTGTTGAACAAGGTGTGCCGGCCTATGTTGAAAAGCCTCTGAGCTTTGATTATGAAGAGGCAAAGGACCTTCTTGACACGGCTGTGAGCAACGATTGCCCCATTCTCTCCTGCAGTCCGCTCAGGTTTTCGCCGGTATTCCAGGAGATCGCGCGAAGTGTGAGGGAGGGGCGGCTAGGACTGCCCACTTTGGCTCATGCTAGGGTCATTCACACTATGCATCATTTCGCTACAGACCCCAGAAAGAGATGGCATGATTCTCTGTCGTTGGGCGGGGGTATGGTTGTGGACATTGGTGTTCATGCTGTAGAGCTTGGATATATGATGCTTGGGCCCGGGGCAGCAAGTGTGTACTGTGAGACGAGCAGAGTCAAGTACAAAGACATAGAATCGGAGGATACGGCAGCCATTACCATCAAGTTTGCGGATGGTGCAATAGCGGTCTGCGATGTGGTTTGCGCAACGAACGAGCTCGAATACTCTGTGATGGTCAATGGCTCAGAAGACTCCATAGACAGCCGTGAACTGTGTGCCAAGTTATGTAATGAAGGATATGGCACGCCCGATGGCATCGGCAACGCCTTGTCGGCATATGGCGGGTTTGTGGAGACCATGAGACAGTTCCTGAAATGCATAGATCGGCGTTGCTTCCCCGTACCTCCGTTGGAGATGGGCGAGATAGTGAAAATCCTGAGCGCTGCGAGGGCTTCTGCTAAGCAGCATTCTCCTGTGCTCATATAGTTGTCGTCATCCAGATAGGAAGGAGAATCGAGTTATGAGATACCGAGCTGGGATCGTTGGATGCGGCCGCATCGGGTGGAAACTTGAGGATGACCCCAATCGTCCCAAACCGTGTACACATGCGGGCGCATATGCGAGCATTCCTAACACTCAGATTGTCGCTGCTTCATCACGAACAGACAAAAGCTTGAAGAGCTTCGGCGAGCGATTCGGCGTCGACGCGTTGTATACGGATTTCAACGAGATGCTTGAGAAGGAGAACCTGGATTTGCTCAGTGTAACCACTAACCCGGAGCTTCACCGCGACATAGTGGTCAAAGCCGCTGAGTGCGGGGTGCGCGGCATTCTATGCGAAAAGCCCATCTCGTTGAGCCTTGATGATGCGGATGACATGATAGAAGCCTGTCGAAAATCTGGCACAGTTCTCATGGTGATGCATAACAGGCGATGGAACAGCTATTACGTGAAGGCTAAGGAGCTGTTGGATTTGGGTGCCATCGGGGAACTCGTTAGCATCTTTGGGAATTGTCAAGGGTGCAAACCTTCTCCCGACTGGCTGAGCGACAGAGAAGGCCCCCTGCTTCACGACGCCACTCACCTCTACGATATCATGAGGTTTTTCGCAGGGGACATTGATTCAGTAGTTGGCAGTGCTGAAAAGCGCAAGCATCTGCACTATGGCGTCGAAGACACCTGCTTCTCGCATATGCGCTTCAAGAATGGCGTATCCGCTGTTGCCTTGGTTAATGAGAGAACGTCGTATATGCGGTTTGACATAGAACTTCAGGGTTCGGACGGCAAGATACTCCTTGGACCTGATGCGGAGATGTGGCAGGTGGTTCCGAGCAAGAGAGCTGCGGGCTTTCGGGAACTTGAGAAGGTTGAATTCCCGAAGCCTGAACGAGAAGCCAATGTATATATGGACGCAATAGGCGAGCTTATACACTGCGTAGAGACTGGGGAGCCAAGCAGGAGCACGGGGGAGGACGGACGTGCAGCATTGGAGGCCATCATGGCAATCTATGAGTCGCAAAGACGGGGGAATTCTCCCGTTCAGCTTCCACTGGGTGTGAGGGAGTCGTTGCTTCTTGCTCTGAGGAGAGAGAACAGGCTTTAGACAAGATCCGGCAGACAGTCGAGGTGAGGTTTGTGAACACATTGTCGGAACTGAGGAAATCGCGGGAGTCATACTACTTTTTGGCCCCCTCCGTCATCATATTCCTCGTGTTTGGGTTGAGTGTACTCGTTGCCAACGTAGTGCTGAGCTTCTATTCTTGGTCAGCGCTGACCGAGCCAAGATTCATAGGGCTCGATAACTACAGAAGGCTGTTTCATGATGCCGTCTTCAGAAAGGCGCTCGTAAATACATTGTATTACTGTGCGCTTTATGTAGTGCCAAGCCTGATAATATCAGTGCTCTTAGCTTTCGTGCTCAACAAGAAGCTCAAGGGGATGAACCTGTTCAGATCGATCTTCTACCTGCCGGTGATAACATCCTATGTCATTGTCGTAATACTTTGGCAATGGATATATGACGCAGACATCGGCTTGCTCAATTCGATTCTGAACAAGATAGGAATCGCATCGGTGCCATGGCTTTTAAGCCCCAAACTTGCTCTGCCGTCTCTCGTTCTCATGTCGATATGGAAGAACGTAGGTTACACCATAGTTATATTCCTTGCAGGCTTTCAGCAGATTGACGTTGCACTTCATGAGGCGGCACGAGTGGAAGGCGCCACAGAATGGCAGGTATTCAGGCATATCACTCTGCCTCTTTTGAGGCCCACGACGCTTTTTTCCACTGTGATGTTGATAATATGGTCGTTCCAGATGTTCGTCCAACCGTACATGATGACCCATGGAGGACCTGCCAGATCCACAACTACGCTGGTTTACTACTTGTATGAAACAGGTTTTCAATACTTTGACCTAGGATACGCTTCAACTATGTCAGTAGTGATGTTGATCATGGTATTGCCGATCATCATACTCCAAAGCAAGCTGCTGCGGGCAAGGTGAGAGGGTGAGAGTGATGAATCGATTAAGAAAAATGCCGATGAAAAACTTCTGGACCTACTTTATCCTAGTATTGCTCGGATCAACAATGATTGTTCCATTTATTGCAATGGTTTCCCAGTCTCTTAAGCCAGGTTCGCAGGTATTGGAGTATCCGTTCAGATGGATCCCTGAGAATCCATCGATGGAGAACTATAGGATGCTGTTTAAGCAGAATCCGATCATGCGATGGACACTAAACAGCTTTATTGTGGCGGGCGGAAGCACAATTCTACAGCTGATAACGTGTTCGCTTGCGGCTTATGCGTTCGCCAGGACGTCATTTCCCGGCAAAGACATACTCTTTTGGATGATGATGTCCATGCTGATAATACCGAGTCAGACTACCTTAGTACCGTTGTTCTTGCTTTTTTCCAAACTGAATCTTACAAACACTTACACGGCATTGCTGTTGCCCACGGCTTCGAGCGCGTTTGGGATCTTTTTGCTCAAGCAATTCATGGAGCCAATTCCCAAGGATTACGACGAAGCTGCAAGTCTCGACGGCTGCACTAGATTTCAGTTCTACTCTAAGATACTGCTCCCCATGTGCAAGCCGGCACTAGCGGTTCTTGCTACGTTCAATTTTGTGACGCAGTGGAATGATTTCCTGTATCCGTTGATCATGACTCAGACCAGAGACATGTTCACCCTGCAGATAGGGTTGTCTGCACTTCAGGCCAGCGGGTCAAGGGGAGAAATGGGAGGAATGGGGGTGGTCATGGCAGGAGCAGTGTGGGGCTTTATCCCAACGTTCATTCTATTTCTGTTGTTGCAGAAGTACTTGGTCGAGGGAGTCTCGTCAGCTGGAATCAAGGGCTGACGTCTAAAAGCGCTGAAGGGGAGGAATATCATACTATGAAGTCGCATGGAAAGCTCGTAAGAATGCTCCGCGCTACGTTGCTCACAATCTGTGTCCTCTTGCTTTTTGCTGCGTCTACGGGATTGGCTGCACGGCAGGAGACAGTGACCATGTGGGCGTTCCCGCTATGCAGCGATGACATCGAAATGTACAGCAAGCTCGTTAATGAATTTGAGAAAGAAAACCCCAATATCAAAGTGCATGTAGAGGTTCTCCCGTGGCAGGGCCGTATGGAGAAGCTAATGGCAGCTCTAGCTGCGAACCAGGCTCCTGATGTGATGTACCTCAACGTGTTTCTAGTCCCGAAACTGGCAGCTACGGGGAACCTGGCGCCCCTCGACAAGTATTTGCCTTCCGATGTTAGGGCTGACTACTTTTCAGGCGCTATCAAGTCATGTCAGTATGATGGACGCCTCTATGCTATGCCCGTACTTCAGAGTGTGGTCACGTATATATACAACGTAGACCTTTTTAAGAAGGCAGGACTCGATCCTAAGGCTCCACCGGAGACATGGGCTGAGTTGGAAGAGGCTGCGCGCAAGTTGACCTGCGACACCGACGGAGACGGCAAGATTGATCAGTGGGGCATCAGATTTGACCTCAATCGTCCGAGCCCGATTACGAGCGTGGTTCCGTTTGTCTGGCAGGCTGGTGGAGATCTCATAAGCGCCGATGGAACTGAGGCCATCTATGACAGCCCTGAGGCAGTGAGAGCAGTGGAGTTCATTAAAGGTCTTATTGACAAGGGCTATATGCAGAAGTCGAACATTCAGGGGGGCGGACTCCCCTTCACGTCAGGCAAGATTGGCATAGATCTGCAGCGCGAGAACATGGACGTCATCAAGCTCAGAGCCGAAGGCCTCGATTTCGAGATTGCAGCCGGCCCTATTCTTAAGGATGCAAAGAAGATAGGTTACGGCACTGTGGGTTCTTATGGGATACTCGGCAAATCGAAGAACAAGGATGCAGCCGCAAAATGGGTGCTTTTCCTCACCAGACCTGACAATATGGCCTATATAATGAAGAACACAGGATTTGTGGCTCCCAGAAAGTCAGTATCACCGGCCAAATACGTCACGGATCCGGTGATCAAGCAATTCGTCGAGCAGGCGCCGAACTGCCGACCGGAAACACCACACCTCTATATTCAAGAGGTACTCAGCACGATGCAACCTGCCATTGAGAATGCACTTTTGGGCTTGAAGCCTGTTGAGGCGGCATTGAAGGAGGGCACTGCTGAGGCAAACCGCATAATGCGGAGGAAGTAGCCTTCCATAAGTGGAGTGTGCGAGACAGGAAGGGTTGGCGTTTCCGGGTGGAAAACCGGCGCACGTATGTGTGAATGCGTGCTAGGCTATGCGCCGGGGTACGGGATCGTCAGCGAGTGAAGCCCGTCTGCATACAAATGACGGCGCCGTTGCGAGACAACAGGTTCTCGCGGCGGCGCTGTCTTGCGTTTCTTATGTGACTCGCTTGTGAACGCCAGAACAGTGTAAACTGGCATTGCGCCTGCCGATTACCACGTAACAGGATTTGCTTTGGGACTGCTTGAGTTGAGAGCATCCAGAACCATGCGCCACGCTTTTAGGGCCCCGCCTTTCATAATCCATTAGCCCAGGTTGATTAAGACTCGAACTTGCGGGAAGGAAAATCGTTACCCGAAACGGAAGATTCATCGGTATCCAGCTGTTCGCCAGAGTTTCGTATGGCGAGCGAAGCGACGCCGACAGGCTGGCGTCTGTATATCATGAATGTATTTTTTGGGGGCGGGTCACATGTTGCTTTGTACACACAGAAAGGGCTTGGTGCTTTCCATCATTGCCTTGTTGGCATTCGGGTATGGGTTGTTTGGCGCAAGTTGTTGCGCCGGCGCCGGGGTGCCAGTTGCGTCAGACGGCGGACTTGTGGGGTCGAAACGCATCACAGTAATGACATACAATATCCATTATGGAGTCGGTTTCGACTTCGTGTATGACCTGGATCGAATAGCGGATCTGATCGAAGAGGAAGGCGCCGACATTATCGGCCTATGTGAGGTGGAGCAATGCACAAAAAAATTCAATTACCAAGATCAGGCCGGACATATCGCCGATAAACTTGGCTTCTACTATGCTTATGGCCCTATTTTTGCTCGCAAGGATGGCGGCTATTTCTCCAATGCGCTGATCAGTCGGTATCCCATCGTCTCCCACCAGACGCATCAACTGCCTATCTTCAATGACAACCAAAAGCGCGCTGTTCTCGAGGCTCAAGTAGATGTGGACGGTACGTTGCTCAATGTGTTCGTCACTCACCTGGAGGTCAAGGATCACGAGTCCCGCATGGCGCAGGCTCAGGCGCTCCTCGAGATCGCCTCGCGCACAGAGTGCCCTCGCATCATCATGGGGGATTTCAACACCATCCCCACATCCTCAGTGATCGCGTTGATGTTGCACGAGTACAACGATACATACCAAGTCTACAGGGTGCTCACCGACAGCGCGGAAATTGCATCTGAGGGGCTTTTTGAAAGGGATTATCTCAAAGGCGGATACACGATTGACCCGTTTGATCCCAACCGGCGCATCGACTTCATATTCTCGTCCTTCGACATACGAGTAGTGGGAGAGCCTAAGGCTGCGCGAGTGCACCATTCTATGGCATCTGACCATCTCCCATACATCGCCACACTGGAGCTTCCGGCGGCGTCGCTTTGATAGAAAAAGGCGCAAGGCGCAGGCGAGCCTCGAGGAAACATGCGATTTGCATATGTGCGCCGGCGCGGAGTGGTTCTGTGGCAATATGCTGGAGAAGGAATCCATTGGAAAGCTGGTGGAGAACATAGTTGGGGTGTTATTTGAATCATACTAATGCAATCGCGGGGGCGGTAGCTTGTGAGAACAGTAGTGACTGGAGCAACAGGCCTGTTGGGCGAAGAGGTCGCTGATTGGTTGGCAGGCCAAGAGGGACATGAACTGATTGGACTTTGCGGGAGACGTGATCTTGACGTAGTTGATACCCGGGCAGTTGTTTCCTTTATGTGCAGGGCCCAACCTGATTTGATCGTCCACTGTGCGGCAGAGCGCGACATGGATGCAGCTGAGCGCGATCCAAAAGCTGCCTACATGCTTAATACCTTTGGAACTTGGAATCTGGCGCTCGCCGCAAGGCTGTGTGATTGTAAAATGGTCTTCATCAGCAGCGAAGCGGTCTATAGTGGCGAAAAGGATGCTCCATATACAGAATCTGACCTTGCTGCTCCCTTGAGTGTGTACGGATGGAGCAAGCTAGCTGCCGAGGAAGAGGTCAAGTCGTTGCTTGAGAGGTATTTCATCCTTCGGGTTCCGCTGCTGTTCGGAGCGAAAGGGCACAGTGATAATAACCGGATACTCAACTTTGTAAGGGCTTTGCGTAGCGGCAAATGTGTGACAGCTCCGATTGACCAATGGACATCGCCCACGTATGCCCGGGATGTTGCTATGGCCATCGGGTGCATGACGCGCTCTTGGGCCGGTGGGCGCCGCGTTTCTTGCTGCTTTTCGAACGGGTCTTCCGAAAGAACACGGGCCCAAAGTGAGTATGGGGTTTACGTGGTGGCAAACCAGGGGAAAGCGTCGCGTTACGAGTTTGCGTGCAAGCTTGCGGAACTGGCTAGTTGTGATGGATCTCTCGTGCGTCCCGGAAGCCGCGAGGGAAAGCCTGCGAGGCGAACGAAGAATACAACTTTGGACTGCGCGCGCCTTAAGAGAGATTTCGGTTTTGCTCTTCGCCCATGGGAGGATGCGCTTAGTGAGTGCGTCCAATCGATGGGGCTTTTCAGCCAGAACACGTTGCGGCAACTATAGGGCAATTGCAGAGGAGTGAGATGGATATGAAACCAAGAGTTTATGTGACGAGGCGGCTCCCTCAGGAGGGCATGGATATGCTCGAAGGCGGTTGCGAGGTCGGCTTCAACGCGCATGACAGGGGGATGACTCGCGAAGAGCTGATGGCGTGCGTCAAGGATGCTGATGGGCTGGTGACTCTTCTCAGCGACAGCATAGATGCTGAGGTGATGGATGCCGGGCCGAAACTGAAGGTCATAGCCAACTACGCGGTGGGGTTCAACAATATAAATATTGCGGCCGCCACAGAACGGGGAATCGCGGTGACCAACACACCCGGGGTGCTTACTGAGACCACCGCCGATCTTGCATGGGCATTGCTGATGGCCACGGCGCGGCGGATTGTGGAGTCGGACAGGTTCATGCGATCGGGCAGGTTTCAGGGTTGGGCCCCGATGCTCTATTTGGGCCACGACATTTACGATAAGACCCTTGGAGTGGTGGGATTCGGCAGGATAGGCCAGGCGGTGGCGCGCAGAGCGTTGGGATTCAACATGAAGGTCCTCTATTCCGGCAGGCAAAGGGCCCCCGAGGAGATCGAGAGAGCCTGCAATGCTTCTTTCTGCCAGCTGGAAACCCTTCTGCAGGAGTCGGATTTTGTAAGCCTTCACGTACCGTTGACCGAGTCTACACATCACCTTATTGGAGCCGCTCAGCTTGATATGATGAAGGAATCGGCGATACTGATCAACACCGCCCGCGGCCCGGTAGTTGACGAAAAAGCGCTGGTTTGGGCTTTGAAGACAGGAAAGATTGCCGGAGCGGGTCTTGACGTTTACGAGCACGAACCTGACTTCGAACCGGAGCTGGCTGAGATGGATAATGTGGTCATGGTTCCCCACATTGGAAGCGCATCTGTTGCAACCAGAACAAAGATGGCGACGATGGTCGCAAGGGATGCAATGGACGTGCTTGGAGGCCGGATGCCGGCACACTTGGTCAATCCGGAGGTGTGGGACAGGCGGCGGATCTAGCGGGAAACTGTTGTTTCGTGTTAAGGCAAGTTGATGGGGGTGCTTTGTTTGAAAGTTGTGGCTTTTTCGGGCAGTCCGAGAGCTCGTGGAAACACGCGAACTTTGATCGACGAAGTGCTGCGCGGCGTCGCGAGCGCGGGCGCGGATTGTGAAGTCGTGGACGTTGCCTCCGCCGATATTAGGCCGTGCAGGGCGTGCCAATCATGCAGCACCAACGGGATATGCGTTCAGGATGACGATATGCGGAGCATATACCCGAAGATTGCTGAAGCCGATGTGTTGGTTCTGGGGACCCCGGTCTACTTTTGGGGCCCGTCTGCACAGATGAAGGCCTTCATAGATCGATGGTATGCCTTGGTAAACGGCGATGACGGCAACAGGCTTAAGGGAAAGAAAGCCATCATCGTGACCGCCTATGGTGATGATGATCCGACGACCCCGGAACATGTTATCGGCATGTTCCGCACGGCTTTCCACTACACGGGGATAGATCTTGTAGGGGTTCTCGGCGTCACAGCATCCGCTCCCGGCGATGCCGCTAGGAACGCACAGGCTATGCGAGAGGCGTTCGAGCTTGGGAAGGGGTTGGGAAACTAGAATAGAGTCGTAGATCGTATAAGCGTATACTCCGGAAGATGTGGGGATCGCACAACCGCGTTGCGCAGACATGCTTGGACGTAGAAGGGTGATGTTGTTCATGGGACAAAAAGACATGAGGCTGGAGAAGGAGATTGCGAAGAACGTCTGCCCGGATTATTTTCTGTACTTGCCGAAGGATTACAACTAACACGAGGATTGTCCTTGTTCGTGTTTCTGCATGATGTGGGAGAAAGAGGAGATGATCTGGATCAGGTTAAGCACCATGGGATTCCCAAGATTCCAAAGTATCTGAACTGCCATTTGCTGCGATCGTACCGGTGTTCGGGTAGCTCGCGAATCCGAAGAACGCCCAAAGCCTCGCCAATGTGCCAACATGGGTGTTCCATGGCGCAAAAGACAACGTGGTTCCCCGTGGGGTTTTCCGAGGCAATAGTGAGTGTTTTGCGGGATTGCGGCGTCGATGTGAGGTTTACTATCTACCCGAAAGCGGGACAGGACTCATAGACGGCCGCACACGGCGAACCGCGCCTTGTTGAGTGGATGTTGAGGCGGATGAGAAAAACTTTTTGCCACGGAAGGATCTATAATAAGTATAAAGAATATATCACGTACCGCTACATGAGTTTCCCCGGACCAGATCCGCTGTAGGTGGTGCTTATGCGTGGAACTCAATCACGATCTTCCTACGCCCCTTTATCAGCAGGTGTATGACATATGGAAACGCAAAATCGAAACTGGAGAGTTAAGGCCGGGCGATAGGATCCCTACTGAACGTGAACTATGCGAGATGCACGGTGTTAGCCAGATCACTGTGAGACAGGCCATTCAAATGCTGGTGCAGGAAGGCCTAGTGATAAGGCGGCCTCGCACGGGCACTCGTGTTGCCCAACGCAAGTTCAGCCAGCAACTGGTCAAATTGACCAGTTTCTCTGAGGACATGAGATCCCGGGGGCTAGTCCCGGGTGGCCGGGTGGTTCTAGCTTCCGAGGAAGAAGCTGACGTTGCGACGGCACGAGCGCTCAGGCTTGATGAGGGTTCGCTTGTGGTGATGATAGAGCGTGTTCGTCTTGCCGAAGGTGAGCCAATGGCCATTGAAATATTTAGGATGCCTGCAGCCCTTTGCCCCGGACTTTTGGATGAGTACATAGAGGATAAATCCTTGTATGAACTGCTTAGGACGAGATATCACATAGATCCCATATGGGCCAAGCAGAGTTTCGAGGCTTCCCTGTGCAAGTCAAGAGAGGCCGAACTGTTGGGGATCAGGCGTGGCGCCCCTGTCCTTCGCGTTGAACGCATTGCCTACGATTCTTCGGAAACTCCCATTGAATATACTGCATCGGTATACAGGGGAGACAGATACAAGCTGCATGTCTACATGAACACTCGTTGACGAGGTGCGGAGGCGAAGGTTGGTGGATGAGTATTTCGAGCTTGTAGAGGCTTTGCTGTCCAGAGTCCATCAATCCCAATGCGGCAACGTAGAGATTGGCTGCTGATTCTTTGGCAGAAGGACGCATATTGCACTATTTCGGCCCAGGGCATTCTCACATGCTAGGCGAGGAGCTCTTTTACAGAGCAGGAGGGTTAGCTCCCGTAAATGCCATACTCGAGCCGGCGCTGATGGTCAATTACGGTGCAGGGAAGAGCTCGAAAATGGAGCGTCTTCCCGGGCTGGCCAAGATCGTCCTCGACGAATCGTCAGTCAAGTCCGGCGATGTGATAATCGTGGCGTCCACCTCCGGAGTCAATCAGGTGCCTGTCGAGATGGCTTGCGAGGCAAAGGCCGCTGGTGTAAAGGTAGTAGCGCTTACTGCTGTGGAATACTCCCGCGCCACTCCGCTGAGGAACGACAGAAACGTGCGCTTGTGCGAGGTCGGGGACGTGGTAATTGACACGCTTGTTCCATATGGCGATGCAGCTATAGAAGTAGATGGCGTGGCCCAGAAGATTGCTCCCGTATCCACGGTAATAGGCGCTGTAATAGTCAATGCCATCACCATTGGTGTAGTGGAAAACCTGGTTGCCAGAGGCATTGATCCGCCCATCTTCAAGAGCGCTAACATACCGGGGGGCATGGAACACAATGCGAAGCTCTTGGAAAGATACAGGCCGATGATAAAGTCGTTGTAGGTACGATTCATCTTGGGAGGAACATCAGATGAAAGAAGATCTAGTGGCAGCGCTCGATGGCGGCGGCACCAAAACTGTCCTTGTTATTGCGGATAGCTGCGGTCAGGTGCTGGGAATAGGGAAGGGCGGCCCCGTGAATGCCCTCTTTGTTCCTGATAATACTGCAATCGAGTCTGTGCAGAATGCGGCGAAGGGTGCGATGGAGCGGGCAGGGCTGTCAGACGAGGCCGATGCGCCTGTGCACGTGCGGGCTGTTTATGCCAGTGTGCCGGGGGCGAGTAGGGAGATAATCGAAGCTGGCCTGTCGGGTTTGGTGGCCTACGACGTTCTGCAGGTCGAAGGCGATGACTATGCCACCTTCCGCGGAGCTTTCCCGGAGGGATACGGGGTCGTTGTCCTTGCGGGCACTGGATCTTTTGCGATGGGACGCTCTTCGGACGGGCACACCTTGACCGCCGGTGGCTGGGGCCCTCTCCTAGGAGACGAGGGAAGTGGTTATGCAATCGGACTTGCCGGGCTTCGAGCTGTTGCCCTTGCTTCGGAAGGCAGATGTGAAGCTACTGTGCTCATGGATATGGCCATGGAGATGTTCGGTGTCGAGCGTGCCAGGGACATTATCAAAGCTGGACTGACTCGGGAGCGAATAGCGGGATTTGCGATGGCTGTTTCGTCCGCGGCGGCCCAGGGAGATGACGTAGCCTGCAGGATACTGGCTGATGCCGGAGCCGATTTGGGAAGGCTTGGGGGACACATAATCACCGGTTTGGGCATGAAGGGTCAGGGGTGTCCGGTCGCCCTGTCAGGGGGTGCATCCAAGGCTGGAGCGCCCTTGCGCGATTCGTTTGCGGCTACGATAAAGCGGATCGATCCGAGCTGCAAGATAGCCGATCCGAAGCTTTCACCTGCAGGTGGCGCGTTGCTCATAGCGTATGATTTGGCAGGAATTGAACTGGATTGGGAGAGATCGAACCGCATCCTGGCGTGCGCTGAGGGGTTCGACGAGCTCCGTCCGTAAACGTGGATCCGAAGAAGGGATCTTGAGTTATAGATAGAAAGAGTATAATAAATATAACTAGGAATGTTGGCTTGCGAATAACACAGCATTAAGCCTTGGGGCAAAATCCAAGGTTATCTCGGAGATGCTGTAGCTCATATATGGTCAGTAGCGAGTTGTGATACTTACCGTGCACTCTTCTTAATGGAGGTTGGCTACATGGGAAAGCAAGCTGATAGTGGACTGGCCACTACTTCCGGAAGTCCGAAGCCTAGCAACAAGAGACGCGCTGCCCTCAAACGCGAGCTTACCGCATGGTCTTTTGTGTTGCCATCACTGATAGGCCTCGGCATATTCGTCTACGGCTCACTTGTCTATTCACTGTACGTATCCTTTACAAGCTGGGATCTTCTCACCCCTCCCAAATGGGTTGGACTGGCTAATTACGCGCGAACGTTCAAAGATCCCAATTTCATCCAATGCATGGGAAACACCCTCTATTTTGTTGTAGCCATCGTTCCTTTGGGGATAATCCTGGCAATGGCTATGGCTATAGCGCTCAATAAGGAGCGGCCAGGGTTCAAGTTCTTCAGAGGGGCCTACTATATGCCATCGATCACGTCTACCGTCGCTATCGGAATGGTGTGGCTGTGGATATTCAACCCGGACCAGGGAGTGCTCAACACTATCCTACAGTTCTTTGGGGTTGCTAATCCCCCTCGCTGGCTGGAAAGTGTCAAATGGGCGAAACCCGCCTTAAGCATCATGCGCATTTGGCAGGTGTCGGGTTACTACATGATCATGTATCTCACGGGCCTTCAGAACATCCCAAAGGACCTCTATGAAGCGGCAGAAATAGACGGGGCCACCAAATGGCAGCAGATAAAGAGCATCACGATTCCTCTTCTCGCAAATACCACAGTATTCGCCACCATCATGTTGACGATCGAAGCCTTCAACCTCTTTGAAGCGATCTATGTAATGACTGAAGGGCGTCCCGGCGGGACCACCAACACGATCCTCTACTACATCTATACCCAAGCATTCGAGAGATACAGGATGGGCTATGCGTCGGCTATGGCGTGGATACTCTTTGCTATCTTGTTTGTGGTAACGATCCTTCAGTTTAATGCCCGTCGCAAAAAAGAGGAGATCGGCTACTAGGCCGGAGAGGGGGAAAGAACATGAAGCGCAAGAAGAGAATCTCCACTGTGATTTTGTATATAGTACTTATCTTCCTGGCTGTGATAATGATATATCCCTTTGTCTGGTCAGTGACAGCGTCGTTTAAGACCAATCAGCAGATATACGGAGGGAACCCGCTCGACCTGATTCCAAAACCGTTCACCCTCAACAACTACAAGAGGGTTCTTGAACTGCTTCCGTTCGGCCGGTTCCTTCTCAACTCGATGTTTCTAGCCACAGTAGTTCCTGCGATCTCGATAATCCTGGCGTCGATGGCGGCATATGCCTTTGCCCGCTTGGAGTTTAAGGGCAGGGATTTCATCTTCATGTTGCTGCTGGGAGTAATGATGCTTCCGGGACACGTAACGTTGATTCCAAGATATGCCTTGATGATTAAATTGGGATGGGTCAACAGGTATATAGCCCTGATAATCCCTGCAATATTCAGCGCAAGCTTGGTGTTTAAGATCTTCTTTATGCGCCAGCATTTTCTGAGCATTCCCCGGGAACTCGAGGAGGCTGCCTTGATTGATGGTTGCTCGCAATGGGGCGTCTGGTGGAACATTATGATGCCCAATTCCAAACCGGCTCTGGCGGCCCTGGCGATCATAGGATTCAAGACTGAATGGAACAGCTTCCTCTGGCCTAATGTGGTAATAAACGATTTTATGAAAATGCCAATACAGGTCGGCCTGACATATTTGCAGAGCAATGCTCAGTCAAGCTGGGATATTCTCATGGCTGGCACTACAATAGCTATTGTCCCCGTCATCCTCATATTCATCTGTTTCCAGCAGTATTTCATGGCTGGATCGCTCACATCCGGAATGGGGGGACGATAGGGTTTGGACAAAGGCTGTCATGGTAATGCATCAACTTAAGGGGGCGGTAGACCGGCTACGAAGCGTCGATGATCTGATCACTGCTGAACCGTGTGAATACTACCTTTCCGCAAGCAAAAAGGAGGAAGTGAAAAGATGAAACCTTCTTTCAGAAGGGCGTTGCTTTCAGCAGCAGTTGTGGTAGTCATGCTTTCAATGTGTGTACCTATGGAAACAAAGTCGAACAGGACCAAGGTTCAGGTTATATCCTGGTGGGACTTCACATCTAGCGAGCCGCTTAAGCAGCTCAAGGCGAAGTTCGAAGAACTCAACCCCGACCTGGAACTCGAGTATCTACAGGTAGGAAGCGGATACGCCGATAAAATGCTTGTCATGATTGCAGGCGGCGCCGACCTTCCTGACGTCATGATGCTTGCCATGGACAAGATCCCAGTCTACGCATCCAAGGGCGCGATCATGAACCTCGACAAGTACATTCAGAAGGACTACAAAGACGAGATGAAGCAGCTCTTCCCGGTCGTGGCCGATGCCCTTACGTATAATGGCAGCTTCTATGCCATGCCGAGAGACATCACGAGCAAGGTCATGTTCTTCAACACGAAGCTCTTCAAGGAAGCAGGAGTTGCGATACCGGATGAGGACTGGACGTGGGCCGACTTCGAGGCTATAGCTAGAAAGATGACCCGCGACATCGATGGCGACGGAAAGCCGGATCAGTGGGGATTCTACTTCAGAAAGTACATGGATGGGTTTACCCATTGGCTTATGCAGAACGGCGGAGGCCTTTGCACCAAGGAAGGCAAGTCCCTCATAGGGAAGCCTGAAACCATTGAGGCTCTGAAGTTCCTGCAGAAGTTGGCGGTTGACGGCGTGATGCCCACAGAAACACAAGCTCGCCAGTTCGGAAATGCTCAGACGGCACCGTTCATCGCGGGCCGAGTTGCAATGGTTGAAGGCGGACTGTCTACCACAGTCGACCTGAAAAACGCCGGGGTTGATTACGTGATCAGACCGCTGCCCAAGGGCAAGCAGCGCGTAACCACTGCATTCGTGAATGCCTGGGCCATCCCGTCGGGAGCGAAGAGGCCGGATCTCTCCTGGCGCGTGCTGAAGTTCTTCGCCAGCAAGGAAGCGCAGGAGATAGCCCTCATGAGCGGCATGGGCCTTCCCGCAAGGAAGGATACAAATATCAGCGCTTTTGTGAAGATCCGTCCTGATCACAAGTACCTGATCGAGTCCCTCTCCTTCAGCAAACCGTTCCCATCGCCAGTGTATGGCGTCGACTTCTTCAAAATGGTGGAGCAGGAATTCGACCTCATGTGGTTGGGTCAGAGGTCTGTGGAAGATGCCGTGAAGGCCGTTGAGAAGCAGGCGGCGGATATCCTGTCAGGCAAGTTCTAGTTTTGATCCAATAGATGCGTAACGGGGCGCCCTGCAACAGGTGCGCCCTGTCGCGTTAGGAATACCCGCGGCGTTTAACCTAGCAAGTATCGTGAGGTGCGTGTGTATGCTTACATCAGAGTATTTTGCCAATATGAAGGCTGTGCTTGAACGGATCGAGTCCACGCAGATGGAGGCGATCGAGAAAAGTGCCGAGGCCATTACTGAATCCCTGCTTTCAGACGGGGCGTGGCATATCATGGACACGGGGCACATGCTCATGTACGAGGCGATTGGAAGGACGGGCGGCCTTATGGCGGTCCGACCGGTGAGAGTCTCTCTCAACGTTGAAAACCCCGTCCGCTACAGAGAGCGGGGGGTCTCAAAAAAGCGGGTCTTCATGGACTCCATAGAAGGGCTGCCCCAGTTCATAGTCGAGAAAAGCAATATGCTGCCCGGCGATGTGCTGCTTGTAGGGTCAGTCTCGGGCATCAACATCCTGCCTGTTCAGATGGCTATGGATGCGAAGAAACTGGGGTTGACCGTAATCGGGCTCACGGCGGTCGAGTATTCCAGCAATCTTGAGGCCAATCACCCCAGCGGGAAAAGGCTCTTTGAAGTATGCGACATCGTGCTCGACAACTGCTCAAACGTGGGCGATACCCTGGTCTATGTGGACGAGCTTGAGCAAGGCATCTGCCCGTCGTCGGGCATCGCCGCCTCATACATCATCTGGGCAGTTCAGGCGCGCGTAGTCGAGATGATGCTCGAGCGGGGCAAGAAGCCGCACATATACATGAGCAACAACATGCCCGGCGCCGGGGAGTTCAATGCCAAGGCATGGGCAGAATATGAGAAGGTAGGTTACTGATGAGGTGACTAAGGAGTATTCTCTGGGCAACAGGCATTTCGAGCTCTACATAGATGGCGAGCGGGGCTGCACAAGTCGGCTCGTGAATCGTTTTACTGGTGATGATTACTTGAAGTCTTGTACTGCTGCGGGTCCCATGTACAAGCTATACTGCATTGACAAAGAGACCGGTGAGAAAGTTGAGGTTTTGCCGGAAAGCGTGGTGAACATCGAGGAGGGCGTCGCGGGGGATAGATCATCGCTTGCGATTTCTTTCGATAGTGGCCGCATTGCAGGGACAGCCGAGGCACCTGCAAACATCGGGGCAACTGTGAACATTGATGCCGCAGACGATGATCCTGAGAGCCTGTGGACGATTGAGATCCGCAACGAGGACGAACGTTACAAGGTGGTTGAAGTCCTATTCCCCTATTTCCGCGGGTTTTACTTGGGAGAGACATGGGAAGATGATGTAATCATATACCCTCACCACGCAGGCGAGCGAACACTTGCGCCTGTGAGAGAGTATACGACCGAGCGCTACCTCGGTTTCGGGAGGGGGGCTACCACTCGCGGGAAGGACGGGGTGTTCAGCAGGGAAATCAACTACTGCGGTCTGGCGTCAATGGACTGGATGTACTATTATGACGACCGCAATGGTTTCTATCTGGCTTCATATGACAAGGACTTCCTCGTTACAGGACTGAGAGTCGAGACGGGCGGGCCGGATGATCCGTGGATGGGATGGGGCCTCCGGAAATACGTCGTGGTGAAGCAGGGCGAGACGTGGAGATCGAATCCGTCTGCTGTGGCCATTACCACCAAGGACTGGCACTGGGGTGCGCGAAGGTACAGAAAGTGGATCGACGGCATCATCGAAATGCCCGACAATCCAGAGTATCTGAAGGATGAGACGATACTGAACCAGTGCTACAATTTCAAGAGAAATGGTGTTATCTTCAACCGCTTTAGCGATATACCATCGATGTATGATGCGGGCCGACTAGATTATGGCATGCGGCACATGTTCATCGCTTCATGGAACCGGAGCGGATTCGACCAGGATTACCCGGAATACCAACCCGACATGGAGCTCGGCACGCCATGGCAGCTGGCTGAAGGGTGTCGGTATGTCAATGAGAACGAGGGATTTGTAACATTCTACATCAACTCGCGAATCTTCCATGTCAAGTCCGACTTCTTCGATACTTTGGGCAAGAAATGGGCGATGAAGGACCATGCAGGCGAGATGTACCACGAGGTATACGGTCCCCATGAGTTCGTGGTGCTTTGCCCTTCGAACAAGGAGTGGCAGGATTACCTTATAGAGATGGGAAGCTGGATGGTTCGAAGTTACGGTGCCAAGGGCATCTACCTTGACCAGCTCGGGTCGGCAGAGCCGTTTCCATGCTACGATCCTGATCACACCCATAGCGACATTGGCCGATTCAACCAGGGCTATCTCAGAGTTCTCAAGGAGCTTCTTGCCCGAATCCGCGGCATCAATGAAGACTCATTTTTGATGATCGAGAACTGCGGAGACATATACGGGTCGTACGTCTGGGGAAGCCTCACTTGGAACGGCGAGGATTATGACGAGTTTTACAACCTGTTCAAGTATACGTTTCCAGAGTATGTTCAAGTGAACATGTGCAACCCCAAGCGCCATCTGGAAGGCGAGGCCAGAGCGTGTAGGCTCCACAAGGATCTCAACAGGGCGCTGCTTTTGGGCTCAGTATTCTGGGTGGGCCTCGAGAAGACTGCCACGCTCGAAGATGAGCTCCACGCGTACCTGAAGGCCGCGATCACCTTGAGGAACAGGCTCAACCCCTTCTTCAAAAGGGGGACATTCGTTGATGATGAAGGAATAGTCGAGAAGCCCGAAGGCATGGAAGTGGTTCATTGGCGTCTTGACGGGGGTGGCGATCTGTACATCATCTCGAACCCTGAGCGAGTGGAAGGCGGCGTGCTGGCAACGGAGCTGCCGGAGGGCGGGATTGAAGGCGTGCGATACTTCGATATAGACGGCAACGAAGGCGCAATTGAGTATAGGCGGGGGAGCCGGGGGGCTGCCGAGATTGCAGAGATATCTTTGCCCAAAGGGGCAGGCGAGGTGCTGTGCATTATCGCAAAGTAGGTGCATGCCGGGGCAGTGTTCGGGTGGCCTCCCGTGGCGGCGTGGTTCATTGAGGCTAAAAGGGAGTCTGCACCGGCTAGAATGGACGCCTTTGAGGGGGCTTAGCTATGGCCAGGATTCTTATAACAGGGTTTGACGCTTTTGGAGGCGAGGAGGTGAATCCCGCCTCCAGGGCGGTTCAACATCTTGGGGCGTCTGGAGTGTGGAAGCAAGGCGGCGTTGAGGTGATAACAAAGGAAATACCTACGGTGTATGGGGCTTCAGCTAGGGCAGTGCAGAATGCAATATGCGAGCTTTCGCCCCAGGCGGTTATAAGCGTAGGCCAGGCGGGCGGCTCGACCGGGATACGCGTTGAGAGGGTGGCCCTTAACCTTGATGATGCCAGGATTCCAGACAATTCAGGAAATCAGCCTAGTGACAGACTTATTGAGCCGGAGGGGCCAGTTGCTTACTGGGCCACTATTCCCGTGCGAGGAGTTGTAGAGGCTGTACGGGCCAAAGGGATTCCGGCATTCCTTTCATACAGCGCTGGAACCTTCGTGTGCAATCACGTCTTCTACTCGACCTGCCATTTCGTCGCCTCAAACAATCTGCCGATCAAGGTGGGCTTCATGCACGTTCCATACCTCCCTGAACAGGCAGTTGGAAAGACGGAGACTCCGAGCATGTCGGAGGAATGCATTGTGAGTGCATTGGAGGCGGCAGTTGACGCGGTGGCGGCGAGTCTGTGATCTCTGCCCTTTGCTGGCAAATGGCCGGCTCGGGGCGTTGAGCAGCCTGGTGATGTGGTGGATTCGTGATGAAATGGCTTTGTGGTTGGGGGTGTTCTGCAACGCGAATGTTCGGTATTGGGTTTTTCATTGCCGTGGATACGGTTTGTGCACACGAGATAATGGTTAGCCTAGGGCGACGCTGACTCAAAGTGCAATCATCACATCTGCGAGTACGACCTGCTGGCGTCCACACGCTCTTGCTTTGCTTGGTGTGTTGTACGCGTATACGAAAAACTTGCGTATTCTCTGGGTTGGTTCCTTTCATATAACTATTTCCTTCCAGAACTCAAGTTGGCTTGGCGCTTGAATTCTTCCTCAATGCTGTAGATTAGGTTATCGGTGATATGTTGTGTTTTGTGATTCTCTATGGTTTGGTTGCCTTGGGGAATCTTGCCCTCGGCTACGAAGCCCCCGACCATCACCGGGAGGCTCCTCAATTACCGTAATCTCCCACCCGTGTGCAAGGTTTCGTGCACAAAATCCCTGCATTATGCGTATTTGTAAATTCAGAATATTATAGATTGCCCCTTGACATTAATGCCATAAGCGACTAGGATATCGTTGTACTGACC
>ERZ795045.1392-NODE-1392-length-27395-cov-5.603402_pt1 | contig 27395 bp, 28 predicted proteins | sample MGYA00375129_ERZ795045 | MGnify/ENA primary metagenome ERZ795045 (study PRJEB30174, sample SAMN05720166) | activated sludge metagenome | isolation source: anaerobic digester from wastewater treatment plant | place: Japan | collected 2015-05-15 ...
GCAGGCTTTGCGGGCGCCGAAGTACCAGGTGAAGGCCGGCAGGCCGAGGGCAACCTCAAAGACCTGGCGAATGAAGCGGTTGCAGAAGCCCCCGGTAGTGAGGTCAAAGACCTGTGCGGCGGCCCCGGAGCCAAGCTTGACGGCGGTCTTGCCGGCGGCCCTGGCTTTGACGGCCTCGGTTGCTACTTTTATGACGGCCCGACGCTTCCCTTCATCGTACAGAGCCATTCTGCTGTCCTCCTCTGTTTATGAGGTGATGACCCACCACGTTGTGATGCAGCTGGCGGGGATGCGACGCCACCCAGGATACGGCACCCAAAGGTCGCCCCAGATATGGGCTCCCTTGCGCTTCGCGACGCGATCGTTGCGACGTGCCCCGGTGTCGCCGATAATCCGCAGTTGTCCAGGGCGAGGCACCCAGACAATGCTATGGGCGGGGAGCAGGTTCGCGGCGGCGATACTCTCGTCGCAACCGTAGCCCCAGCGACAGGCTTCTCCGCGGTCGAAGCCCTCCTGAGGGTAGTACGTGGTCTGCCAGACCTTGACGCGGCGTATAGCGCCCTTCAGGCCCTGCTTATAGGCCTTGCGTTGCCAGGGCTTGAGCGGCCCATAATGCCCTTTGAGGGCCTTCTTCGCGCACCTTACGAAGGGGTCTTCTGTTTCTGCTGCGGTTACGGCTGCCGTCAACCCGCATAGCAGCATGGGGATGACGACTATCGCTGCTTTGCCCATTTCGCTTTCCACCTCTTGATGGCTATCTCGTGTTTGGCTTCTCTCCGGACCATGATGGCCCGAAGCTTGGACCAGTGATGTTCATCGCAACGGACTTCGCGCTTGCCTGTGCGGTAGATTGTGATGTACCGATACGGCTTGTCGCATCCCGGATAGTCACAAGTCATTGCTTTCTCCCCTTGCAATGTTGGTCAGAGCGACGATAATGACCGTACCGAGGCGCTGTGCACCGAACTGTCTCTGTATAGAGCGCGTGCCTGCCGTTGGCAGGATAGGCCACAGCGCAGCTATCTTTGTCGTGCCATGCGGTAGAGGTCGGTCTCCCTGGCTGCGACCAGCGCCGCCAGGGCGTCACAGATGTGGTCGTAACCCTCCCACGACCCCACCACCGGCCAGACGTCCATGATGGCCGCCTGCACCTGCTCCTTCGATCCGCGCTTCGACCCCGTTACGGCCTCCTTGCCGGCGTAGGGCGACACGAGGGCCAGCGGCAGCCCAATGACCTGCCGTAGCGTCCCCAGGATGCCGTAGCAGATGCCCTGGGCCACGGCTGACTGCGCATGCTGACTGCCGTAGGGCAGCTCCGCCACCAACAGGACCGGCTCATAGCTGGCGATAATCGCCTGTATCTCGGCGACGATCTCGGCTACGCGCCTGATCATGCCTGCGCCCTTGTTGTGGTCAGTCGGCTGTGCCCTGGTCACGATAACGCCGCCGCCCAGGAGGTCTTCCGGGAAGCCTATGGGCTTGACGACCGCCCAACCCGTGTGCTGCAAGGACACGTCCAGCGCCAGAATGTTGTTCATGTGCTCCCTCCTTTCTCCCCTTGGGGGTATCGCCTGCTCCTGCCGGGTATCTCAAGGACCAGTCCGCGCCGTGCCCGGTCGTACCAGCGGGCGAAGCCAGGCTCCTCGGATAACTGGCGAAGTGTCCGGTTGGCGGAGACGATGTTGACGCGCCGGGGGCTATCGCGCACCTCGGTGAGTGCGTCCCAGCGGTAGAGGACACGGCCCCGCTCGACGTCGTGCGGCGACCGGAGCAGCCACCGATCCACGTCGTCAACCAGGAGCACCTTGCAACGCATGACCAGCTTAATGTTGACCGGCACGGCCTCGCGGGCACGTTCCCATTCCAGCAGGTCAAGCTCCAGTTCATCGGCCCGGCGATAGATGACATTGGTCTCCGGCGGTAGCGCCAGGGCGATCCGGACCATTGACAGGCTTTTGCCGATGCCGCAGCCACCCAGCAGCGTCAACCACTGCACGGTGTCTTCTTCCCATGGCTTCCTCGCAATCCAGTCGGCGAGGGCCCGTCGCGAGGGCCCGTCCACAAAGGCAGGCTGTTCCTCCTGGTACTCACGAACGTCTGCATACTCAAAGCCCCAGTTGACGAGGCGGGCGACGTCTGTTTCTGTCACGGTCTTACCTCCCCGAAGTCATCTGCTGTTGCCGGTCCGAGAGCGACCGGCTTCTTCTTGCGCTGCCATTCCCATTTGCGAGTCATTGCTTCGCGCATGACCCTGGCGGCCCATTGTGAGGGGTCCGCCGGCCTCTCGTAGCGCGGTGTGTCCTTGCCGTTGCTGCTGACGTGGCAGAGCCACTGCTCAAAGTCCTCTACGGTGTAGGACTTGAGAAGCTGCATGACCGCGGCCCAGGCGGCAGTATCGGGCTGTAGCGGCAGGTCAAACTGGAGCCAGACCGCCTGCAGGATTTCTTCCGCCTGGAGCCGCCTCTCCTGCGAGAGCGCGCTTGTCGGCTTGGGCTCTGTCTTCTTCTTGCGTTTCGGCGGCTTTTGCTTCGGCGTCACCTCTATGAGGCTGAGCTGCTCCTCGGGCTCCACCTTATAGTCGCGGGTTGGAGTGAGGTCATCCTCATAAAGCCGCATGGGCGGCCTCGGCATGCCGGACCGCCCATGCTCAGAGCGCTTATGGAGTGTGCCCTTTTGGTACTCGTCGAACGTCGGGTACCAGAGGTAGTCCTTGTTCTTCTCCTTGAACCGCTTCAGTAGCCCCACCCTCGTGAGTTCCCTGATGGCCTGTGCTATCTCCTCCGGCCCCTCTGGGCGCAACCCAAAGACCAGGCTTTTGAGCGTGGCCGGTGAGCCTGGTATGACGCCCCAGTCTGATGCATGAGGGATGCCCCATGTATAGAGGAGGGCAGCTACGCTTGAGACCTTTCCCAGCTGCTCACAACTGGAGATCTTGACATGTAGTAGCCGCCGCGTAGCCATGGCTGCACCTAGGTCCTCACGAGTGGTCGGATGACCCAGACGCGGCACTCCGTGAAGCAGCCGCCTTTCTCGCTGCGCCTGCTTACGGCACGGCACTCGGCCTCAATCACCATGCCCTCCTCCAGCTGTTGTTCGGCCAGGTGCATTGCCCGGCCGTAAAGCGTCAGGGCCACGAGGCCTTCGGCGTCTTGCCCGGTAATGCCCTTCGGCTCGCACCACCGGACGTACAGGACGAGACACCGGTCCTCCTTGCCCTGATTGCTGAAAGTCTTGAACTCACTCGACTCAATCCTGCCGACCACAAGAACCTTGTTCATTGACTCAGAGCCTCCCCCACGCCTTCGGCTTTCCAGATGAGGTACAGGCGCTCCGCCCTCGTCAAGCTCGCGAAGTCCTCGGGTTTGGAGCCCTTGCCGATGGAGCGCATCAAGGCCCCCTGAGCCAGGGGCTTCACGCCACAGACGCTCTGCAGGTAGCCGCGGAAGGAGCCAACCGTTGATATGGCTTCCTTGTACTCTTCGGACAGGGAGCCACTTGCGATCATTTCTTCGGCCTCGGCAATGCCGCGGTCGTCGTCTCCGAGGCGTTGGGGTTCGACTGCGGGCGGCTGGTCAAACACGTCCTCGTCCTCAAACTCGTCTGCTTCCTGTTTGCTGTTTTGTCTCTGCACGGGGCTGTCCACGATGCGCCTCCCCTCGGAGAGTTCATCGCCCGTAAACTGCGTGCCGTAGCCGACGAGGGCCAGGGCCCTGCCGATAGCACCGGTCTCGGCCTTCTCGGCGTAGTCGGGGAATGAATCCTTCGTCTCGGTCTTGGTGGCCGTGCTGATGACGCGGCCCTGCGGGTCAATGATGGTGGCGCGGTACCTGGCCTTGCTGTCGTCTATCTCCTCCGCGCACGTGACGATACCCCAGCCGCTGTCCGCTGGGTAGTCGTTGCGGAACCAGGCGATGCGCCACTTCACCTCCAGATATTCTGACCCGCGCAAGCGGATCAGGTGACTTCTTGCGTCAAACTCCATCTTCTTTCCTCCCGTTATGCGGACTGCGCGGATGTGGCTGCAGATCTTGAGGTGTGTCGGGCAACTGCAGGCCAGCGTGGGCTTGCCGCGAACGATAACTTCCTGGACGGTGTAGCTGTCGTGGTCGCCCCTGACGACCCAACCGTCAGGTGTCCTTGTGACGCGGCCTTCCCTGACGAGGCGCTCTGCCTTGGCGTCAAGCGTCTCCCTTGGCATTGTCCTGCCTCGCCTTCCGCAGGCCCGTGGCGCGGTGTCCTGGCGGTATGACGTCCTTGACTTCCGGCTCCGGCTCCGGCTCCGGCGGCGGCGCGGGTTCGCTGTAGAGCGGGATGAAGTTCTGCTTGGTCCTTTCGAGGACCCTCTTGAGCACGATGCGAGGGTCTATGGCCGCATGGACCCTTCGCCAGCGGGAGAAGGTACTCTTGACCACGTCGTTGTACTCCGTCAGAAGCGCATCAAGCTGGTCTTGCTGCATGTTGGCCTCCTATTCCACGTCAAACTCATACTCCTGTGCGGGCTCCACGTCCCGCACAAACTCCACCACTTCGCCGGTGTCGCTGACCACGTACTGCAGCCCGCTCTTCGTGAGGACGGCCTTGATAGCCGACTTGCTGATTTTGCGGGGAGCGAAGTCGTCAACGCGCTCCTGCTGCAGCGCCCAGCGCAGTGCGGCCTCCTCGTCCCACGATATGGTCGCCCGGCACTTCTTCAGCCGCAGCGTCCCATGGATCAGGTCTACCCGCTTGCTGCCCGCGTGGAAGTCCTGCATGTACTGGTCGAGGACGCCTTCCCAGAACTTCCGCTGGCGCTCCAGGCGGGCCGTCTGCTGCTGTTCCCACTCTTTGATCTGGGCGATCTGGGCGCTGGCGTGGTCATGCACCCACGTCTCCTGGTGGGCGACCGTCTTGTACTTGCGGATTGCCCATTCGGCCAGTTCCGTGGCCTTGAGGGGGTCACCCATGGCGTGGTCGCGGATGTTGTAGTAGCCGCGTGGCGAGGCGTTGGGCAGCACGGGCCGCCCCTGGTCGTCCATGGGTTCGGTGCCCTCCTCGGTGACGCCGGCGGCCATCAGGGCCTCCTCCAGCTCCTGGAGCCCGGCCCCTGCCGCAATCATCTCCTCCAACGTCTGCTCAAGCTGTTCATTCGTCGTCATCTCTCCACCCTCTTTTCATAGACTTCATGAGGTTCTCCAACATGCCGAGGACCTTCCAGCCGTCATTCTGCTCGAACTGCATGGAGATCTGGATGGTGCCCAGCGAGAGCACGATCTCCAGCCACCCACTTCCCAGTTTCCTGAACTTCCCGTCGAACTTGTCCGGACTTATGAAGAGGTAGTTCACCAGCCTTCTCCTTCCCCCTTGTGAGGATTTTTCACCTCGATCCAGCTGCTCCTCAGGGCTTCGTCCCTGATGGCATCATCCTCTCTGTCCTTTTGCCTCTTGTTCTCCTCGTCCTCCTGTCGGTTGAGATCGTCCTCGCTTTCAGCGGGGCGGTAGGGGAGCGTGCCATGCGGCAAGTACCTTGGGGGTTTAGCCGATGGTGGGGCGTTGCGGGCCCTCTGCCTGTCCAGTTCCCTGGAGGCGGCGAGAGCCGCTGCTCTCCAGTAAGAGGCCCAGTTGTCATACTGCTTGAGCCTCTTGGAGAGGAGGTGATAGGTCGTTGCGACGCCAATGAGAGCGCCGCCGATGAACCCCAGGAGCGTGAAGAGGTTCATACGGGTTCCTTCACGTAGCGGTCGAACCGTCCGCCAGGCCGGTAGATGTACCCGATGCGGGCCATCTGCCGCTCCAGTTGGGTGCGGTCCACCTTGAGCTCGTCCGCCACAGCCTGGAGTGTGGCGCCCTCGGCGACCGCGTTGAGGATGTAGGCGACGAGGTCAAAGTTCGGGTCTCCCGTTCTGCGCCTCGCCGCTGCTTGCTGCTTGTCCAGCCACTTCGTTATTGCCATCTCGCCCTCCTGTTGTGGTGAGTGTACTGTGGCAGACTATAGCAAGTTACAAGCACGTTGTCAAGCACTTTTGCGGCGAGGGCCAAAAAAAGCTTCTCGGGAAGCAAACCGCCTACCCGGGCTCCATGGCCGCGACGGGCGGCGGTCTGTCGTGCGAATGTTACTGCGCCGAAGGGGTCTGCAAGTGTGGGTGCTGTCCGGGCTCAGACCTCGTAGACGTGCTCGTCGCGCTCGCCACAGACAGGGCAGATCGTGTCCTCGGTGTTCTCCCGGAGGAAGTGCTTCATCGGGCCCTTGTAGCCGCAGGCCGCACACTGCATGGTCAGGTCCCCATCCTGGAATGCCCCGTAATCGCGCGACGTTTCGTTCTGAGCCGTTTTCTTGGGCCGCATAGGGCTACCCCCTTATCGCGATGTTTCGTCGCGTCCTGGCGAATTCTCGTGCGATTTTTACGACCTCCAGATAGCGGGATGGACCAGCATTGCTGACCCAGGGCTTATCTGGCCGTCCCCATCCGCCTGTTGACCTACTAGTGATGGTCAGCTGACCTACTAGTGATCATCAGCAAGCTGTAACGGCTAGCACCTCGCTAACGCTCGGTGCACGCACGCCACCAAGGGGACAAGCAAGTGAGGGTCAGTTAGATGATGTTCCCCTTGGTGACGTGCGTTGTTTTGGGTCTTTTCTGTTCATATAATTATTATTACCTTAGATGACAGTCAGCAAAATCTACTGTTGACTGTACATTCAATATGCGCCCGCGGCTCCCGGCCGGCGATCGCCGGTTTTTCAAGTTTTCGCGGTGAAGTTCCCGGAAGTTCCCGGAAGAGGGCCCGCAGAGGCCCCTGAATGGCCCGTAGCGCCTATTTTCAACAATTCATGTTATCAATAGTGCGGACTGCGGAGTTCCGGGAATTTCCGGGAATTTCCCGGAAGAGGCCTCGGAGAGGCCCCTGAATGGCCCGTAGAGGCCATTTCTAACGATTCACCTTATCAATGGTGCGGACTTTCCGTGCATGGATTGCTCGCGACACGCAAACCGCAGGACGAGAAGAGCACGAAGTTCCGGGAAATTCCCGGAAGAGGCCGCGCAGAGGGCCCTCATTGCCACGGAGAGGCCATTTCCGACAAATCGTATTATCAATAGTGCGGACTACGGCAACCTGCCCTTGCCTGAAACTTGCCAAAGACGGTGGCTATCCGCACTTCCTGGAACTCTCCCCGCGCGGCTGCTTGTTCGGCTGCACAACCACCTTGTGCGTGACCATTGCCGTCATCGCCGCCGCCGCCACGTCGCGCCACATGCCCTCATACGGCACCCAGTTGTTGGCCATCATCACCCCCAGCGCCGCCATCCCCGCCACCATCGCCTGCTTCACCAGGGCCCGCGCACAGCCCACCAGCCGCAGCCGCTTCAACAGCTCCATGGCGACGATGATCGCCATCCCGACGACCAGCACCACGTTTTCCTCGTTCATCTCCCCACCTCACTTCATGTAGTGCGTAATCACTAGCTGCATGGCTACGCCGAGAGCACCCACCAGTGCGACCAGCAGTTTGGTGCTGCTGTCTCGTCGTGCAGCCGCGATTCTACTGTCTTGCACTATTTGTGCAAGGCTGCTAGAGAGCTTCGCCAAGTGGTCTCCCTGTCGCGACAGTTCGCCTTTCATCTGCTCTACCTCGTATCGTTGGACGTGATTACCATTGCAGTGTGCCTCGAGGCGTTGCAAGACGCTGGCAACATGCTCGTGATGCGGGCAATCCATTGCTCAAGTACCTGTGGTGATTATAGCGGCTGTCCAGCATAACTCAGTTCAACCAGTTTCTGTCGCGCGCGGGGCTCATCTGGTCCCAGTAGGTCTTGGGCCCACGCCCGGCCTGGCGCTCCTTGAGTTCAGCTTCTAGCAACTTGCCATCCACGTAGAGGCCCTTGCCCTCCCGTTCGGAGGTCCGTACCAGGGCCTCTAGCTGCTCCTTGGTCATGTTCTGGAGACAGCGGTTCCAGAAGACCGGCTCCACATGGCGGCCTTTCTTGAGGCGATACTCGTACACCTTGCGGATCATTTCGGACTTCTGCTGCTCGTAGGCGTAGCCGAGGTCCTCGCGCCCCTCCTTGATGAGCTTCTGCCAGCGTGTCTTGCTGAGGCGCGCCTTCTCGAGGGTGCCTGGCTGCGGCGGCGGCAGGCCGCTCTTCGGGTCGTCAACCGCCTCCTTGAGCAGCTCCCACTTGCTGACGTAGGTGCCGAGGACGGGTATGCCGCGGGGTAGCTGGTCAATCTCGTGGGTGGCGAGAGCGTTGGCGACCGCCGGCAGCGGCGGCACCAGGCTGCTGACAAGCTTGCGCGACGTGTTGAAAATCCAGTTGCCCCAGTCGCCAATGAGGTCAAAGGCCGGGATGCGGAAGCGCTCGAACATGGTCCAGTAGCCGTCGAGTTCGGCGACAGCGGGGTAGTTCTCCCAGCGGAACTCCTTCATGCGCGTGCGGAAGCTCACGGGCATCCAGCCGGGGTCCCGCCGCATCTTCGCCGGGCGGCCCTCGTAGATGATATCCTGCTGCTGGTCGCTGTGGGTCAGGGCGGACTTCAGACGCCGCGCTCCCGCCGTGTACGCACCGAAGACCCCTGGCGACCGGATGGCCAGCTGCACGGCCTGCTCGGAACGATGCCGGAAGTAGCGGACGAACCACAGCAACATGCCCGCCGCCCTATCCACGCCCGTCGCCATCTCCGGGGAGTACTCCACGGCGTAGTTGGTGACGAGGGCGCGGGCTGTCGCCGGGTCCTCGCCCGCCTCGATGAAGCCGAGGAAGAGCGCCGTCCGGCTCACGGTGTCAATGCCGAAGGCGGCGTTGAAGTACGTCCGGAGCCAGCCCTTGAGCTCCTGCTTGGGGACGTTGAAAATCCGTGCCCACTCCAGTCCGTGGCGGCGGTAGGCCTGCGCCGTCTCAAAGTGCCGGAAGGCGCTGCGGGCCAGCGTCGGGCCCATGCCCACGTCAACAGGGTACTGCTTCGCAAAGCGCAACGCCTCCTCGTAGGCCTGCCGCCAGCGCGACGGCCGCGAGACAATGTACCCCACCAGTTCGCGGATTTTGTCGGTGACCCACGTGGAACTGAGCGGGCGCAGATGTGTGGCCCCGTAGCGTGCCACCTCCGCATGATGCTGCGCCATGACCCACGTCGTCGCCCCCAGGGCCTTGAGCATATGCCGACCGTAGACCGGGTTGAACCCCACCGCCGTGAGCAGGTTGAAGAAGCCCTCCATCACGTTCATCTTGAGCCAGTTGGTGAGGTTCTCAAGGGACGCCAGGACCGGCCCCTTCAGCGGCGACGCGAACTTGTTGAGGAAGAGGAACTTTCGCTCCAGGTCGCCGATGGCCGGGGCACGGTCAATAATCTCAGCCTGCATCTCTGGCGGGATAAGGTAGTTGGAGAGCCCCTCGATAAGCTTCCCGGTGCTCCAGCGGGGCTGCACGTAGCCCGCCCGCACGTAGCGCAGGGCCTCCTGGTGGCTGATGCTGGGCACGTGGATGCCGTAGCGCTCCACCATATCCATGACGGCCTCAAGGCGCTCCATGTTGGCAGCACGGTGAATGTAGTTGTAAACAAGCTGCTGCAGGTCCAGCTCGGGAAGGTCCATCTGGCGCAGTATTTCTTCCCAGTTGAAGTCGTCCTCGTTGACGGCCTCGGCGATCCGCCGCGCCTTGTCGAAGACGACGTCTTCGTGGCTTGCTGCGGTGGCGGTCAGGTCCCAGATAGATCGCCCCGGGCCGGGGAAGTATTGCCCGACCGTCAGGTAGCCCTCCATCGTCAGTTCCAGTTCTTCGCGGCTCGCCCGCGGCGCTGTAAACATGACGTAGCCTGGCCCGAGGTCGCCCACCGGCGGGGCGTTTTCGCCCATCATCCGCCGCTGGACCTTGTTGGCGATATCCCGCAGGGAGGTCCACTCCAGCTCAGGATTGCCGTGCCATATCTGGTCCAGCAACACCTTGACCTCTTCCCCGGCGTCAAAGACGGCCAGGACGCGCGGGTGCACAAGCTTGCGGTTCAGCGTGCCGTCGGGATTGATCAGGCGGCTGTAGTCGGCCAGGGGCTTGACGGTACGGTCAGAAGCCGCCAGCGACTGGTAAACCATCCGCAGGCGCTCCTCGAGGGGCAGCGCCGTAATCTGCGTCCCCGCGGGTGCCTCCCCAATCGCCGCCTTGTAGTAGTGGGGCTCGGAATGGATATGCTGCAGCGTGGCGGCAATCCCCTCGCTGTACTGAATATCCCGCCGCTCGAAGATTTCGTTGGCTATCCGCAGGCGCTCCACCTCACGACGGCCAATCGTGCTCAGGCGGCTCCGCCAGAAGTTCCGGTGCACGGGCTTCATGTGGGCCTGTGACGACACGTAGCCCTTGATACCCCGCCCGACGGCCCTCAGCCCCTTCGGCAAGCGCTCGTATGCGCCCCGCTGCATCGCCTCCAGCCAGACGTTATGATAGAGCTCCTGCAGCTGCTCCTCGGGCAGCGTCTGGAGCTTCTCGGTGGCAGTAGCGATCTGCTTTTCGAGGTGCCTCACGGCGCGCTGCCGGATAACCTGCTCTATGCGTGGCGTGATGGTAACGCCGCGCTCCTGCAGCTTGGCCAACAGGGCATCGGCGTCGCTGACCCGTCGTGGGAGGCGCTTGATGACAGCCGCCTGCTGGGCCAGGATAGCCGTCCGCTCCATGCGGCGTTCGAACTTCCGCGCTGCGGCCTCGTACTTGGCCACCACGGCCTGATAGACCCGTTGGGCCTGCGCGCGGAGGGCCTCGGCCTGCTCCGACTGCGTCGCCCGCGCGGCGGCAGTCGCCTCGTCCAGCTGCCGATAGGCCGCGCGCACCTCGTCATAGAGGTTGTCAAGCTCCGCCTTGGCCGTCCGCATCGTGTTTACGTGCACGTCCAGGGCGCGGTTATAGAGCAGATCGTGGGCGCGGCGTATCTTGCTGTTGTAGTAGTTGAGGTCGTCGAGGCTCGTCTTGACCGTCATGGACTGCATGGCGGCCCGGCGCTGGGCACGCCGCGTGGCCCGCTCCGCCACGGACTTGATTTCCTCGTCAAGGACGTCCTCGGGGTCCAGGTAGCCCTCGATTTCGCGAATGCCCCGCTGCAGGTCCGTAAGCTCGTCGTCATAGGCCTCGGCGACGTTTTTGAGGAGGCGCTCCACCTCGGCGGGGTCGGCGTTCTCCTCTTGCGCTGTGAGGCGCAGTTCCCGGAGGACGTCGTCGCGCTGGGCTTCTTTCTCGGCGTAAGCGTTGACGGCTTGCTCGTAGTCCTCGCGGGCGCGTATGGCCCCGACGTCCTCCTGGAGGTACTCCGCGCGGTCCTCCAGCCAGCGCCGGTAGCTGTTGACTGCTGCGGTCGTCTCGGGACGCGTGGAGTTGGGGTCCAGGAGGTTGTAGCCGTGCTCTTCGACGAACTGCACGGCCTGCCTGGCAATGTTGTCCATTGAGGGGCTTGAGAGGCCATGCCGCCGCCGCCACTGCTTGAAGAGCTTCTCATAATCGGCAGCCTGAGTGCCGCCGGGGCGCTGATGCAGCCAGTAAAGCTCGTAGAGGGCTTCCGGTGAGGAGAGGCGCCAGATGCGGTCCCAGTCGGTCCAGGTGCCCGCAAAGACTTCCCGCTCGTGCTGATAGGCCTCGGCGGGCAACTCGCGCCGCAGTTCACTCCAGGTGCGGTACTCTTCGGGGCGGACCGGAGCCGTGACCGCCCGGCGGGATGGCCGCCGCTCCTGCAAGAGCTTGCTGATTTCATCAATCTCGTCGGCAAAGACCGCGTCGCCGCCCTGGCGCAACTCGGCCAGCCGCGCCTCTAACGCTGGCTTCATCTCCTGCCGGAAGAGCAACTGACTTCTGCGGATTAGGCGCTGCAACTCCGGCACGCTATCCGCGTCAGTCCCCACCGGCAGGTCAAGACCAAGTGGCACCCGGGCCTGTTCAGGAGCCCCCGCCACCGTCTCCATGAGCGATCTGTAAGCGTCGTCCCATTGCCTCCGCAGCGGCTCTATCCGGTTCTCGAAGATATCCGTGATAGCGGGCACCGGCCCACCGGAGCGCTCCGTGACCCTCCGCAAGTCACGTAGCTCCCGCATCAGCAGCCCGTTGGCCTGTTGCCATTGCCGGTGGGCCTGCTGGAAAGGCGCGGAGAGCTGCTGCCGCCAGTCGGCGACACCCTGCTCCAGCTCCTGCAGGCGGCCCTGCAGGGCGTCAATCTCCTGCCTGCTGCGGTCCACGAGGCCCGTCAGGGCGTTGCGCTGTCCATCGAGGTGCCGCTGCAACGAGGCGTCCATCGTCCCGTAGGGCACGTCGCCAATGATTTTCCGGGCGACACCCTCGCGTTGCAGCACCCGACCAAGGTCGCGCTCCCGCGCCAGCCACTCCTCGCGGAACTCAACAGGCACGTCAAGGATGGGCTTGCCGGCCCGCGTCAGCGGCGCGAAGGGGTTGCCCCACCGCCGCCAACGCAACCCCTGCGAATACTCGTGCTGCAGGTAACTTAGCGTCAGGTTCGTCAGACGGCCAAGCTCGTCGTCGCCAACATGAGGCAGGTTCCGTCGGATGGAGCCGCTGACCAGCGCTGTCCAGGGCTCCAGCGTGCTGCGCACGAGGCCCGTCTCTGCGTCGCGCTGAAGGACGGCTCCCCCGTGGGAGAGGTCCTCAGGGTTGAAGGCAAATATACCGGTCTTGCGACCGGGCATATCCATGACCTCCGCCACGTCCGTCGTGTGGAACGCGCGGATACTGTCAATGATATCGCTGGCGACGCTCCGCGCCGCGCGGGCCGTGGCTGAGCCGCGCTCAAGGAGCCCCTGGTCAACGGCTGTCTTGAAGGCCTGCCCCACCGCTCGTGGCGTCCCGCCAATCGCCCAACGCCGTGTCACCTGCCCGCCGAAGGACAACAGCCGCCCCAGCAGCACGTCAAACGAAAGACCAATATCGCCCGCCGTCCCAATCAGCCCCGCCAGGCCCACACCGATGGCGTTCACCGTCGGGTAGCGCGTGTTGATATTGTTGAAAGCGGCGTCCGCAAGCTCCGAGGACAGCCAGCGGGGCTCCCCATACTCCGAAGGATACAGCATCCGCTGCCACACGTCCGAAACGTCCACGGGCTTCCGCGTCCGGTAGGAGTGGATCAGCTCAGCGGAGAAAATGGGGATAGCCGAGAGCAGGTTCAGCGGAGCCAACGCATCAAAGACATCGGAAGGCGACGTGGGCTTGAAGACGTCCGCGCCGCTAGGGCCCAAGTATTTCGTAGCTATTGGCTGGAACATTGGCTCCTGGCCGCGCGCACGGCGGATAGCGTCCAGTATGCTCAGGCCGCCAAGGGCGTGACTGACGCCCGGCATAAAACACCGCAGGGTTGCCAACCCGGACTTGACGATAGGCGCCCCGAACCGCTGATAGAGCGTCTCCTTGGGCACGGCCAACTTCGGTGCGGCAGGCGGCTGCTGTACCGTCCCGCCTGTGATCTCCACCCGCCGTCCGTACTCGTCGAATGTATAGGGCATGATGGCCTCACCGTACAGGTACCCGCTTGCCACCAACAATCAGGTACTTGATCTGCCTGCCCTGTTGTGAGGAGCTCTGCGGCTTAGAGGGCGGCTTTGGTCCTTTCAGGGAACTGACTGCTTGCGGCTTGCCGCCAACACGTATCGTGGTGATTTGGGGCTGTGGGCGGCGGGCCGCGCCCGTGCCCTCGACAATGCTGACGTTGCCGCCGACCTTCCGCCAGATGTAATCGGGCTGGCGATACGGCAGCACGCTGTTGCTGATCACATACTCCTTGCCGTCAATCAGGCCGTAGAAGCCCATGTGCCCATATTTCCAGCCCATCGAGGACTTGTTGGTGCCGTAGTGAATGTACTGCACGATATCCCCGGCTTGGGGCGTTACGGCAGAAGCCGGGAAGCGCACGTAGCCGGCCTTGCGCAAGGCGGGCTGATACTGATTGGCGTTGCGCATGCCCCCCACGGGTATACCGATGGCCAGGCCGGTCGCCCGCGCACACCTGTGGCGGAACTCTTTGTTATCGAGGATGCCCCTGTTGATAAGATTTGCCACTTCTCCCGGTACCAACCAGCCGGACGGAACCTGTCCGCTCTGGATGCGTTTTACGGTACCGGGGGAGAGGCTAAAGGGGGTCTGCCTCCTTGCTGCTGCGTGCCGCCCGTCGTACCCTGGGAGCCAGTCGCTTTGTCGGCCACGCCCTTCGTCACGGCCAGTTCCAGAAGCTTGATTGCCATCAAGTCAGATAGCTCGATCTCCTTCAAATCAAGCTCTCTCTGGCCCAAGAGGAAGTCGTTGGCGATACGCTTGGCTTGTAGCAGCAGGGCCTCCTTGTCAAGCCCCAGTTTCTCATAGTCCAGCTTCAAGCGTTCCCGTTCCAGCTCCGGCCTGGCCAGGGCGTAGAGGGCTTCGGCATAGGCCGTAGTGACTAGCGCAGGCATCGTCTGCTCAACGAGATCATTGTTCAGCTTGACACTTCTCGTTTTCTCGACGATCTCATTGACGCGCTCCTGCATTTCTATTGGCGTGTACTTCGCGGCCGCATTGGCTGTCACGGCCTTCATAATCTCCTCGGCTGTCCTTGCGGTCAGGGCATAAGGCAGCGTGACCTCTGCTACTTTGGCTTCTACGCCGGCTTTTTTCGCTTCCGCCGTGGCCCTTGCGGCCTCCGCACGCGCTGTATCCAGGTTGATCTTTGTTGCCTCCAGGGCCAGCTTCTGCGCGGGCGTCATGGCCCTGATGATGCCGTTCTCGTCAACGTAGGCACCAGCGGGCAGATTGGTCACCATCTCCTCATAGGTCCTCACGGGGCGCTCCGCAGGCTGCTGCAGGCGCATCTCCGTGACGGGCGTCTCCGGCTGCAGCTTCATCGGGCGCCTGGGCTCCTCGGCCTTTAGCGGCGGCAGCTCTTCCGGCTGCGCCAAACGCAATGTTGGCTCCTGCTGCGGGGGCTTGGTAGCCATCTTCAGCATGCCCCGGAACTGCTGTTCCATGGTCACCGGCATGGCGGTGGGCTTGCCGCCGGCCATCATGTACCCGGGCACCGATTGCTGCGTCCTCTGCCACAGTTCCTGGCCTGCTTTCGTCTCCAGGTTGATGCTGCCGTCTGCGTTCCGCGCCGGCCCCGTATCGTAGTACCACTGCCTTTGCCTATCCGCCGCCTCGGCTGCAGCGGACTGCTGGGCCAGGGCAAGATAGCCCTCGGCGATCCTGTTACGCTCACTATCAGTGAGGGCTCTCTGCTCTAGCTCCTTGAGGGCCAGGTCATACTGCTTTTCTGCCAGCGCCTGTGCCCGTTCCCGGATAGCGTTCTGCAGTGCTTCCTGTTGCCTGCGGTACGCTTCCTCTTCCGCCGCATTTACACCCTGCAGCCCGCCACCAAGTAACGAAAGGGCTTCCCAGATATTGGGCATCGCTATCAGTCCTTTATCCGATTGGCAACGGCGGGATATAGTCTTGATACTTGTTGTTATTTGGCGTCGGTGGCGGCGCCGGGAAAACTACCGCCGGCTGATTTTGACGACCGTAATACCATTGCGCGAAACCGGAGGCCAGGTTGCCCAAAAGACCCCACTTGGCCGCCTCTTCGGCGGCGGATTGCGCCCTTTTTGCTACGCCCAGCTGCCCGTAACGCAACTCCATCTCACGAGTGGCCAAGAGGTTGCGGACCCAGTCGCTCATGGCGTTGCTCTGGACGCCGATAAGCTGCGGGTAGATTGCGGCGGCGGCCTGCTGAGCCTGCCTCCGGGCCGCCAGGTCCTGCTCCGCCAGGCCCGCTGCCAGCGACGACAGGCCGCCCAGTCGCTCCCGCTCAATATCAACAAGGCCCCTGCTCATCAGGCCGCTTTGCGCCAGGCCACGCGCCCCCAGCGACGCCTGAAGCAGCTCACGAGAGCGCTGCGCCTGCGCGTTCACGGCGCTCATGCCCTGCCGCAAGGCCCGCGCGTAGGCCTCCTGCGGCAGCGCCGACTGGCCACTGAGGGCCTGCCCCATGTATTGCTGATAGGCGGGAAGGCTCCCGGCTGTATACTGATTGCCATAGCGGTTCATGACGTTGAGGACAGCATCACGCCAGATGGTGTCTTCGGTCTTTTCGGCCGGGGGGAGGGTTGTCTTGCTGGTGCCCGCGCCGAGACCGAAGGCCAGGTCCCGCGGCGGCCAGGACATGCCGCCACGCTGATTGGCGGTCCGCTGGAGCGGCTGAATGGCGTTGGCGCGACGCTGCAGGGCCTGTTGGGCGTCGTACGTGACCGGCGTCCCTCGCGATCGCTGCTCACTCGCCGCAAGGTATGCCCGCAGGAAGGCAGTGCCCTCGGGGCTGAGGCCGCTCGTCTCTTCCTCGGCGTAGTTGACGACAGGCGCGGCGGTCGCCCGCGCCATCGCTGCGTTGGCCTTCGCCCCTGCCGAGGCCGCCTTGTCACCAAGGACGCCCCCCGCGAAGCCCGTCACGGCCCCGACAGGCCCACCGGTGACGAAGCCTATTGCTCCCTTCAACAGGTTACTGAAGAAGCCCATTGCTCAGCCCTCCTCGGGCAAGGTAATCCCGCCCGCCTTGTAGCATAGCCAGACGTCGGCAACAGCCCCCGCTGCATCGGCCAGTGAGACGACCGGCGGCTCCCCTGTCTCAATGCAATGGTATAGACGTTGCCACATGGCCTCGTAGTCGTCAGGCGGCCACCATGCCAGCTGCTTCTTCCCACCCACAAAACCCGAGGTCGCATAGAGTGGCGTGCACTCGCCGTCGAAGCAGCCTTCGGTGCCCCAGCCCAGCTGCAGGACCAGCTGGTGGCCAGTCTCGTAGTCCACGATAGCGGTTCCCGTGTCCGGGCCATCCGCGTTGAAGTGACGATGGAACCGCCCACACCAGTCAACAGATTCGCCGAAGAGCACCCTGGCGACCGTAAAGATATGAATGCCGCCCTCCATGAACGCGCCGCCGCCGTGCTCCAGGGCCAGCGACCATGGCTGTGGCCGATAGGTCGTCATGCCCCGTATCCACCACGAAACCCTCTCCCCAAACTCACCGGACACGATGCGCTCACGCATGGCCTCGAGGTCCATCTCGCCGCTGCCATAGGCCTGCGATTCGGCAACGTAAACGCGCCAGCCGCGAACGACTGCCTCCTCAGCAAGGTGCCAGGCGTCTTCCGCCCACAGGCAAAGCGGCTTCTCGCAGACCACAACGCTGCCCCGCTCCGCCAGTTCCGAGACCAGCGCGTAGTGTGTTCGTGGCGGCGTGGCCACCACCGCCACGTCGTGGGGCTCCCCTAGCCCGTTCTCGGCCACCTCTACCCCAAAATCGTGGGCGGCCTGATGAGCCGCCCGCAGGTCCTTATCCCAGACGACCACCTCGTGTCCGGAGTGGCGCAAAACACTGCAATGAATACGGCCCGCGCTGCCTGCACCAATGACGAGGAATCTCATGCCTTACCCCTTCGGCATCTCGCAAATCGCATACAGTATCGGAGCGCCCTCGTAAGCGAAGACCTCGGTGCTCTCAAAGATACTCTCCATCATCTCACGGTAGTCCGCCAAGGTCGTCCGGCAAGTGTTCATATCAGCGACGGGCGGCGCGCTGCCCGGCTCAGGCATGACGCGCCAGCTCTCATAGGCGTAGCTGCCGCTAGTGCGCTCGCAGTCAAGGTTGTAGAAGAAGAACAGCCCGTCGGGCTTGAGGTACTGGCGCGCAAGCCTCGCGATAGTCGGCTGCGGGTTGTACTTCAGGTGCCCGATAACCTGGCCCATCACCATCACGTCCACGGGCGCGATCTCCGGCAACTCCGGGTCGGTCTCGATGCTGCAGTGATAGTAGTGGAGACCTTCCCGTTGGGCGAACTCAGGCGTAATGAAGGTGCCGAGGGGCACGTTGTCCAGGAGGTAGACGTGCCAGCCCATCTGTCGGAGCCAGTAGGCGAGGGTGCCGTTGCCGGGTCCCACGTCAATGCAATGGCCGGGGTCTATAAGGCTCAACCACTCCACCATCTGCGGCAGCCACATTTTTTCCCACTGCATGTAGTACTGGCGGTAGTAGTCGGCGTTGGCGGCATTGGCCGCGATGACTTGCTGCGCCTCCTCTAGCGTCGGTCGGTTCCAGTCGGGTGTTGCTATGTCCACGGGTTGGCCTCCCCTTCTATACATTGGATGAACTCATCGGTTCTCACTTGCCAGGAGTTTTCAGCGACGAACGCTGCCACTTCCTCGTCGGTGGGTCGTGGGCGCTGGAGTGCCTCCTTGATTTCGCGGGCCAGGCTCCGCGCCTCGGGCTTCCCGAGGATGGTCCACGGTCGGCCCTTCAGGTCCGTCATCACGGAACTTCCCACGGTCCACAGGCCCCCCGCCGCATAGTCGTAGTACTTGATAGGGTCCACGGCCTCGCAAAGACGCTTGTGACGGAAGGGAATAATCCCCACGTCGCAGTGCGCAACATACTCCATGGCCTCGGGATAAGGCAGACTGCCAAGCATGTTGACGTTCCTGGCGAGGAGGGGCTTGTCATACTCGCCGATGATGTTGAAGCCCACGTTGGGCAGTTCCTTGATAGTGTTGGTGAGTAGCTCCAGGTCAAACCAGGTGCCCTGCATGTAGCCGCTGTAGACGACCGTACCATCCTGGCCGATAAGAAGGTCGCGCGGCGGCTTCTTCTTGGGGAGCGGGCGGCTGGGCCCGGCGTTGCGTATGAGGTGAGGGCGCCGCCCCGTTAGCTCCACCGTGCGCTCAACGAGGCGCGGCGCGGAGGCCGTCACCACGTCGGCCCGCCGCATACAGCGGATCTCATCCTCAAGCTCGTACCATGTAGCGTAGCCTGTTTCGCGGAAGGCCTCCCAGTCGTCAATGATATCATAGACGACCGTCCAGCCCACGCGCTGCAGCTGAAAGGCAATATCGCGGGGCGGCGTCAGGCCGAGAATAACCGCCCCGCGACACTGCATCAGCATCGGCATTGCCTTCTGGAGGGTCGCGTAGTTGACGACCAGCGGCCCGCCGCACCAGTAGTTGTTCAGGTCATAGTTGCCGGAGCCGTAGTACATAACGTTATAGCCGCGCTGGCCGAAGGTCCGCGCCAGGGCGACCGGCCGTTGTGCTGCGCCGGAAGTATGCCACGTGCAGCCAGACAGGAACAGAATGAGACGACCCTCCTGCCAGGCGCTGGGCTCCGGAATGTGCACCACGCCCTCTTCCGGATGTGTCGGGGCTGCCGGTATCTTTTTCACCGTATGCGTCGGGCCGCTGCTGTCCACTAGAACTTCCGTCCTTCCCGCCGGTACTGGTACGAAAGATCGTTACCGCTGTCGTATGAACTCTTGCCAGTGGTGCGGTAGAAGCACAGACGGAACTTGCTCCCGTCAGTATGCCCCATATCGAGGAAGACGATGGCCCCGGTAATGTTGTTGCCGGCGCCGTCCAACACCTCAACATTCGGGCAGTCATCGAACTGCTGGAGCGCGCTGTGGTCCACGTCGAGAGTGACGATGGTGCCAGCACTCTCGAGGTAGAAGCCGCTCAGCGACCCCCTGCCAGTTACGGTCTTCAAGCCGATCTGCTTGGCAATGAACGAGTTCAACCGCTTCACGTAACCTGCCATGGTGAGACACTCCTTTTGCCACTTAGGTCAAACCTGGCCGACGCCAGGTGTAGTCCAAGTCGCCCGTCAGTGGCTCGTAGCTGTCAGCGCTGACCCGCTCGAACACCACCGTAAAGCGACCGCCATCCAAGTTGGCACAGGAAAGAAACACGAGAGCTCCTCGGAGGTCGTTTCCCTCGCTGTCCAAAAACTGCGGGGGCTGCCCATCAATGAACGTGAACTGGCTGCTGTGGTCAATGCTCACGATGAAGCGCGTCCCCACGGCCTCGTCATAGAACCCACTCAACGTTCCGGAGCCCGATGCGTATTGCACGTGCATCTGCTGGATGCGTGGAGTGGCTGCGGTTTGTGTAACACCTCCTGTCCCCGCTGATTGCAGCCGTCGTACCTGCACCACGAGGTCGTCCACGATGGCCTTGTAGCCGGGAGGCATGAGGCCAGGGAGCCGGTCGGTCACCTCCGGGACCCACCGGTGGTCATCGTGCCTGTGTTCGCGGGTACCGAGGCGGCTGTCCATTATCCTACCCCCCGCTGCAGGTGGCGCTGGTAGACCAGCCCACAGGCCTGCATAACGAAGAAGGGCACCCTACGGCCATAGAGCATGAGGCGGATGCGGTAGCCCGCGTAGCCGCCGGGGATACCCAGTCGCTTGTTCTGCGTCACTTTGCCGACCTGCGACCAGGAGCCCGCGTCGTCGTCGTAGATGTACAGGTAGAGGTCGTAGTAGTCGTCCTCCGGCACGGTCCATTGGCCGTAGAGGTAAAACTCCATGGGGTTGATGATTTCGCCCGGAGGCGCAACTACGGGCGGTAGTTCAATCCTTACCTCTCCGCGCGTCTCGTCCAGCTCACTCCCCTCGCTGTCGTTGAACCGCGACGTGTCAACCCCAATATCGTTCGGCGGCTTGTACTGGTCATCCAGGACCGTCAGGTAGTATGTGCCTGTAGTCAGGCTGCCCCATCGCATGAAGGTCAGGATATGCGACTGGTAGACGCTATACTCGTGGGGCCGATAGCCCACCTGGGAGGTCTGTCGGCGGGAAATCTCCCAACTGTTGGTATCAGGCCGCCACGAGAACGTATAGCCGCCGCCCCAGAAGTGGAACCGGCCCGCATGGTAGCAGATGGCGGGGAACTTGGCCTGACCCCCCTCAGGGATACGCGGAGGCTTGAAGGCCGTCGGCTCGCCCGTGAAGTTCGTGTCCTCCGTGTAGTCCACGAGGGTGGTGGCCTGCTCGCCGTTCCATAACATCCAGCCTTGGTGCCCAGCATAGACAACGCCGTAGGGCGAGGCAGCCACGTGGGGGCCGATGGCACCCGTGATGCCCGGTATCTCCGTCAGGCGGAAGTCCTCCTCCCAGTAGCCCGTCAAGAGGAAGGCCGAGTTGGTCTTCAGGATCAGAAGCTGGTCGTTCCAAGTCACGAGGCCAACGATAGGGGCACTGTCCCCCACGGTGATTTGGTTGGTGATGGGCCAATAGAAGCACTCACTCGGCTGGCTGTAGAAGAGGACGTTCTGGAGGTTATCGGTATAGACGCCGCCGGTGGCCGTGCCGCCGCTACTGCTGCCGACAGAGGTCGCCAACGCATAGGTGAAGGACTTGCTGCTGGGCACACTCAGGACCGTGAAGGAGCCATTGTAGGCACTTTCGGTGACACCTGCGACGACGACGGTCTCGCCGATGTTGAAGCCGTGGTCGGTCGCGGTGGTGATGGTGGCGGTGCCGGAAGACCATGACGCATTGCTTATATTCGCAACGCTCTTGTAGCTCTCCCCGGCGTAGCATACGCCAGCCATGTAGAGGCGATCGCGGTGAAAGACCAGCAGATCGCCGCGAGGCGGGATGGCGTGGTCGAAGGCGATGGGCTCGCCGAGCTCCTCCTCGGGTGTGTTGTCAACGAAGGTCGTCGTGCTGTTATCGTTGATGGTTGCCAGGTAGAGAAACTCGCTACCGCGGACGCCCGGCTCAATGACCTCGCTGTAGGCCCGGTAGAGCTTGCGGTAGGTGACCCCTGTCGGCCCGGTAGGGATGTTGGAGAGGTCAACATGGATGTAGGAAATGCCCCCGGAAAGTGTCGAGCCGGAGACGTCCAGGCGCGTCTCGAGGCAGGAGAGGGGGATGCTGTTGCCGCTGCTGCCAGCCTCCTTGGCAGTGAAGGTAAGGCTCAGGGAGACGCCCGGGACGTAGTTGACAGCGGCGGTGACGTACTGGTTGGCGGGCATGCTGAGGGACTGTCCAACCCCTGGCACAGCATAGTTGCCGCCATTGTTGATGAGTTCCGCGAGGTTACGGAAGGCCGTGACGGCATCCGTCTCGGCATCGCCGGAGTTGGGCACGTAGACCGAGCCCGCGCTCTCAACCTCTTCCCAGTCCTCGTCACGGATGAAGGTGTAGGCCGTGTAGCCAACTGACACCCAATCGTAGCTGGTAGGGCGGGCGTTCCAAGTGGTCTGCGAGAAGGTGCCCGTCGCGGTGCTCTCCTCGATGTCCACGTCCACAATGGGCCCCGGCATGCTCTCGAAGTTCTCGTTGCCATAGACCACATAGTAGCTATACCGGCCAACGGGAAGGCTGGCGGGGCTACTGCTATCGGCAGTGGCCGTGGGGGCGGTGGTGGGTGTCGCCAGGCCAATATCGGTAAGGGTGCTGCCGTTCCAGACCTTCGTCGGCATCCCGTTCTTGAAGCCCAAGCTTCGGCCCGAAGCGATAATGAGGCGGTCCTGCCAGTTGGCGAAAGCCCAGTAGGGCTCGGCGGGCAGGTCGTCACTCACCTCGGTCCAGGTGTTGGCAGCGAAGAGCTCGTAGCCGTACTCCCACTGCGTCGGCATCTCACTCCAGTCCGTCTCCATGTAGTACATCTTGCCTTCGTCGGAGAAGCACAGAAGCTGATTATGGTCAGCAGAGTAGTACTCAACGAAGGCCGTGGGCCATGTGGGACGGACGATGCCGCTACCCGATACAGCATCGGGACCGGCCTGTGTGTAGGTGAAGGTGTTGCTCGCGGGCGTACTCGTAACTATGTGTTCGCCATCGAAGGAGCTGTCGTCAACCTCGCTGATAACGACGCGGTTGCCGGTCACAAGGCCGTGCTTAGCGCCCGTGGTGATGGTGACAACGCCTCCGGAGCGCACCGCACCGTTGTTGGCCGGGGTCCTGATATTCAGCGCCTCGAGGCAGCCGCAGACCTTCTCGGGGGTCTTGATCTTCAGCTGATTGCGATACCAGTAGGCGCGGCCGTTGCTGAAGCGAAGGTTGCGGGCATCGAGGAGGAGGCCGTCGTTCACAAGCTCCTGGGGCACGAAGACCTCGGGGTAGATGCCGGTACGATGCGGGTCTATCCCCAGGAAGCCACGCCAATGGACGCTCTCGCGTTCTCCGAAGGCCACGCTCTACCCTCCTTGTTGCTGTGGCTGTACAGGTACCCGGCGCCCCGGGTCGCCAGCGATACCGTCGAACGGTCGCCCGTCGCTGTAGCGTTCCTTGATGCGTTCCACGCGCTGAATGAAGTGTGCACGCTGGCGGGCGGCCTCCTCAAAGTGCCCAAACTGCTCCCGACAACGCGCTACCGCCCAGTCCATGATGGGCCCGTGAAAGAGTTTGGGCAGAAGCGGGTCCTCCGTGCTTTGGATTTGTCCGCGCGACGTGTGGACGACCCGCCCGCCCGTTGCGCTGCCACTCGTATAGTCCCTCAGGCTGATCGTGTCCGCGTCCACGTAGTCGTCCATGGTCAGCTGCACACCAGCGTAGAGCGCGGGGGTGCTGCTGTCCTCGTACATCATTGTATCTCCGGCGTTACTGGCCGTGAGGTTATGATTGGTGGCCGTGTTGAGGACCCAGGTGGAGCCGCCAGCGTTTGCAATGTTGACGACGTTGCGCACCCACATGGGCTTGCGGACGTAGTAGACCTGAAAGATGAGTTCATCCGGGTCCTCGTCGTTCGTGTGGAACAGTATCTGCCCATCGGCGATACTGTAGAAGGGCCTGTCTTTGCTTGGGGTCCAGGACGGGTCAACACGTAAGCGGTCCATATCCTGCAGCCGGAGGCGCCTGGCCATCACGGTGCCAACGCGCACAAGGCGCTCTCGGAGGAAGTCATACGGCAGCGCATAGCTGTAGGTGCCCTCGTTCCAGACCGCGGTCTTGATTGCCGTGAGCGGCAGCATGGCGGCGTCCAGGCCTTCCTCCATGGCGAGGACCAGCTGCGCCTCGTTCATGTGGTCGTATATTTCGGCGTCCGTCACGTCACTAGCCGTTGGCTCGCCAAGGCGAAAGCGCACCGCCGATAGCATGGCTTGGCTGATTTCTCCTGCCATCACGAGGCCCTCCTGTCGCCCGGAACACCGTCAAACGGCTCCCGGCCAGTGTAGCGCGAGTTGATGATCTCACAGCGCTCCAGGTATTCGTTCCAGAGCCTTTCGCTCTCCGCGATATGGCCCTGTTTCTCGCGTATGCGCATAACCCCGAAGAGGACCATCAGGCCGTCAAACTCCATGGGCAAGCTGGGGTCAACTTTCACGCTCATGGTGGTCGGCAGCTTATAGTAGTACAGGTGATAGTTTCCTGCCGTCTTGGTCCCGGCCTCAATGTAGAGCTTATTGTCCCACAGGTACCAGTGTGGCGGCGGGTCGCTCTCCGTAGGCTGATGGTACACGTTACCCGTGCTATCGAGGGCATCCAGCCGGAAGACGTCCCAGCGGATCGCCATCACCCTCTTGTAGACGAGGACGCGCTCGCGCATGAAGTTGCTGGGAAGCTCATACGGCTCGTTATCGAGGGTAAGTGGAGAATGCGCGATTTCTTGCAGGGCATAGAGTGCGGCGTCGTTGACCTGCAGGCAGAGGTCCAGCTGTGCCTCGTTGAGGAACAGCAAAATCTCGCTGTCGAGGAAGCCTTGCTCGCTCGGCTCACCGACCAGTGACCGAACGCGCCCTATCATCCTCTTCGTGCGGTCTCCAGCGGCCATTAGATCACCTTCTCATCTGAGCGTGCTGTAGTCTCCCGGCCATTGTAGCTCGCAAGCATAAACTTGGCCGCCATGACCCGGCCTTGGTATTGTGCGTAGGTGGCATCAGCACGTTCGATATCGCCCATGTAGCGATAGCCTGTGGATAGAGCGTGGAGAACGATAAGGTCATGCAGGTGGGGCGGCAGCGACGGGATAGCCGTATCGTCCACCAGGGGGCTCGGCGTCAGGAGACAATAGAGCGTAATAGGGACGTCATCCTCGTCAGGCGTCGGGTAGAGGCAAAGCTCGTTGGCCCACCAGGACCAGTAGTAGGCGTCGCCGGTGCTCTCGGCGGCATCCTGCTTCACGATATCCTCGATGGCCTGTATCCGGATTAGCTCAGCGCCGTCATAGAGGCAGGCCTCGATATTGAGGATATCGGGGTCCAGCGTGTAGCGTCGCTGGCCGTTGACGGAGTTGATGGTGATGCGCTGGCGGGTCCATTGCAGGTCGGCGTCAACCTGATAGTGCGCCTGCCTGACCCAGGCCTTGAGGATGGTCTCGTTGATTTGGCGCATGGTCGCCAGGCCCTGTGCGTTGGCCTGATGGTCGTAGAGGCCAGCGAGGACCTGGGCTCGCATCTCGGCGAAAGTAAGCCCCTGGGCGGGGTAAGTCCCTGCAGCACAGGTGAAGGTGACGCTGTCGCCGTCCGTGGTCACCGTGAAGTCTTCGGGGACCGTCAGCTGATAGCGGCTGTCGGGACCGAAGTAAACGTAGTAGTCTCCTGGCTCTAGTTGGACCACGGCCTCCCCGTTCTCGTCGGTCATGCCGAAGGCCTGCAGTGCTCCGCCGGGGTTGGACTTGATGACGAAGGGGACCTGCGGGCAGACGGCGGTGTTTGTGGTCAGGGTGATGGTGACGGTGCAGGAGCCCGTCCCGCCGCTTGTGGAGTCCCAGGAGCCGCTGCCGTGGGCTGCCGACAGCACCGTGTCTACGGCATTGGCCATGGCCGTGAGGGCGCTGCTGGCGAGGCTGTCGGAGGTGATGCCGCCGGATGCCACGCTCGCGACAGAGCCCGTGACCTGCGTGACCGTGCGCGTGGTGTACGACCAGACGTCGGCGGCAATGCTGGCCATGCTGGTCAGCGTGCGACTGGTAGCGCTCCAGACAGCGCTGGCAACGTCGCTGGCCAGCGTGCCGAAGCTCGTGAGCGTGCGCGTGGTGGACGACCAGACCGCCGTCGCCACGTCACTCACCAGACTGCCGAAGGTCGTCAGGCTGCGTGTGCCATACTCCCACACCTGTGAGGCCGTCAGCGTGCTCGTGCCGATAGTCGCCCCAGGGTCATGGGACGCGAGCGTGTTCAGCGCCCCAGCGGATAGCTTGGTGCTGTCACTGGTGACGGCAGCAAGCAGACTGTCTGTCGCGTCGCCCCCCTCAACCTGCACAACGTCCACCTGCACCTTGTCCGTAGAGTAGAGGCTGTCGTAGACGTTTGACTGGATAACGGCGTAGTCGTGCCAGACTGGAAGAGCCCCGGAAGCCTCCACGTAGAGGCGGAGGAGCCCAAGGTTGGCGGTATCAGTACTGTCAAGCGGGCAGCTGTACCAGCCGCCCTCGTCATGCGTGCAGCCGTTGGTGTCGTGCTTGGCGGCAAACTCACCGCCGTTGACGGAGAGCCGCACGTCGGTGTAGGCGATGGTCAGTCCCGTCTCGGGCGTGTAGCCGTCGGTGCTGTCAACAAAAGGGCCGAGGGGCACAGTAACTGCCGTACCCTGTCGCAAGTGGTACATTAGCTCGCCCTCCGCATCCGGTAGTAGAAAGCCAGTCTCGCGACGTTACCCGAAGGTGCGTACGCCACAGGCCTGCTGAGCCAGCCGTAGACACTGCCAGCAAGCGGCGCGAATGGCCGCGAGGGCCCACGCAGGAGGTGGGCCGTGTCAGCGGGATGGAGCGGCGTGCCTGGCCACCATTCTGGCACGTAGACCCCAGCGGCAGGAGCGATCGGTTGTCCGCCGTCAACGAAGCCAGGCGTTATGCGCCCGAGGAAGCGCAGGTATTGTCGTCCACCGCTGGCCACCAATGGCATGTTAGGCCTCCGTCACCGCCCAGTCGCTCCACAGACTATACGAGGAGCTATCGTAATCGGTATGCCGCGCCGTCACCACGACGACCCCATCCTGGTCACAAGTGAAGGTCACGCTCAGCTGCTCCCAGTTGCTGTCGTAGGTCTTGGTATCAGTAACCGTTGAGGATAGGCTTGTCCCCAGTCCGTTGCCCCAGACCACCAGCTTCGGCAGCCTGCTGCTGTCACAGTTGACCTGCTTGCAGTAGACCGTGACGGTTGTTGCCACGCCGCCCTTGACTGGAAGTGGGTACTGCATATCACCGGGGCTGCTGATTTTGAGCCCTGGCGCGGTGCTGTAGTAGTCACCAGATGCGCTGCTCAGTTCGTTGGCAGGTATTTCCCATGGCCCAATCATGGTCTTCCAGTTGTCTGGGTAGGTGATGCCGGGCCTCCAGCGGCCATCAATATCACGCTCCGGGATTTCCCGTGACTTGACAAAGAGCCGATAGGCGGCGGTCGTCCGCGTCGTGCTGCTGCTGCTGATTGTGGTGCCGGTGCCTGGCGCTCCCGTCATTGTGATACGGATACGCCAGAGGGAATTATGCTTAGTGATGCGTCGCGACCCTGTGCCCGTGTCAAAGACAAAGTCATTCCATGCGCCAGCCGTCAGTTCCGATGCTGGGCGCGTCTTGGAGCGAACTGTCGTCCAGGCACCGCTGACGTACTTCTGTAGTTCTACGACGACGCTGCCATTTCCGTCGGTGGAGAGTATGCGGATTGCCACACATTGCGCAATGCCGCCGGGGTAGTAGTTGTCGGCATAGGTGTCCCAGACCGCGAAGAGCGGC
>ERZ795045.1408-NODE-1408-length-27148-cov-6.186210_pt1 | contig 27148 bp, 15 predicted proteins | sample MGYA00375129_ERZ795045 | MGnify/ENA primary metagenome ERZ795045 (study PRJEB30174, sample SAMN05720166) | activated sludge metagenome | isolation source: anaerobic digester from wastewater treatment plant | place: Japan | collected 2015-05-15 ...
CCCAACCCAGCCCGGCAGGGCTTCGCTCGCAAGCAGCGCGGTGATTTATCGCCGCACGCCGGGTTGCGCGCTGCCTCCCAGGCTTCGGATTCCTTATGTCGGAATCTCAGGAAGCCCCGACACGTGATCGCCGGGGCGATGCGTTGACGGAGATGGCCTGCCCGCCCGGGCGCGGCCGGAGTGTCACGCGAGGGGGATGGTGACTGTCGCGGCGGTGCCTTTGCCGGGCGTGCTCTGGATCTCGAGCGTGCCGCCGTGGGCACGGGCGATGCTCTGGCAGATCGCGAGGCCGAGACCGGCGCCCCCGGACTTGCTGGAGCGCGAGTCATCCACCCGGTAGAAGCGGTCGAGGATGTGCGGGAGGTGCTCCGGCGGGATCCCCTCGCCGGTGTCATGTACGGTGATGGCGACGGAGTCGCGACGCCGGATGGCGCGGATCCCCACAGTGCCCTCGGGCGGCGTGTGCCGGTGGGCATTCGTCAACAGGTTCGTAAAGAGGGTGACGAGAAGGCGGTGATTCCCATTCACACACAGGTTGGCCTCGTCCGATGGGAGCTCAACGGCGATCGCACGGTCGTGGATCGCCTCGGCTGCCGCGGTCAGTATTTCAGAAAGCGGAACTTCTTCCACGTCGGTGAGAAGCTGCGACGCATCCGCACGCGCGAGGAGCAGGAGGTCCTCGACGAGGCCGCTCATCCGCTCCGTGGCCTGATGTACGCGCTCGAGTGTCTCCCGATACTCCTCGGCGGTGCGCGACCGGGCGAGGGCGAGGCTGATGTTGCCCCGGAGCACGGTGAGCGGAGTGCGCAGCTCGTGCGAGGCATCCGCCGTGAACCGCGCCTGCTGGCGGAATGCCCGCTCCAGGCGGTCTAGCATCGCGTTGAACGTCTCCGCGAGTCCGGCGAACTCATCCCCACCGATCACCGGGAGCCGCTGCGACAGGCTTTCCTCCTGGATCTGATCGGCGGCGTGGCGCAGGGTGCGCACCGGATGGAGGGCACGCCCGGTGAGGAAGGCGCCGACGAAACCCGAGAGGAGCAGCGCGAATGGCGTGAGCATCAAGAGCGTGCGGCTGCTGGCGCGCAGGGCGTCCTGGTAGTCGCTCAGGATGCGCACGATCTGGACGACGCCATCGACGCGCCCGTCGTGGCGCACCGGGAGCGAGAGGATCCGCACCGGATCGCCTTCGAGTGTGGTGGTGACGCGCACAATCTCGCCCGTCTCGGCGGCACGGCGGAAGGAAGCCTCGTCATACGGCGCCTCCGGGGTCAACCGCATGTAATCCAGGTACGCGAGCGTGAGCGCCCGGGGGCGGTGAAGCGTGGCGCTCCCGGAACGGTTTCTCTCGCCGTCTCGCCCTGGCTGGCGGAAGGGGCGCGTGGGCCGGGCGCGCTCCTCTGCCTCGCGCCGCTGCCATTCCGCCTTTCGCTTCTCTTCATCTGCCGGTGCTTGCTCCAGGGCACGCACGATTCCCATGCCCCGGTCGAGCATCTGCCGGTCGAGCGAGCGAATCAGGTCGCCCTGCAGGACGTAATGCGACGCGATGCCCAGCGTCAGGATAACGACCGCGACGATGCTGACGTTCCAGGCCGTGAGCCAGAAACGAACCGAACGGTGAGTGCGCCAGGAGGGGGTCATCGCGATGTGCCCCGAGAGGTGCTGGCCTGGGGCGTCTCCGCTTTGGGCGCCGGGTCGCGCACCTCAAGCACGTAGCCCTGGCCATATACGGTATGGATCAGCTTCACGGGGAAATCGGCGTCGATCTTCTTGCGCAGGCCCTTGATGTGCACGTCCACCGTGTTCGAGTAGCTTTCGTCATCCATCCAGACGCGCTCCTGGATCACCTCGCGGCTCAGGATCTGGCCTTCATGGGCGGCGAGTGCCTCCAGCAGCTCATACTCTCTCGCGGTGAGATCCATCCTGCGCCCGCCGCGGGTGACGGTGCGCGCCGTCGTATCCACCTCCAGATCGGCCACGCGGATGGTCCGGCCCTTGTGGATCCGGTCGCGCCGGGCCAGGGCCTGCACGCGGGCCAGCAACTCGCTGAAGTCGAACGGCTTGCACAGGTAGTCGTCGGCGCCGGTTTCCAGGCCGCGCACGCGGTCGCGCACGGCGTCGCGCGCGGTGAGCATCAGGATCGGCGTGGTTACCCGGCGCTCGCGCAGCTCGCGGCAAACGCTCAGCCCGTCGCGACGGGGCAGCATGAGGTCCAGGATGATCACGCCGAAGCGTTCTTCCAGGGCCAGGCGCAACCCGGTCTCGCCGTCAGCGGCGACGGTGACGTGATAGTGGTATTCCTGCAAGCCACGCTGCACGAACTCCGCGATGGCCGCCTCATCTTCGATCAGTAGTACCCGCATTCCTCTCCTCAGATGATGGCAACGGGGCGCATCGTCCGGAACATAGGACGCCGAGACGCGCCAGCGGGTTGCATGGAGCGGGCCGGTCTGCCATGATCACCGGGTCGCGCGGGCCACCGGGATCTGCCCGACCACGTGCTCGCCCTGGAACTTGCCCCCGGGGGCGAAGAGGAACGTCGCGGTCTGGTTTCCTGCGTTCCATTCGAAGCCCGGCTCCTCGGCCACTACCACCCGGGTGTTCGCGCCTGCTTCCGTGGCCGAAACGACCGTGTAGGGCGAGATCCGCTTTCCGGCGTGGTCGAGCGTGATCACGCTCCCGGCCTCGGGGTGGAACCGACCCTCGACCAAGAGCGAGCGCCCCGCGCGGTCGACCGCGAGCAGGCGGTGGGGGCCCCGAGGCTCCGATTCCAGTTTGAGATCGCCCCAAGAGAGCTGGCCCTGAACGAGCGTCGCGCCCAGGAGCGCGTTCCCGCGCGTCCGGATCAGCGCCCATTCCGCAGTGGCCGCGAGTGGCCGGCCGTTCCAGGTGCCCTGTGCGCTGCGGGCATCGAGCAGAAGCAGGTCGCGCCGGCCGCCCGCGAGCTCGATCTCGAACGCCTCGGACGCGCCGGGAATCTCCACGCGGCGCACGCCCGCGACCACCGGCGTTCCCTTCACTGGCTCGATGACGCTGACGAACCGCGAGCGCGGCCCGGGCCGGCGGAGGAGGGCGAAGGCGCGCCGGCACTCCGCCAGCTTCGCGTCGTTTTCGCGCGCCCCACGCACCGCCGGGCCGTGCCCCAGCACCAGCTCGTCACCCGGCGAGACGGCAAAGTGTGCCTGCAGGCGGATGGGGGTTTCCGGCAGGAGATAGCTCACCTGGCAGATGCCGGTGCGCGAGAGTGGCGCGCGCGAGAGACCCCCAAAGTAGCCGTAGGCGTAGCCGGGCGTGGCAAGCTCGCGGACGCCTTCTTGCTCGTGGCGGGCTGGCGTAAACTGCACTTCGGGCGGGAGCAGGCTTTCCACCGGGGCGAGCGAGAGCGCCTGGCCGTCCATCTCGGCGCGCGCCTGCTGCTCCTCGTCGGCGCTGCCATGCAGGAAGTAATCGTGCCGCTCGCCGCCTTCCACCTCAAACACGTCGAGCAGGTAGCCGGATGAGCCTTCTGCCCCTACCAGGGCCAGCGTGCGCCGGTAGCGCTTCGCGAGATCCGGGTAGACCTCCGGGTTATCCACCGAGACGATCTGACAGCCCGGGTCATGAGCATCGAAGTAGCGGAGCCGGCCGAAGGTGGAGCGCGCGCCGCGGCCCGCGACTTGGTTTCTCCCCTCGATCAGCACGGTGTTGTGCATCGCGGTTGCCAGGGTGGCCGCGTGCTGGCGCGTGTGCGTGTAGCCCAGGTCGGAGAGAAGCTCTTTGCCATGTGCGAAGAGGATCAGGCTGAGGCCGTCGTAGTGCAGGTGGCCGTGCCCGGGCGACCAGGTGAGGTGTGCTTGTAACTGTTCGTCGTCCTGGCCCTGGCCTAGGCAGGCGTGCCCGAGCGCGGGCAGGAGAAACGGCTTCGATTCCTCCAGCGCGCGCCCGCCGTTGTTCCACCAGGTGTCGTGGACCGGCACAAAGCGGCCGTTGGGGAGGCGCATCAACTCCAGGAAGCGCTGAGCGGCCTTCACGGTGGGGAAGCTCGCCTCGATATCGAGGTTATCGAAGCGCCGGCCTGTCTCCGGATGGGTGTAGCCGGGCGGGTCGGAATAGCCCTGGGCCGCCACGAAGACGTTGCGGAGGGCGCCCGCGACCTGCTGATGATACGAAGGCGCGCCCTCGTGCCACGATCCATCGGAGAAGAAGTACTCGGTGGTCAGCCGATCCAGCCGTCCGACGGCGGTGTGGACGTAGTCCGGGCGCCCGAGCACACGTCCGGCGCGGATCACATCGGCCCACATGACCGGGCTCATGTTGCAATAATCTTCGCGGTTCGCGAGGACGCCATCCACCGCCAAGGTGAAGAAGCGCCGGATCTCCCCGGCGACATCCTTGCCGGTCTCGCGTGACAGCCGCTCCAGCTCGCCGCTCGGGACGAGCTGGTCGTATGCCTGGATGAGGGGCCACGGCACGTCCATGTAGGCCCACCAGGTCCAGCGCGCGGTGCGGAAATTCCCCAAGAGATCCTTGGGCGCGACGTCACCCTCGTAGATCTCCTTCTGGCGGAACGGAAAGTCGAAGTGGTAGCAGTATCCGGGGAAGACCTCGGCGAAGCGGTGGAGGAGCAGGGCGGCGCGCCGGGCGCACGTCCGATCGCCGGTGGCGGCATAGATGCGAGCCAGCTTGTTGGCGGCGCTTTCCAGGTAGCGGATCTTGTGATAGTCGATCCGCGCCGCGAAGTAGTAGCGATAGCCCTTCTGGTCAGCCCAATAGGGATAGGTGTGGATCTCGCCGCGGGGGTTTTTCACCTCCAGCCGGCCGGTCATCGGATACCTCTCGCTGGGATAGACGTGCTGGCAGTAGCGGCAGCGCATCTCGTCCGGGCGCTCGATGCGCCAGCACTTCCGCTGAGAGAGATTGCCGCTATCGTCAAACTGGCCCTCCTGCCGACCCTCGTTGCAGTTCGGACAGCCGACGAAGTAGAGACCCGATTGGGTGGGCACCAGGGAGACCAGACGCTTCTCCTCCATCGCGAGGACGGGCGCGAGTTCGGCGCGGTATCCCTCGGCCGCCTGCGCGCTCACCTGAACGGGCAGAACCGGGTGCCGGACGCCCGGCTGCGGCATCGGAGCCGCCAGAAGCAACAAGGTGGTCAGTCCTGCAATCGGCATCATTCGCCTCTCTTCCCAAACGTGCGCGCAACCCAGGCCCTGCATGAGGGCGCGGTGCCGTTGCCCTCTCCTTTCGACACCGGGTCCCGTTTCTCCGCCCGACGAGTAGGGATGGCCAAACCGCGCTGCCGGTGATCGGCGTCGGAGGCGCCGGGCGCTTGCCCGCTGTGGTCAGCAGTGCAGGTGAGGCAGGAGTGAGACGGGAGCGCGTAGAAAGAGGGCATCGGCTGGCGGCGTTCCGCAGACGAACGCTGCCAGGGGGGGGCCGATGGCGCCAGTGCGCCGCCACGGGCCACGGCCCGGATGCAGATAACCGCTCGGGTACGCGTTGCGGGGGCAGCGCCTGCCGCCCCTGGGAGGAATGCAGCCATGGGATCGCTGCTGCCGCGCAGAGGGCTGGACGCGGGATGGGCGAAACTGGGCCTGAGAACCGGACTCGTCGTGGGGTTCCTGGTTGCGCTCGCCGTGCCGGCAGTCGCCGGGCCGGGCTTTCGCGAGCCGCACATCGCTTATCTCTTTCCCGCCGGCTGGCAGCGGGGGAATGTGATCCGCGTCTGGTGCGGCGGGCAATACCTGGGCGGCATGGATCGCGTGCATGTCTCCGGGAAAGGCGTTCGCGGGAGGGTTCTGTTCTACGCTCCGCCCCTCAACAGCGAGGATTTCGACGAGCTGCGCAGGCGGCGCGCCGCGCGGGGGAATCAGCCTGCCACTGCCCTGCAAGCGAGCGCCGGTCAAGGCACTGAGGGGAAGAAGTGGAACCCCCTGATCGATCTCCTCGATGAGCTCAACCCTCTGGAACTGCAGACGGTGCTCGGTGATTTCTTCAGCCCCAACACCAAGCGCCAGCCCAACGCGCAGATTTCGGATACGGCGTTCCTCGAGTTCACGATCGACCCCGATGCGGAGCCGGGCGACCGCGAGGTGCGCATCGGCACGCCCAACGGCCTGACCAACGCCATGCTCTTCCAGGTGGGCGTCTCGCCCGAGGTGTACGAGGTGCAGCCGTTTGGGGTGATCAAGCGGCCCACGCCGGTGCTGGAGCCGCCCGTGGTGATCAACGGCCAATGCACGCCTGGCGACGTGGATCGCTTTCGCATTCGCGCCCGCCGGGGGCAGCGCCTCGTCTTCCAGGTGTTCGCCCGGCATCTCAATCCCTACCTGGCGGATGCCGTGCCCGGCTGGTTCCAGGCACTGATTGCCCTTCACGATGCCCGGGGCCAGCAGGTGGCGTTTGCGGATGATGACCACTTTGACCCCGACCCGGTGCTCCTCTACGAGGTGCCCGAGGACGGGGAGTACACGCTTGAGATCCGCGATGCCCTCTACCGCGGGCGCGAGGATTTCGTCTACCGCGTGCAGGTCTCGGAGCAGCCCTTTATCACGCGCATCTTCCCGCTCGGGGGGCGGGAGGGCACGGATGTGAATGTACTGCTCGGGGGCTGGAACCTCGCGGCGAAGGCGGCGCGCCTGGATACGCGGCCCGGGCACGACGAGATTCGGCGGCTCGCCTTGCCGGCAGGCACCGGCGCGCGCCACCACCTCGCCTATGCCGTGAACACGCTGCCCGAGGTGTTCGAGGAAGAGCCCAACGACACGCGCAAAGAGGCGCGGCGGGTGACGCTTCCGGTGATTGTCAACGGCGTTATCAGCCGGCCGGGCGACGTGGACTGCTACCAGTTCCGGGGCCGCGCCGGCGAAACCGTCGTTGCTGCCATCAACGCGCGCGCGCTCGGATCGCCTCTCGATTCCCTCGTGCGCCTGAGTGACGCCGGGGGACGCGTGCTGGTCTGGAATGATGATCACCCGGATCCGGCGCTTGGGCTTCTGGCGCACCATGCCGACTCCTACCTCAGCGCCCGGCTCCCCAAAGACGGCGATTACCTCGTCTCGATCACCGATACGGCGCGTCAGGGCGAGGAGGCATTTGGCTATCGCCTGCGCATCGGGCCGCCCCAGCCCGATTTCGCCCTGCGGGTGGCGCCCGCGAGCGTGAATCTGCCCGGCAGCGGTATCCTGCCCCTGACGGTGCGCGCCGTGCGCCGGGATGGCTTCACAGGGGCGATTGAGCTGGCGCTGAACGATCCGCCCGCGGGTTTTCGGCTGGGAGGCGCGTGGGTTCCCCCCGGTCGCGACACGGTTCGGGTGACGCTGTCGGCCCCCGGGGGCGTGCCGGGAGAGCCGGTGGCGCTGCGCATCGAGGGCCGTGCCCGGATCGGCGACGCGGTGGTCACCCGGGTGGCCGTGCCCGCGCAGGAGATGGAGCAGGCGTTCGCCTACTGGCACCTGGTGCCGCGCCAGGAGCTTCTGGTCGATGCCACGCGCGTGCGTGGGGCTGCGCCCGCCGAGGTGGTCGGCGCCGTCCCCATCCGGGTTCCCGCAGGTGGGTCGGCGCAGGCGCGCGTGAAGGTGCCCTGGCGGTGGGCGCTTCCCAACGTCGAGCTAGAACCGAATGAGCCCCCCAAAGGAATTACGGTGGGCCACGCCATGGCCCTGGCGGGAGACCTGGCGTTCGCCATCAAAGCGGATGCGACCGCGGTGAAGCCCGGAGACGCCGACAACCTGATTATCGAGGCGTTCGCCCGGCAGCGGGACGGCCGGCGTTCATCCCTCGGCTTTCTGCCGGCCATACCGATTGAGGTGGTCCCCAGAACCGGGCACGGAGTGTCGATGAGGCGCTCGCCTGGAAGGCACACGGCGCGTGGTAAGCGCCGTCCGGCCGTGCCAGCGCCCTATGGGATGAGGCATCATGAAAGGGTGTGACCATGAGTGAGAAGCTTGCCATTTACGGCGGACCGAAGAGCATTCAGCCAGGGGAGATCAAGCCCTGGCCGCCGGTGGATGAGACCGACGAGCAGTTGGTGCTGGACGCGCTGCACTCGACGCAGCAGGCGCGGGGGCCGCACAACCTGGCGTTCGAGAAAGAGTTCGCGGAGTGGAACGGCAACCGCTACGCCATCCTCACCAACAGCGGCACCGCGGCGCTGCACATGGGCCTGGTCGGGTGCGGCGTCGGCGCAGGCGACCACGTCCTCGTCACTGCTTACTCCTGGAGCAGCAGCGCCACGTGCATCCTTCACCACAACGCCATCCCGATCTTCGTCGATATCGACTTCGACACGATCAACATGGATATCGACAAGATCGAGGAGGCGATCACCCCACGGACGAAGGCGATTGTCGCCGTCAACCTGCACGGTCTCTGCCTCAACTACGATAAGCTGATGGCGGTGGCGCGCAAGCACAACCTGAAGGTGATCGAGGACTGCTGCCAGGCGCATGGCGCGCAGTTCCGCGGGCGCAACTGTGGAACCTTCGGCGACGCGGCAGCCTTCAGCCTGAACCAGAACAAGTGCATCTGCAGTGGCGAGGGCGGCGTCTTTGTGACCGATAACGAGGAAGTCTATCGCGCCGCCTGCCAGCTCTGGAGCTTTGGCGAGACGCGCATGCCGGAGGAATCGCGCGACTATCACGCCTACGCCCTGGGCTGGATGTACCGCACCAACGAGCTGACCGCGGCCTACGCGCGCGCGCAGCTCCGCAAATACCCGCGCCACTTCGAGACGTTGCGACAAAACGCCGCGGTGCTGAACCGGATCCTGCCAGGCACGCGTGCCCTTATCCTGCCCGTGGAGCCAGACGGCCACCTGCACAACTGGTACAACTACAATCTGCGCATCGATTTCGACGCGGCTGGCTGGACCGGCGACCGCCGGCGCTTCCGCGCCGCCGTCAACGCCGCCCTGAACGCGGAGGGCGTGCCCACCTCCATCTGGCAGCAGTTCATTCTGCCGGAGATGACCGTCTTCCAGGCGAAGAACGCCTATGGCGGCGGCTTCCCCTGGTCGATCCCCGGCGCCGATGAAGGCGTGGATTACAACCCGGAGCGCTTCCCCGTGGCCCGGCGGCACTGCGAGAGCTATATCGCCCTGGTGATGGCCTTGCGCGCACCCAACGGCCCCGACATGGCGGAGCGTATCGCCCTCGCCATCCGCAAGGTGTTCGACCAGATCGATCAGATCGACCCGGACCGCATCCTCCAATAAGGGGGGGATACCACATGCCAGGGAACGGCAGCTTCGCTGTCGAACCCTGGCATTGCTATTACGCGATTGGAGGAGCGATTGATGCATGTCGCGCTCATCGGAGTGCTGCTCGGGCTGCTCGCTGCCCCGGGCTTTGCGGCTGGCTTTCCGGTTCTCGAGGCAGGCCAGCAAGCGGTCATCGTCTATGAGGCGGAAGCGGAGACGGAGAGCGCCAAGGCCTATCAAGATCTTGCCTCGTACCTGAAGCGCTCGACCGGCAAGGAGTTCAAGACGGTTGCCGAGGGCGACTACCGCCCGGGCGACGGCCTGCCAATCTACGTCGGCCGCTGCCGTGCGACGGAAGAGGCGTTGCGCGGTGATCTGGCCGGCCTGGATCGCGATGCCTACATTGTTGCTGTGGAACCCACGCGCGTGATGCTCGTAGGCTCGCGGCCCTGGTCGACCTACTGGGCGGTGTGCCAGTTCCTGGAGGACTATGTAGGCGTGCGCTGGCTGATCCCGGGCCCGCTGGGCGAGGATGTGCCCCAGCATTCGACGCTCGCCGTGCCCGTGGGGAAGAAGAGCTACACGCCGGCGCTCACTTCGCGGCTGTGGAGCGGCGCGCACCACGCCGGCGACTGGAACCTGCGCCAGCGAATCCGCTCGCGTGACCAGTTCCACCACAACCTGATCCGGATCTTCACGCCCGAGAAGTATTGGGACACGCATCCGGAGTACTTCCCGCTGCATGGCAATCAGCGCTACCGGCCCGGCAAGGACGATCACTCCTGGCAGCCGTGCATGGGGATCGAGGGGACCGTCCAGGCGGCCGCGGATGCCGCGCGAGAGGCGTTCCGAAAAGACCCGGCGCTGGAATCGTTCTCCTTCGGGATGAATGATGGCCAGGGCTGGTGCGAGTGCCCCGCGTGTAAGGCAATTGACCGCCCGCTTCCCGAATGGCACGGCTTCTCGGGCGATAAGTCGGTGCTCTACTACACCTGGCTCAACAAGGTGGCCGAGAACCTGGAGAAGGACTATCCCGATAAGAAACTCGGGTGCCTGGCCTACTCCAGCGTGATCCTGCCGCCGCCCTTCAAGCTGCATCGGAACATCGTGCCTTACTTCACCTCCAACCGCGCCGACTACTTCGACCGGCGGTTCCGACAGCGCGACCAGGAGCTGCTCGCGCGGTGGTCGCGGTGCGCCACGCAGATGGGGATCTATGACTACGCCTACGGCGTTGGCTTTGCCATCCCGCGCATCTACAACCACCTCTTCCAGGACTCGGTGAAGTTCGCCTACGCGCACAACGTGCGCGGCTTCTACGCGGAGGTCTACCCCAACTGGGGCCTGGATGGGCCAAAGCTCTACGCGATGGCGCGAATCGTCTGGGATCCGAACGTCGATCTGGATGCCCTGATGAGAGACTGGAACGAGCGGATGTTCCGCGAGGCCGCGGAGCCGATGCGCCGCTACTTCGCTCTCGCCGAGGAGACCTGGCGCAAGCAGAGGGGCGCGGGCGCCTGGGCCTACCGCCTGGCGGCTGACCCCGCGCAATTCCGGATCTTCTCGCCGCGCGTTATGGAGCGGATGACCGCCTATCTGGACGAGGCCGAGCGCCTGGCGGTGGATGAGACCGTCCGAAAGCGGATCCAGTTCTTCCGGAAGACGTGGAACCTGACGCGCCTCCTGTGCGGCAACTACTGGGCCGGCGAGCGGGTGCAGCGGCTGATCGACCGGAAGGCGCCCGTCGAGCGCGTCGCGGCGGCGATGCGCGAGATGGCCGGCCAGCTGGCGACGATCGACGTGGACCGGTGGATGAAGGAGAACCACATCAGCGATGACCCGATCGCCTTCTTCCCGCCCCTCTCCGGGTGGTTCGAGCCGCTGAAGGCGGGATCGACCACGAACGCCGTCCGCTACTTCGCGAGCGTCCTGATCAACGACGCGATGGCGGAGGCCCGCCGGTCGGGCACCCCAGACGCGGCTGCGCTTCGCGACGCGATCGCCCGGCGCGTGGATGAGGTGTTTGGCGACGGTGGCTCGGAAAGCTACCGGGAGGCAGTGGCCCGTATCCGCGACATGTCGCTGAAAGTGGGAACCGTCGCGAAGCTGGATGCCCCCGTGAAGGTAGACGGGCTGCTTGACGAGGCGGTGTGGCAGAAGGCAGACGTGCTCACCGACTTCCTCAAGTGGGGCGATACGAGCCGGGCGGAGCACGTGACGAAGGTGCGCCTGGCGCGCCAGGGTGATCAGCTCTACGTCGGCCTGGAGTGCTTCCAGGACACCTCCGCGCTGGTCTGCCAGGCGGCGCCGCGCGATGGCTCGGCGTGGAAGGACGATTCCGTCGAGATCTTTATCAACAAGGGGATGGATGCCGCGCCGCACGCCCAGTTCATCATCAACGCCGCCGGCGCGTTCTTCGACCAATATGATCGCGACGGTCGGCAGAGCTACGCCGAGCGCCTGGCAGTTGACTTCGACTGCGATTGGGCCGCGAAGGTCTTCCCCGATAAGTGGACGGCGGAAGTCCGGATCCCGCTGCGAGCCCTGGGGATCGACCCGGATCGCCAGCCGCTGGTGCGCATGAACTTCGTGCGCAATGTGCAGCTACGCGAGGGGAAGGGTTCGGCGATCTCCGCGTGGTTCTCGTCCGTGCGCGCCCATGCCGATCCATTGAGCCGGGGCTGGATCGTGCTCCAGTAGCGAACACGCTGGCCGACCGTTGGGTGAGAGAGCCAGCCGGGAGCTTTGGCTGGTCTCGCCGGCCGGTACCTGACGCCGATCCCCTGGGGGGTATCGCCAGGAAGCTTCCCGTGTGGTGGCCAGGTGGCCGCTTCCGATTGCTGGGCCCGGGGCACGGCCGCGTGCCCCGGGCTGGGAGAGATCCGATGCGCGACCTGCATTGTTGGGAGCAGCTTCGGCCGGAGGAGTTCTACGCCGAGCAAAGCCGGGCGCCGGTTGCCTACTGGGCCTGCGGCCCGATGGAAGACCACGGCCTGCAGAATGCCATGGGCGTCGACCCGGGAAAGGCGTATGAGATCTGTCGTCGGGCCGCGCGCCTGACGGGGGGCATCGTCTTCCCCATGGTGCCGTTCGCGCCGGCCGGCAACCCGCCGCTGTCACGCGAGGCGATGCGCTCGGGGAAGCACCCGCTGTATCCACCCAGCCTCTTCGTCAGCGTGGAGCTGTGCGAGCAGATCTACACCGAGCTGTTTGAAAACCTGGCGGAGCTGGGCTTCCGCCTCTGCGTGGCGTTTGGCGGGCACGGGCCAGCCGCGTTGCTGCTCCGGCGCCTGGCCGAGCGCCTGGGCGGGCAGCTGGGCGGGATGAAGATCCATACCTGCGGCAGCACCACCTATCTTGCTGACCTTTTGCCCGGGCTCGACCCAGAGGATCCATCCCCCGGCGCGCACGGTGGTCTCTGGGAGACGGCGATGAATGCCGCGCTCAACCCGGAGTTCGTGGACCTCACGCGGGTGCGCCACATCGACTCCAGTCCGATTCCCTCGCAGCTCAAGGGCCGGGAGGAGAGACAATGGGCCGCTATCGAACGGGCGACCCCGGAAATTGGCGAGCGCCTGCTGGATACGGCCGCCCGTCGCTTGGCCAGCGAGGTGGAAGCCCTCCTGGCAGGTATCGAGGACGCGGCGACCCCTTGAGGACGGCGACCGGTGCCGGCGCCAGTAGTGGCAAGGGATGTTTGGTTGCGCTCGCTCCCCCCCGGGGCGCTCTGCCGTGGGGGGAGCGAGCCGGCCATCAGCTCCAGGGCGACGGGACCTCCAGGAGCGCCTGCGCCAGACCGAGAATCGTGCGCATGCCGTTGTACACGTTGGCCAGCCAGATCTCCTCGGGCGGCGTCTCTTCGGGGAAGTTGCCTTTGAACCCGGCTTTCTCCTCGTACGTGAGCGCGTAGATCCCCAGGTTGGCAGGGAAGAAGTGGCTGTTGAACCAGGTTCGCGTGCCCTTCACCGCCAGTTTCAGGTCGGGGCCGCCGGCCTGCACCGTCTTTTCGCGCGTCAGCTGCTGCAGCTTCACGAGATCGCCGTGGTTCCCGGAGGTGTGCTCGGGCGGGCAGATGCCCAGCCACGGGTCAGTGCTGTGCGAGTGCATGTCCAGGTAGCAGTCGACCCGGCGCTGGCGGAGATACTCGAGCATCTGCCGGGTTTCGACCGCCGTGGCCTCGGTTCGGGAGCAGGGGCGGTTGATGTCAGCGCCCGCGTCGTTATAGCGCGCCCCCAAATAGCCGACGCGATCCAGCTTTCCGGTGAGGTCTGATTCCGGGGTCCACGGGCCGAAGACGCGCTTGCGGTCGAGCGTCCTCCCATTCTTCCAGAAGCCGACGTGCAGGTGGTTGACGACCTCAAACGGCATGCCGACGTAGCTCTTGACGACGGCGCGCGCGGCCGCGTCCGGGTTGAAGAAGGGCATCAGGTAGAAGCCGACGCGACGCGCCACCTCAGTGAGGGCCGGCCAGGCTTGGCCGCGCAGGTCCGAGCCACAATCGAGAACCCGGATCGTGTTGACGACGGCGGCGACGCCCTCCACCTCGGTGCCGTGGGTGCCGCCGGTGACGCATAGGGTGCGCTCGGGCGCATCGGGGCCGCAATAGACCACGGTTAGGTCGCGCCCGCCCGCGCTCTTGCCGGCGCTCTCGATGCGGCCTTTGTGTAGCCCTCTCAGGAAGCCGCGCACCTCCTCATACCCGGCGAGATAGTAATCCGGCACATCCAGGTATTTCGCGATCTCCTCGTCGCACGGCCAGGGCCACGCGGGGTTGCTGTTCCAAATCTTCATGTATCTTCCCAATCGGTGTCTCTGATGGCTAGGACTCGCGCTTCTCGCCCCGCCCGACCGCGTCATACCACCAGGAGAGGAACGGCTCGCTCAGCCACTCCTCTGGGTGGGCGATGAGCGTCGCCAGGATCGTATCGACCATGTCGCGGGCATAGATCGCGCGCAGGGTGGCCGAGCCGATTTTGCCGAGGCGGACCAGCCCCAGGCTTTCCAGGTGCTGGCCCATCCGCTGGAAGTTGTAGTTGGGCCAGGTGAACCGGGGGGGATCGGTGAGTCCCCTGCGCCTCTGCTCGTAGTACTCCTGGATGTCCTCCCAGCGGCTGATCCGGCGGTCAAGTTCCGCGCGGCGCTCCGGGGGCGCCTGTTGCAGCGCCCACTCAACCAGGCGGCTCTGGCAGTAGTGGCCCATCGTGTTGACGGTGAAATCGACCCCGATGAAACAATAGTGCGCGTTCCATTGGTAGAGCCGCTCCCAGGGGCTCGCCTCGGCGAACGCCTCGTCGCGGTAGATACACGGCCGGAGGCCCCACTTGCCGTGGTCCGCGGTGAGCTCGGCGGCGCGCCGGCCGATGGCGGAGATCGAGTGGGTGGGGTTGTTGCTGCGAATGCTATCCGGGCGCTGGCGGAACGTCTCGGTGATGATGCCCGGGTAGGAGGGCGAGGTCTCCGGGTCCCAATCAGCCAGGTCCTGCGTGCCGTTCCACCACAGCGTCGGCACGGCCACGGTACCCTCCGGCCCGACTGCGCGCAGGAAGCCCTCGATCACCGTATTCGGGCCACCCACCACGTGGCCCATGCTGCTCAACGAGCTGTGGAACATCACCGTATCGCCCGGCTGCACGCCGACGCTGCGTGCCCCGGCAGCCACATCCTCAACGGTGACTCTCACCGATGGATCTCCCGGTTCAGGCCTCATCCGTTCCATCTCCCTTCCCAGGGCGCCCCGCAGTTGCCACGCGGGGTAGTGCGACCAAGATCGTTCGCGCTTCCGGAGGCAACTCCTTTCCTCTCATTTCGTGCGAGCCTCCCCGGAGGCCTCTTCTCTCGGGCGCCCCTGGCCAGTACGTCCGGCGCGGTACCGGCCATGTGAGGGTATCGCGCCAGGAGGAGAGCGCCGCGTCTGGGGCGCACCTGGAAGATGAGGGGGGAGCGCCACCGCACGCACCGAAACCACAGGACGGGAGGGGCGCGGGTTTCGGCCTGCCGGCCCCCTCAAGAGCGACCTGGGCGAGGAGTGGAGCGATGAAGAACGTTTTCGACATTCGGGAGTACGGCGCGTCATCGGAGCCCGGCGCCATCAACACGCGCGCCATCCAGAGCGCGATCGATGCCTGCCACGCCGCAGGCGGGGGCGTGGTCTACTGCCCACCAGGCACCTTTGTCACCGGCACGCTCTGGCTGAAGAGCCACGTCACGCTCTACCTGGAGGCGGGGTGCGTGTTGCTCGGTAGCCCGCGCCGGGCCGATTATGAGGAGAACCTGCCCTTCCCGGAGTCGGTTGCCTTCGCGTCCGAGAAGGTCAGCGATGCCCACCTGATAGTCGCCTACCAGGCGGAGCAGGTGGCGATCACCGGTCGCGGGCGGATCGATGGCAACAGCGCGGCGTTCCTGCCGTTCCTGGCGCAGGGCACGAATGGAGGCGCCAGGAGCTGGGAGTGGCGCCCCGGGCAGATGCTCTTCTTCTGCCGATGCCGCGGGGTGCGCGTCGAGGGCGTAGAGCTGGTCAACTCCCCCTACTGGACGCTCTTCTTCCATGGGTGCGAGCAGGTGACGGCGCGCGGGATTGTGATCGCCAATCCGGACGACACGCCCAATGGCGACGGGATCGACATCGATTGCTGCCGCGACGTGACGGTCGATTCGTGCCAGATCCGCTCGGGAGACGACAGCATCACCTTGCGGGGGAACGCGAAACCGCTGGGCGACCGCCCGATGCCGTGCGAGAACGTCACCGTGACCAACTGCACGCTGCACTCCGCGTGCAACGCGATCCGCGTGGGCGTGGGCTCGGGGCTCGTCCGCAACTGCGTCTTCTCCAACCTGGTCATCCACGACTCCAACGTGGGAATCAACGTCATCTCGCGCTACTCGAGCGCGTCCGAGGGTGTGGAGATCCGGCGCGTTCGCTTCGACAACGTCGTGATCGACGCACGGATGCCGCTCTACGTCTCCGCTGGCGTGGAAGGCCAGGTACCGGTAGCCGATCTGGCGTTCACCGGGATTACGGCGCGCGGCACCACCATCAGCTACATCGGGGGCACCCAGAACAACCCGGTTTCTGGCATCACCTTGCGAGACGTGGAGCTGACGCTGCGGGGCGGCGCCGGCAACCAGAGCTTCAACCCCGAGTTCGTGGGGTGCCCAAGCTGGACGCTCCGCTCGCAAGGCGTGCCATGCGCGCTCGCGATCACCGAGGCTGAGGAGGTGCTCCTTCAGAACGTGCGCATCCGCTGGGAGGAGCTGGACGGGCCGTGGGAGTACGGCCTCTTCGCGCGAGGCGTGCGCGACCTCGCCCTCTCTCACGTGGACCTCTCTTCGCCCCCGGTGGCAGGCGAGGGCGCGGCGGCGATCCATTGCGTGCGCTGTTCCGAGGTCCTGTTGCGCGGCTGCCGCGCTGGCAAGGGCACGCGCCGGTTCCTCTCCGTAGCGAAAAGCCCCGAGGGCGCAGGCGTCCGCCTGCTGGGCAACGACTTCGCAAATGCGGAGGCTGCGTTCGCCAGCGATGCGCCGGTGCTGGAAGCCGGCAACCTGTATTCCGGCGGCGCGCGCCTCGGATGAGCGCGTCTGCCCGGCGGTCCGGAGCCGGGTAGGGATCGGCGTGGCTTCCGAGAACTGTTATGGCAAAGGTGCCCGCGCACGGGCGGCGCGGGCCATGGGAAAAGGACAGGGGAAAGAACCGATGGCAGTCCGGATGGGCTTTATTGGCACGGGCGGGATCGCCCAGGGCCACATGGACCGGCTCTCGCAAATCGAAGGCGTCGAGCTGGTCAGCTTCTGCGACGTCAATCTCGACCGTGCCCGCGCGGCCGCGGAGAAGTTTGGCGGGCGAGCCTACAGTGACTTCGCGAAGATGCTGGAGGGAGAGGACCTGACCGCGGTCTTCATCGGCACGCCTCCGTTCGCGCACGGCGAGATCGAACTGGCGTGTTGCGAGCGCGGCCTCCATATGCTGATTGAGAAGCCGGTGGCAATCGATTGCGACATGGCCCGGCCGATCCTGAAGAAGGTGAAGGAGACCGGCGTGATCACGCTGGTCGCCTACAAGTACCGCTGGGATGACCACGTGATCAAGGCGAAGGAGATGCTCGCCGGGCGCACGATTGGTCTCGTCTTCGGCAACTTCTGGGGCGGGCTGCCGGGCGCGCCGTGGTGGCGCGTGCAGGAGCAGTCGGGCGGGCAGATGGTCGAGCAGACGACGCATATCGTCGACATGGCGCGCTACCTGGCGGGCGAGATCATGCAGGTGCAGGCGTTCCAGACTCGCCAGGTGATGCACAAGAAGGTGGAAAACTGCAACATCGCCGACGCCGCCACCGCCAACCTCGTCTTCGCCAACGGCGCCGTGGGCACCATCAGCAACACGTGCATGCTGGCGGGATGGGGCCAGAGCTCGTGCCGCGTGATGGCCGAGGGCTTCACGCTCAACATCGCCGGTGCGGTGCTCACCTGGAACTCCGCCGAGGAGAGTGGCGAGTACACGAAGCAGGAGGATGGCTACCTAGGCGAGGACCGCGCCTTCATCCATGCCATCAAGACGGGCGACCGCAGCGTCATCCATTCCGATTACGAGGATGCCTATCGGACGCTCGCTGCCACCGTCGCGGTTAATCGCTCCGCCGAGACGGGCGGCGCCGTCATCAGCGTCGCCGATCTCCTCTGAGAGGGTCTCTGGCACTCTATCTCTCGGGCTGCCGGGGACGGGGAGCGGCTCCTGCCGCCTCCTGAGCCTCCGGCGGCCCCTGTTCGCGGGCGCTCTTGCCGCGCCACTCCATGCAAGGCTGTCTCATGCACCGAACACTTCTCGCATTCATTCTCCTGGCTCTCACCTGCCTGCCCGTCGCCGGGCAGGACGCGAGCACGAACCTGGCGACCACCGAGTGGGCGATCCCGAGCGCGGTCTCGTCCGCGCCGGAGATGGCCTACACCGCCCCGAAGGCGACCGATGGCAAGCCCGACACGGGCTGGGTCTCCTCGGATGAAGGCTACCCCCAGTGGCTGCGCGTGGAGGGGCGGTTTGCCTTCGAGATACGAGAGGTGGCGTTCCGCCAGTTCCCCGGGTGCCCGGTGGAAGGCGTGGGCGGGATCGGGCGCTACGCGGTAGAGGCGCTGCAGGACGGGCAGTGGGAGCGCCTGGCGAGCGGCGATGCCACGGGCAAGCCGGCCGATGCCGTGGTCCGCGTGCCCTTGCCCAAACCGGTGACAACGCGAGCAATCCGGCTGGTGATCGAGAGTGGCGCCGCCCGGCGCGTGGCGGTGACCGAGTTCCAGGTGCTCGGCCCGAAGCCGATTTTGCCCTGGGACTACGCGCCGGCGTGGACGGGGCGTCTCATCTGGGTGCAGCCCACGCTCCCGCTGCCGAGCCGGCAGCCCAACCGGCGGTATTTCCGGCGCGCGTTCAATCTGGAGGATCCGGGGAGCGTGCGCGAGGCGTGGCTTCTCGCCTGCGCGTTCGACCGGCTGAACGCGCTGTGGCTGAACAACCGGCAGGTACTGCGCGACATCAGCTACAACGGGAGCATGTGCCGGCGCGCCAACGTGGTGAAGATCCCGCTGGATCTCCTGGCACAGGGCGAGAACGTGCTCGCGGCGAGCGTAGATGACCTCTATGATCATGGCTCGCACGGCCTCCTCGCCGAGCTGGTGCTGTTGCATAAGGATGGCACGCGGCAGGTGATCGCGACCGATTCCTCCTGGAAGGGCCACCCGTTCCAGGGCGCGCCGCCGGCGTGGCGTAAGCCGGGGTTCAACGAGGCGGGCTGGGTGGCCTGCTCGCCGATTGCCACGCCGGGCGTGGGCTGGCACTGGCTCTACCACGTTCCCTATCCGATGGTCGCGCCCCGAGAGCGCCTGCGCGTGACGGAGCTGAGCCTGGATCCCGCCGGTCCCGTCCGGCCCGGCGCGAAGGTCCGGTGCCGTGTCACTTTCGAGTGCGAGACGCGGCCGCTCGCCGACTACGCGGTGGCGGTTCGCCTGGGTCAACCCTCCGAATCGGCGCGGCACGACTACGAGCTGTTTGGCGCCGTGCTTCCGCCTGCTGTGGTGAAGACGAGCGCGTGGGCGCCCGGCCGGCACACCGTGACCCTCGACGTGCCGATCCCCGAAGAGGCGCCGCGGAATACGCCGGCCACCCTTCTTGTCTCGCTCCCCACGGGTGGCGCCGGCCTGGAGACGGCGCTTCCCGGCTGCCGCGCGGATGAGTTCGGGCTCCACTTCACGATCCCGGTGGCGAGGGGGGCTGGCTCTCAGCTGGCCAGCCAGACGGGGGGCAGGGCGGAAGGCCCTGGCTTTTCCGAGAACGTGATCCGCACCGTGCGCGGCACGCCGATGCTGCACATCAACGGCCAGCCGACGGCACCGATCCTGTGGGGCTACTGGTATGGCAACTACCGGCGCTATGCCGACTACTCCGCGACCGGCGTCAAGATCCACCGCCCGCTCCTGAGCGGCTCGGCGATCTGCGCGCCGGGCGAAGAGGAAGAGTATTACCCCCGGTGGTTCGCCGAGGTCGACCGCATGATCCAGGCGGCGCTCGATGTCGACCCGGAGATCCGGGTCCTGCCCGCGCTCTGGATGGACCCTAACCCGCAGGTGTTGTTCGACAACCCGGGCGAGCAGATGGTGAGCGGCCGGGGCCAGGTGGCGATTCTCCGGACGCACACGTTCCCAGACGCGACCCAGGTGCGCCCGACGTTCATGTCGCACGAGTGGCGCCGCCTGGGCGCGGAGGGGCTGCGGCGCCTGGTGGAGCACATGAAGAAGCAGCCGTATGCCCCACGGGTGGTGGGCCTCTGCCTCTTCGCGGGCCGCGCCGGAGAGAACTATTACGGCGGCAACGAGCTGAACATCTTTACGAACGAACAGGGCCAGGTGGACGCAAAGCCGCGCGAGCAGTGGGACGTGGGCGATTTCTCGGCGGCGGCCCGGATGGTGTTTCGCGAGTTCCTGGTCCGCAAGTATGGCACGGACGAGGCGCTGCAGGCCGCCTGGCGCCGCCCGGGAATCCGGTTCGATGATATCCTCTCGCCGGCGCGCTTCCGGAGCGAGGAGATCTGCGACATCCTGGTGAGCGCGCGCGAGCCCGCGACCGCCGGATCGCTCCGCAATCCGATGGAGCCGGGTATCGGCGCCTTGCCGATGGACTACTTCCAGTGCTTCTCCGAGGCGATGATCGACACCTTCGCTGCCTGGGGCAAAGCGGTGAAGGATGCCTCGGATGGCCGGCTCCTGGTGGGGTGCTACTACGGCTACGCGTTGTCGCAGCTCTACACCAATCTGCCGCTCTTCTCCGGGCACACCGCCGTGGCGAAGGCGTGCCGGACGCCCTACCTCGATTTCTACGTGGCGCCTCCCGACTATGACCCCAGCCGCCGCGCCGGCGGCGACGTGCGCACCTGGAACATCATCGATAGCCTCCGCCTCCACAACAAGCTCTTCCTCTACGAGTACGACAACCGCTCGTTCCTGGCGGAGATGATGCCCAAGACGTTCAGCCAGCGCGAGACGGTCTCGGTCTTCCGGCGCGATTTCGCCGCGGCGCTGACGCACAACACCGCGTTCTGGTGGCTCGACTTCGGCGATGGCCAGCGCGGCGCTCGCTCGCTGGAGTGGTTCTGCGACCCCGCCATTGCCGACCTGGCCGGCCACACCAAGCGCGTGTATGACTTCGCGCTCACCCTCCCGGACCGCGGGCCTTCGTCACAGATTGCCATCTTCTACCACGGCGAGACGCACACCGCGCAGCGGATCCAGCCGCCCACGATCCCGCTCAACGTCAGCCTGAGCCGGCTGACCTTCTTCGATGGCGTCCAGCGAATCGGCGCGCCCGCGGACCTCTACAACCTGGCCGATATCCCGCTTCTGGCGAAGAGCGGCCGGCTCGACCAGTATAAGATGTGCCTCTTCCTCAACCCATTCTACCTCACAGAGGAAGAACGGCAATCGCTGGAGCTGTGCAAGGGGGGTGGCCGGACGCTCGTCTGGCTATGGGCGCCTGGCCTGGCGCAGGTTGGGGAGCCGCTTTCGCCAGAGCGCGTCTCCGCGGTGACCGGGATCCCCGGCATCCGCTTGCGAGAGGAGGGGACCGAGCCCACCTGCCGCATGATCGCGAGTGATCACCAGATCACCGCGGGCCTGGCTCCAGGCTTCGAGCTCGCGCCGCGCCCGGTGCCGCCGGGGAGCGTCTGGGCGCGCTTCGGGAACGTGGTCGCGCCGCTCCTCTACGTCGACCCTGCGGCAGCCGGACCCGAGACGAAGATCCTCGGGCAGTGGGTGTTGGACGGAAAGCCGCGGCCTGAGATGGCCGCCTTCTGCATCCGCGAGTTTACTCAGGGAGGGAAACGGGAGTGGACCTCGGTCTATAGCGCCGTGCCCTACCTGACGCCGGAGCTGATGCGCCGGATCGCGCGCTATGCGGGCGTGCATATCTACCGCGACACGAACGATATCCTCTTCGCCGACCGCCACTTCGTAGCGGTGCATACCGGCGCGAAGCCGGCCACCGACACGCTCCGCCTGCCGGGCAAGACGCCCGTCTACGACGTGTTCGCCCGGAAGGTGGTCGCGCCGATGGCGGAGAGTATCCGCCTGGATGTGCCGGCTTACTCCACGGCGCTCTACTACCTGGGCGATCCCGTGGCATTCGAGAAAGCGGTCGGAAAGTAGACCGGCGCGTGTCCTGGCGCTCGCGCGATGCCGGGGCACGCGTGCCACTCACGAAAGGGGATGCGCCTCGCCTGGCGAACTGGTGGAAGACACCGGCTGGCTGAGTGAGGACCGGCGCATTGGTCGTTGGCACGCCGGCTGTGCCCGGGCAGCGCCATGAGGGCGATGTGCCGGGGGCGCGCGCGGGTGAAGGGATGGGGAACGCGATGAAGCTGTGCATGATGTCCTACACGATGGCCCGGCAGGGGGTTGGTGTTGAGGAGATCGTCCGGTGCGCCGAGGAGCTGGGCCTGGAAGGGATCGACTGGGTCTCCACGTATGGCCGTGACGCGCGAGAGCTGAGGGCGCTGAGCGACGCGGCGGGGCTTACGGTCGCCTGCCACACCTTCTTTCTCCGTTCTTTCCCGGAAGGCGACGGGTGGCTGGATGAGGCGAAGCAGGGGATCGACGACGCCGTGGCCCTTGGCGCGCCCGTGGTAATGATCCCGACCGGCACGCGCCCGGAGATGGACCGCTCCGAGTTCCGTCGGCGCTGGATCGACGCCCTGGCGGAGATCATGCCGTTCGCGCGGGAAGCAGGCGTCATCCTGACGGTGGAGAACTTCCCGGGTGCCGCCAGCGCGTTTGTCACGGCGGCCGATTTCTATGAGGCGCAACGGCAGGTGCCGGGCCTGAAGCTAACCTTCGATAATGGGAACGCGGCGAGTGGCGAGGACCCTGTCGCCTCGTTCCGGCAGTGCGCCGCGGACGTGGTGCATATCCACTTGAAGGATTGGACGGTCCGGAGCACGCCGGCCGAGGGGTATCGCCAGATGCTGGACGGGCGCTACTACCGCCCGGCGCTGATAGGCGAGGGCGACATGCCCACGGCGGAATGTTGGCAGGCGTTTCGGGAGGCGGGATACGGCGGCTATATCAACATCGAGTACGAGGGGAACGAGATCCCGGCCGCCGAGGCGATGCGCCGCGCCGTCTCCTACCTGCGCAGCCTGTGATCAAGCCGGAGAGGGCACAGGAGGGACAAGATGAGCTCCAAGATCGCTATCGGTTGGGCCGGAAGGGACATTACGCCGGATCGCCCCGTGTCGTTGCGGGGGCTCTTCAACCTGCGGATCGCGACGCGCGTCCGCGACCCGCTGACGCTGACGGCGCTTGCCCTCGAGAGCGGGGGGGACCAGGCGATCCTCGTCTCCATCGATGCCTGCGCCGTGGATCAAGAGGTTCTGGACCGCTCCCGGGCGCTCTTGCGGGAACGGCTCCCGGAGTTTGACGCGCGCAAGCTGGTCGCCTCAGCGACGCACACTCACACCGCGCCCTTTGCCGGCGGCGGCATTGCCCTGCAGAAGGACGTGGAGTACCTCGACGACATCCGCGCCCGCTACCCCAACTATATGACCACCGCCGAATACACCGACCTGCTGGTGGATGCGCTCGTGTCGGCGGCGTGCGAGGCGTGGCAGAACCGGCGCGAGGGCTCTGTTGGCTGGGGCTATTCGTACGCGGTGGTGGGCGAGAACCGGCGTGTGCGCTACTTCGACGGCCGTGCCATGATGTATGGCAAGACGAGCGAGCCCGACTTCTCGCATATCGAGGGGCACGTGGATCACGGCGTGAACCTGCTGTTCACCTACGACCCCGCGGGCGCGCTGACCGGCGTCCTGGTCAACGTCGCCTGCCCCTCCCAGGCGAACGAGGGCGGGCAGGACTACGTCTCGGCCGACTTCTGGCACGACACGCGCGAGAAGCTGCGCGAGCTTTTCGGCACCGGTCTCTTCATCCTGCCCCAATGCTCAGCGGCGGGCGACCAGACGCCGCACCGCCTCATTCAGACCCGCGCCGAGGAGCGGATGCTGGCGCTCAAGTACGGCGAGGGCACCTATCACCGGCGCGACAATTCCGCCCTGCGCCGCGATATCGCGCGCCGGATCGGTGAGGCCGTTGCCGACGCCGAGCCGGCCGTGCGCAAGGACCTGCGCGATGAGGTGGTGCTAAAGCACGTGCAGCGCGCGCTCGATCTCCCGCATTGGGACGTCACGGACAAGGAGTATGCCGCGCTCCAGGAGGAGATCGGCCGGCTCCGCGCGCAGCTTGAGACCGTGGGTGATAGTGACCGCCTGAACAGCACCTACACGGCGCTCCGCTCTCGAATCGCGTGGTGTCAGCGCGCCGTGAACCGCTATCACGAGCCCCTGAAGAGCGTGCCGGTAGAGATCAACATCCTGCGCTTGGGTGATATCGCATTCGTCACCTCGCCCTTTGAGTACTACCTCGATTTCGGCGATCGCATCAAGGGGCGCAGCCCGGCGCTACAGACCTTCGTGGTCCAACTCGCGGGCGGCGGTACTTACCTGCCGACGGAGCGCGCTGCGGAGGGGCTCAGCTATGGCGCCGTGCCGGCCAGCTGCCGTGTTTCGCCGGCCGGCGGCCAGGTGATTGTGGATGAGGCGGTCTCTACGCTCAACACGCTGTTTGCCGAAGAGTAGGCGAGAGCCTCAGAGATGACCAGCGGAGTGCGCGCCTAAACGGGCGCGCATTCCGCTTTTTGGGGAGAAGCAACCGCGCGCCCGTTCCTCAAGACTTGCCCCGGCTCGCTGCCCGCGCCCGTCAGAACTCGTAGGTGATCGCCCCGTTGCTCTCGGAGATCATCTTGTTGGCAAAGAGGATGTCGATGATACGGTCGACCTCCGGTTGAGCGATGTTCTTCTGGAACATCGAGGAGATGTGTTGAGACAGCGTCGTCAGTTTTCGTGGTCGTGATTTCTTGGCCGACTTGCTGAGCAGCTCGACGACGCGTTGGTAGTTGGGCTCCTCCGGTCCTGCCGGTTTGGGGTCAAGCTCAAGCAGGCTGCTAATCCGCTTGCATTTCAGGCCAATCTTATTGAGGTGGCGGAGGAGGGGATCAAACCCCTTGTCTTTCGAGAGAATCGTGCAGTGCGTCTGCGGAGACTTCTCCAGGACGCGGCCCAGATGACACGCAATAAAGAAATCGAGCGCGTTGCTTCCGTTGCCATCCACTTTCAGCCATTCGCAGCGGCGGCCCAACGGCTGCGTGCGGGTGACGAGATCGATGGGGATGCTCTTCTGGTTGGCGCCGACGAAGATGATGATGCGGTAATGGTCACCGAGGCGGTCTAGTTCGATATTCTGCACGTTCTCGTAGTCAACGAGGAGTAATTCCTGTTCCGTGTGCTTTGGCTGTGCCACGTCTCGCTTCCACTCATCAGGATGCGGAGCGCGTGCCAGGTTGGAGCAATGTGGCACGCGAACGCTTGTTCTGTTTGGATTATAGCACCCCGCCGGTAGCGCGTCAACAACTCCGGAATCTGCCCACACACCGGCGGCGCGTTGGGGCAAGGGGTTCTCCCCGCGAGCGGCGAATGCAGGAGCAGCCCGCTCACTAAGCAGGCGAGCTGCCGGAACGGGCGAATCGCGATGTTGGCAGGAGAGGGATGAACGCAAGGATAATCGTGTGGGCGGTTATCATCGCCCTGGTGGGGATAACGGCTGGGACCAAGGGGGCAGAGGAGGGCACGCCGGCGGACGTAGTGCATCGCGTCGGGCCCACGGGCTTCTCGGTGCAGCCCGTGGAAGGCGTGAAAGCGGGCGTGGTGAAAGCCGGCGAGCAGGAGGTCTTCTCGGTCTCAAGCGCCAACGCGCGCGCCGTGATTGCGGTTGATCTGGGATGGATGAGCGTGGAGCCGAACCGTGCCTATCGCGCGCGGTGTAGCTTCCGCGCGCCCGGATTGGATGCGCCGGCGAGCGCGCGCCTGATGATCCGCGAGCACGAGGCGAAGGGCGTCCGCCCAATTACGCCTTACCACGTCACCCCCGTGGCTCGGCGCCCGGTGACGCCGGGCACCCCGGAGGCCATGTTCACGCGCGAGCTCACCTTTACCACCGGGCCGAAGACGCGCACCCTGAGCGGTGCCCTGGTGATCGCCGAACTGAAGGGGGAGATTCTTCTGACGAGCTTCGAGCTGGTGGACGCGGCTCGGCAAGAGGAAGCGGCGCGCCAGCAGGCGCAGGCGGAGTATGAGAAGCTGATGGCGGAGATCCGCGCCAAGGCAGACGCGCGCGTGCCTCTCCTTCCCCGGCCGCTCGTCTTCAGCCGGTCGCAGATGAAGTATGGCCTGGAGCTCAACTACTACCACGCCTGGAACGACCGTCCGCTCCTGGTCAACCGCGCCTATCGCGTGCCGCGCAAGTACGTCACCCCCTTGCCTGGATATAAGCGCACCCTTCAGGAAGTAGCGAAGTACGACCTCGACGGCCTGGCCTTCTTCCCGGAGACCAAGGATCGGATGGGCATGTTTGAGCTGCACCAGGAGGCGGGCGTGCCTGGCGTGGGCCTGCTGCCAGAGTTCGTGCCCAAACCGGGCGATAACGATATCGCCACGAAGGCCGAAATCATTGAGCGCGCGCTGAAATCCCCGAGCACCCCGCGCATCGGCGGCAAGGTGCTGATCACGAGCTATGCGGCCGGCAGCCTCACCCCGGAGCAGTGGGGCAAAACTCTCGCCACGCTGCGCCAGCGCGTTGGCGACACGTTCCTCTTCCTGCCGGCTCTGACCCATGGCGCGGAGCTGCGCCGCTACTTCATGGCGGGCCAGCCGATTCCCCGGGCCGAGATCGAGGAGGTGCAGCGCCAGCTTCGCGCCTACCTCGATGTCTGCGATGGGATCTATTTCAACTATCCCGCGGCGTTCCGCAATATCGACCGCACCTTCGACGAGGCGTTCTATCGCGACATCTTCATCCCGGTGTTCAAGAGCGTGCTCAGCGAGCCGGCCTACCGGGGCAAATACCTCGGCCTCAGCGCCTATAAGTCGCACATGTCGCCCGACCGGGGCAACTCGCTGCACGAGGATGGCACGCGCACGCTCCGGCGCTCGTTCGAGGCCGCGATGGCCGCGCGCCCGGATGTCATCCTCCTCCCCGAGTGGGACGAGTTCAACGAGAACACCTGCTTCCGTCCGACGGTTTACGGGGGCACGACTACCCAGCGCATCGTACGCTACTACATGAGCCGGATCAAAGGGATTGATCCGACGCCCGTGCCCGGCGATGACACGAGCATCCCCAACCTGATCCTGAGCGCGCGCAAGTGCGTCACCCTGGGCGAAGAGGCGTTTTTCGAGCTACTGCACGTCCCGGATGCGCCCCAGGTGAAGCCCTACACCGCGCAGCTCACGCTGCTGGATGAAAGGGGCGCAGTGGTGCGCGCCTTCGAGCCGGTCCGCTTCGATGGGGCGACGCTGCAGGAGCACCGCTTCCACGTGGCCACCGAGATGATTCCCGACG
>ERZ795045.1430-NODE-1430-length-26862-cov-5.669489_pt1 | contig 26862 bp, 25 predicted proteins | sample MGYA00375129_ERZ795045 | MGnify/ENA primary metagenome ERZ795045 (study PRJEB30174, sample SAMN05720166) | activated sludge metagenome | isolation source: anaerobic digester from wastewater treatment plant | place: Japan | collected 2015-05-15 ...
AAGCCGGGTACATCGGCAGCCACACGTGTGTCGAACTCCTCGAGGCGGGGCATGACCTCGTCGTCATAGACAACCTCGTGAACTCCAAGGAGGAATCCCTCAGGCGCGTGGGGAAGATCACCGGCCGGTCCCTCGAGTTCCACAGGGCCGACCTGCTGGACAAGGACGCGATCGAGGCCGCGTTCTCGAGAGGCCGCATCGACGCGGTGATACACTTCGCGGGGCTCAAGGCGGTGGGCGAGTCCGTGACGGTCCCGCTCAGGTACTACCACAACAACATCACCGGCACCGTGACGCTCCTCGAGGTCATGGCCAATAACGGCGTCAAGACCTTCATCTTCAGCTCGTCGGCGACGGTCTACGGCGAACCGGACAGCGTCCCCATCAGCGAGGACTTCCCCACGAGGCCCACCAACCCCTACGGCCGAACCAAGAGGATGATCGAGGAGATCCTCGAGGACCTTCACGCCTCGGACCCTTCGTGGACTGTCGTCCTGCTCAGGTACTTCAACCCCATCGGCGCGCACCCGAGCGGTCTCATCGGGGAGGACCCCCTGGGGATACCGAACAACCTGCTTCCCTACATCGCACAGGTGGCGATCGGGCGCCTCGACGAGCTCAAGGTCTTCGGGAACGACTACCCCACCCCGGACGGGACCGGGGTACGCGACTACATCCACGTGGTGGACCTGGCGAGAGGGCACCTGGCCGCTCTCGAGCGGCTCGCGGGCAAGCCCGGCGTGCACACGTACAACCTCGGCACCGGGAGGGGGTACAGTGTCCTCGAGGTCGTGGGGGCGTTCGAGCGGGCGAGCCGACGGCGCATCCCTTACCGCGTGGTCGAGCGGAGGCCAGGCGACATCGCCGTGTGCTACGCGGACCCGGCGCGGGCGAACCGCGAACTGGGCTGGACAGCCGCATACGGCATAGACGAGATGTGCGCCCACACGTGGAAGTGGCAGTCCATGAACCCCACCGGTTACTGAGAGGCGGCGGCCGTGGGCCTGGTGGAAGGCATCGTGACGGGGATCAGGCAGGAGGCCCTCTCGGCGGCCATACGGCTCATCGCAGACAGACGCCTCAGGGGCTACGGCTCCCTGGGGGACGTACACGTAGACGTCAAGCGGAGATCGCTCGCGGTCAGCGTGATCCTTGATGGCGAGACCGAGCCCATCACCCTTGCGGCCGAGCGCTACGAGATCGTGTGCAGGGAGGGTTCGCACGGGATCATCGTGCACGGCGTGACCGCCTCCAGGAAATGGGTCGAGAACCTGGCGCGCACTTTCCTCGAAGGCAGGTTCATCGCCCTGCCGGAGGCCGCCGCGAAGGCCCTCAAGTGCCTCGCATGAGGCCGCCCTTGCACAACATGCCTGTTTTTCGTAGGATGTGAACCCTATGGCATCCGTCGTCGGAGGTTTCGGTCTATATGTTGATCCGTGACATTCTCAAGGCGTCCACCCCCACCTTCAGCTTCGAGTTCTTCCCGCCCAAGACCGATGCAGGCTGGGAGCACCTCTTCCACACCATCGCGGATCTCATGCCCTTGAGGCCCTCATGGGTGAGCGTCACCTACGGGGCCGGGGGCTCTACGAGGGAGAACACCCACCGCCTCGTGGTACGCCTGAACAGCCAGACCGACCTCACCGTGGTCTCTCACCTGACCTGCGTCGAGTCCACGGACAAGGACATCATGGCCATCCTCGAGCGCTACCATGCAAGCGGCATCGAGAACATCCTCGCCTTGAGGGGGGACCCTCCCGCGGGCCACGCCCGGTGGGACCCCGCGCCTGGCGGGTTCGCACACGCGATCGACCTGGTGGGCTTCATCAAGAGGCGCTTCCCCGGCATGTGCGTGGGGGTGGCCGGGTTCCCCGAGGGGCATCCCGAGACGCCGAACAGGCTCAGGGAGATAGCCTACCTCAAGGCCAAGGTCGATGCCGGGGCAGACTACATCATCACCCAGCTCTTCTTCGACAACAGGGACTTCTATGACTTCTGCGAGAGGTGCGAGCTTGCGGGCATCCACGTGCCCATCGTGGCGGGCGTCATGCCCATCGTGAGCGTGAGCTCCATGGAGCGCATGGCCGAACTGGCGGCCCACGCGAGGTTCCCGGCCCCGCTTTTGCGCGCGGTGTACTCGGCCCCGTCGCCTGAAGCGGTGGAACACGCGGGAGTGACGTGGGCCATCGACCAGGTGAGGGACCTCGTCTCCCACGGCGTCAAGGGCGTGCACTTCTATACCCTCAACAACGCCCGCGCCACGCTGAGGATCTACAAGGAACTGGGCCTCGGCCCCAAAAGCCCCTGATCCTCGCGACGAGCTTCCCCCGCCTGCAGGAGACGCCCCTCTTTTCCGTCTTGATTCGGGGGATGGGAGAGGGTAGTATCGTTCGGGTGACATCCTTCAACTTTCTTCACACCATAACATAGAGAGGAGGGTACTATGGTTCTCAAGAGAGCAGGTTTTCTCGCTGTGGCCCTTGTCTTCCTGGCGACATCGGCGTTCGCGGTCGACATCGTGGGTGTCGACATGCCCGACACCCTCAAGGCAGGGGATACCAGCCTTGTCCTCAACGGCGGTGGGAAGAGGACCAAGTTCGGGATGAAGGTCTACGTGGCGGCCCTCTACCTCAAGCAGAAGAGCGCTGATGCCAACGCCATCATCAACGCCGACGAGCCCATGGCCATCAGGCTCCAGATAACGTCCGGCCTCGTGACCCCCGACAAGATGAAGGCGGCCATCGACGAAGGGTTCGAGAAGTCCACGGGCGGCAACGTGGCCCCGCTGAAGGCGAAGATCGACGCCTTCACCGCGTGCTTCAGGGGCCTCGCCAAGGACGACGTCTACGACTTCGTCTACCAGCCCGGCAAGGGCATCGAGATCATGAAGGCCGGCAAGCTCGTCTCGGTCATCCATGGCCTCGACTTCAAGAAGGCGCTCTTCGGCATCTGGCTGGGCAAGGAGCCCGCTCAGGACTCCCTCAAGGAGAACATGCTGGGCAAGTGATGCCTGACGACAACGTCCGGGCCCGCCCCACAAAAGGGAGCGGGCCCTTCCTTACCCCCCTCCCCCCGACCTGCACCCAGACCTCGAAGCGATGAAACACGTCCTCAGAAGGTGGCTCAGGCGCTACTTCTCGGACCCCCAGGTCCTGATCCTGATCCTGATCCTCGTCGCAGGCTTCGTCGTCTTCTCCCTGTTCTCGAGGATGCTCGCACCGGTGCTCGTGGCCGTCGTGCTCTCCGTCCTCCTGGACAGCCTCATCACCTGGCTCATGCGCTTCAACGTCAGGAGGGAGACCCTCGTGTACCTGGTCTTCCTCCTGTTCGTGTTCGTGTTCGTGGATCTCCTCCTCATCGTGCTGCCGCTCGTCTGGAGACAGGTGTCCGAACTCATCAGGGACCTGCCGGGCATGGTCTCGACGATCAAGGCCACGGTGTCGACCCTGCCCCAGAAATACCCGGGGGTGATCACCGAGGAGACGGTCGACAGGGCGCTCGCGATCCTGAGCGAGGAGATCGAAGGGATAGGCGGCGGCATCGTGAAGCTGTCGGTCGTCTCGGCCAAGGGCGTGGTGGAGATCGTCGTCTACCTCGTGCTCGTGCCGTTCTTGGTCTTCTTCATGCTCAAGGACAAGAAGCTCATCCTGGACTGGCTGTCCGGCTTCATACCGGAGGAACGCGGCCTGGCCGTACTCGTGTGGGACGAGGTCTACGACCAGTTCTTCAACTACCTCAGGGGCAAGGTCCTCGAGATCATGTTCGTGTGGGCGATCAATTACGCGGCCTTCGCCGCGCTGGGCCTCAAGTACTCGGTCATCCTCTCGATGCTCGTGGGTTTGGCCGTGCTGGTGCCCTACATCGGCGCGGCGGTCATGTTCGTGCCCGTCGTCCTCGTGGCCTTCTTCCAGTGGGGCTTGGGCGCGCACACGACGTGGACGGTGATCGCGTACCTCGCGCTCCACGCCCTCGACGGGAACCTCGTCGCACCCCTGCTCCTGTCGCGGGTGGTGAGGATCCACCCCGTCGCGATCATCGTGGCGATCCTCGTCTGCGGCGGCCTGTGGGGCTTCTGGGGCCTGGTGTTCGCCATCCCGCTCGCCACCCTCATGCATGCGGTCCTGAGGGCATGGAAGGGGACCGCCGAGGCGACGGCGGAACAGGCGTGAGCCGCTCCGGCAGCGTTTCGCCGCCTGGGTGCACGCCTGGATGGAGGCAGGTGCCTCTCCGCCCGGCAGGGGGGAACCACGGCCCTTGCATCTGGACGAACAGAGCCCGAAGTGGTTTCGCCGTCACAGAGCGCAAGGATCGGGTGTCGCCAAGGGGACCGGCCGCCCGTCGACCTTGCAGCGCAGGGCTTTCGGGGTGACCACCCTCGGGGACCACCGCGTGGCATCGGGGCGCCCCCCGAGCCTGCCGCTTTCTCGGCCGCGAACCCGGGTGGGCATCTCGGCACGCCTCTGCGGTGGCCTACGGATTCCGGGTAGGTGCCGCACAGCACGGTCCTTCATGAAAACGCCCCTGTTACCGATACGGGATGTATGAACATGGTGTTGGGATACCCTCGTCAACGTACCGACGCCGAGAGGCCGGGATGCGCATCGAACCGAGTCGTCCAGACATGACCGCCGGGACGAACCGAGCCGTGGACATCCCCTTCGGACTCAGGATCCTCGTCGCGGACGCGAGCCTGGTGCTCAGGAGCGTCCTGTCGTGGTCGCTCGAGCGCCACGGCGCGAGGATATGGCACGCCGAGAGCTCGAGCCAGGCCCTCGACAAGATCGGCGCCATGGACTTCGACTACGTGATCGCGGACGCGGAGCTGCCCGACTCGGGCGGGACAGAGCTCTGCAGGGCGATCAAGTCCGACCGGAGGACCCAGCATATCCCGGTGATCATCCTCGACTCGCGCGACTCTGAGGATGTCCAGAAGGCCGCCTACCAGGCGGGCGCCAGCGCCTGCATCTCCAAGAACCAGACCAAGAACGGGATACTGGAAGACCTCCTGCACACCATGAAGCAGACGGCGATCAAGCACAACCGCCTCGTGCTCGTGGTCGACGACTCCTTGACGGTGCGGTCTCTCGTGAGCAAGGGCCTCAAGGAAGCGGGCTTCAGGGTTGTCGAGGCCGAAAACGGCAGGGCCGCCCTCGACGTCCTCAGGGATGTGAAGCCGGACATCATCCTGAGCGACATCGACATGCCGGAGATGAACGGCGAGGGCTTCTGCAGGGCGGTTCACGAGGACCCCGTCTACGCCTCCATCCCGTTCGTGGTCATGAGCACCCACAGCGAGCGCCTGGTCATGAGGCGGATGCTCCAGATAGGCGCTGACGCGTACCTCGTCAAGCCCTTCAACGTCGAGCAGCTCGTCATCACGCTGGAGAAACTCCTCTCCGACCAGCTGTTGCTCCTCCAGAAGGAGAAGGAGCGGCTCGAGTCAGAGCAGAAGCTCATGGTGGCGAGCATCACGAGTCTGTGCGCCGCCCTGGAGGCTCGTGACTCCTACACGAGGGGGCACTCGGAGGCGGTCAGCACCTTCGCATCGAGGATCGCCCGGGAGATGGGCCTCTCCGAGGAGGAGGTGGAACTGGTGAGGCTCGGGGGCAGGCTCCACGACATCGGCAAGATAGGCGTCCCGGATCATATCCTGCTGAAACCGGGCAGGCTCTCGGAGGAAGAGTTCTCCATCATCAAGAAGCACCCGGTGATAGGGGGTGAAATACTCAGGCCGGTACCATCGCTGGCGGCCGTCCTGCCGATCGTCATCCACCACCACGAACGCCTCGACGGGAAAGGGTACCCGGAAGGGTTGCACGGTTCCTCGATCCCCCTGTGGGCCCGGATCACGGCCGTCTGCGACACCTTCCACGCGCTCACGAGCGACAGGCCCTACCGCAACGGCATGCCGAAAGACAAGGCCGTCGAGATCATCCAGCAGGTCAAGGGCACCCAACTCTGCCCCGACTGCGTGGACGCCTTCATCAAGACGTGCATCTGGGAGGCCGGCGTCCCCGGCACCCAGGCCGACGAACCCGAGGACGACCAACGGGAAGGGTCCAATACCCACCGGTTCTCCCATCACCCTCCCCGGGTGACCGAAACAGGCCATACCACGGAGCACGCCTGAGGCCTGAACCCTCAAGAATCGCATTGCATTCGGCCGATGTTTTGTTTATCTTCCCAGCAAACGAGGGACGTGCGGGACGCCCGCACAGGCCTCAAGGAGCGTGGCAGGATACCATGAGAAGGAACATCGTTCACGAGGGTGCCGAGCAGCTCACCTACGAGATCAGGCAGATCGTGGCCGTGGCCGAGGATCTCCAGCGTCTCGGCGTCGAGATCACCTGGGAGAACATCGGCGATCCCATAGCGAAGGGCGAGAAACTCCCCACCTGGATGAAAGAGATCATCGTCTCTCTCGTCCACGACGACAGGACCTACGGGTACGTCGCCACCCAGGGCGTCGCCCACGCGAGGCAGTTCCTGGCCGACATGGTGAACAAAAGGGGTGGTTACCAGGTCACCAAGGACGACATCATCTTCTTCGACGGCATCGGCGACGCCATCGCGAAGATATTCGGTTACCTCAAGCGCGAGGCCAGGGTGATCGGGCCGTCACCGGCCTACTCCACCCACTCTTCCGCAGAGGCGGCGCACTCTGGCTACGACCACCTCACCTACGAGCTCGACCCGACCAACAACTGGATGCCCGACCTCGACGACCTCGAAAAGAAGATCAAGTACAACGACTCCATAGCGGGCATCCTCATCATCAACCCGGACAACCCCACGGGCGCCGTCTACCCGCGCGACCTGTTGGTCGAGATGGTCAACATCGCCAGGCGATACAAGGTCTTCATGATCTGCGACGAGACCTACATGAGGCTCGTCTACGGCGGCGTGGAGACGGCCCACCTGAGCGAGGTCATCAAGGACGTGCCCGGCATCGCGCTCAGGGGCATATCCAAGGAATACCCATGGCCCGGCGCTCGCTGCGGCTGGATAGAGGTCTTCAACCAGGACAAGCTCAACTTCAAGCGCTACATCAAGAGCCTCGTGAACGCGAAGATGCTCGAGGTCTGTTCCACGAGCCTTCCCCAGTACTCCATCCTCCTCATCATGTCCGACCCGCGGTACGAGGAACACCTGGCATCGAGGCGCGCCATGTACGAGAAGAGGGCGCAGGAGGCCTACGAGATCTTCTCGAAGGTGGAGGGCATCCACGTGAACAAGCCGCAGGGAGCCTTCTACCTGTCGGTCGTGTTCGAGGACGGCGTGCTCAACAACAGGCAGACGCTGCCCATCGACAATCCCCGGGCCCTCGAGTACGTCGAGAACAAGGTCAGGGGCGTGGAGGTGGACAAGCGCTTCGTGTACTACCTCCTCGGCTCGAAGGGCATCTGCGTCGTGCCGCTTACCGGCTTCTGCTGTTCGCGCAAGGGTTTCAGGATCACCCTGCTCGAGTGCGACGACGAAAAACGCAGGTGGACGTTCACGACCATAGCCGAGGCCATCAGGGACTACATCGCCTCGACCGCCCAGGGCTCCATCCAGTCGAGCACGGCCTTGTGAACACGGCCGGGCGGGGATGTCTCGGTGGGCGGACGGACCCCGGGGGCATGGTGAGCGAGGCGGTCACGTTCATCTCGAGGTCGGAGGTCATCAGAGGCACCCTCGTCGTTCCCCGGAGCTCCAGGCCGTGTCCCGCCCTCATCCTCTGCCACGGCGCCCTCGATTTCAAGGAGAGCTTCGACGAGCTCGCCCAGTTCCTCGCATCACGGGGCGTGGCCTCGCTCGCGATCGACATGCACGGCCACGGTGCGAGCGGCGGCCCCCGATACCACGTCGATATCGGCGACTGGGTCGAGGACGTCAGGCAGGGGGTCACGTACCTCGAGTCCCTCCCCCGGATCAAGAAGGGCGCCGTCGGCGCGCTCGGCTTCTCCTCTGGGGGGACGGCCGTCCTCGAGGCGGCGGTCCTGGACGAACGGATCTCCTGCCTCGTCACCCTGGGGGCGACCGTGTGCACCTCCCTGGGGTTCCTCGACGCGGTGGCGGTAAGGGCACTCGGTGTCATCGGCACCCTGGCGGGCCTCCTCACCGGGAAAGGGCTGAGGCTCGACATGCAAAGCGAGTTCGCGAAGGTCCCCGCCACCGTGGACAGCGCCTTCAACAGGAGGTGGCGGGAAGACCCGAGGGTGATCGCCATGTGGTCGGATGTGCCCTTCCCCGGGATCGTGAGCGCCTTCGTGGTGGACACCCTCTCGAGGGTCGGCCGCATCCGCGCGCCCACCCTCGTCATCCACGGCGAGGAAGACCGGGTCGACCCCCCGACGTCGGCCCTCAAGCTCATGGCGGCCCTTCGCTGCCCCAAGGAACTCTTCCTGGTGCCCAAGAGCGGCCACATGGTCCACCGAGACGCCCTCAGGCATGAGGTCTTCGAGCGCGTGTGCCTGTGGGCGAGGGCGCACCCCGTTTGAGAAGGCGCGGAAGCTGTGCTATGCTCGAGGGGCCATGTTCCTGCCTGAAACCCCAGAGGAGATGAAGGCCCTCGGGTGGGACGCCCTCGACGTCATCCTGGTGACCGGCGACGCCTACATCGACAGCCCCCACATCGGGGTGGCTCTCGTCGGCAAGACCCTCGTGGATGCAGGCTTCAGGGTGGGCGTGATAGCCCAGCCGGACACGTCATCGGGCACGGACATCCTCAGGCTCGGCGAACCGAGGCTGTTCTGGGGCGTCACCGCGGGGAGCGTCGATTCCATGGTGGCCAACTACACCCCCCTCAAGAAGAGGAGGAGGTCGGACGACTACACGCCGGGCGGCCTCAACACGAAGAGGCCGGACAGGGCGACCATCGTCTACTCCAACCTCATCAGGCGGTTCTCCTCTTCAGGCGCACCGATCGTGCTGGGCGGCATCGAGGCGAGCCTGCGCCGGGTGGCGCACTACGACTACTGGTCCGACTCCATCAGGCGCAGCGTGCTCTTCGACGCCAAGGCGGACGCCCTGGTCTACGGCATGGGCGAGTACACCGCGCTCGAGATCGCGCGCAGGCTTGCCTCGGGTCTCGACATCTCGCAGACGGCCGGTACGTGCACGATCTCGAAGACGAGACCGGAAGGTGCAACCGAGCTTCCTCCCTTCGAGCTGGTGCAAGACGACAAGGAGGCGTTCACGGACATGTTCCTCGCCTTCTCCGAGCTCGGTCGTCCCGGGTCGAAGACCACGCTCTGCCAGAGGCACGGCGACCGCTTCCTCGTCCACAACCCACCCCCCTCGGCGCCGACCACGAGCGGTCTCGACCGCGTCTACGGGCTCGGCTACGAGCGCGAGGTGCACCCGAGAGACCGCTTGTTGGGGGAGGTCAGGGCGATCGAGACCATCCGCTTTTCCATAACCACGCACAGGGGGTGTGCGGGCAGGTGCTCGTTCTGCTCGATCTCGGTGCACGAGGGGCCTGTCGTGGTGTCACGCAGCCAGGCCTCCATCCTCGAGGAGGCCTCGGGCATGACCCGCCACCCGCTCTTCAAGGGCATCATCCAGGACGTGGGCGGGCCCACGGCGAACATGTACGGCATGGGCTGCAAAAAGGGCGCGATCGGCGGCTGCACCGCCAGGAGATGCCTGTACCCCGAGCCCTGCCCGGCACTGCGGTTCGGGCACGGGGCCCAGATCGAGCTGCTCCGGAGGCTCCGCCGCATCGAGGGGGTCAGGAAGGTCTTCGTCGCATCGGGCATCAGGCACGACCTCGTCGTCGCGGACGAGGGAAACGGCATGCGCTACCTGGAGGAGCTGGCGGCGCACCACGTCTCGGGCCAGCTCAAGCTCGCGCCCGAGCACTGCCGGAAAGAGGTGCTCAGGCTCATGGCCAAGCCCGGCACCCTGCATCTGCTCGAGTTCAGGGACCGCTTCCGCGCCCTGTCCGAGAAGGCGCACAAGAGGCAGTTCCTCACCTACTACTTCCTTGCGGCGCACCCGGGCTGCACCAGGGAAGACATGGAGGCCCTCCGGGCATACACCGAGTCGAAACTCTTTCTTGTCCCCGAGCAGGTCCAGATCTTCACGCCCACGCCAAGCACCCTCTCGACGCTCATGTATTACACGCGGCGTGACCCGTTCTCGGGCGCGGAGATCTTCGTCGAGAGGGATGCGAGGCGCAAGCGGGTCCAGAAAGACATCCTCACCTCCAAAGGAGGACAGCCAGACCGTGCGGCGGGATCCAGGAAAAGACCCCGAGGCGGCTGAGGCCCCCGGGGAAGTCAAGAGCAAGACGCGGCGGAAGAAGGAGATGCTCGCCCTCCAGAAGCTCGGGGTGCGCCTGGTCGGGCTGCCCGAAGCGTACCTGAAGACGTGCGGCATCCCCGGGGAACTCCTCGACGCCGTCCTCGCGGCCAAGAGGATCCGATCGTTTCAGGCCAGAAGACGCCAGATGCAGTACATCGGCGTCGTCATGCGCGGGGTGGACGCGGACCTCGTCGCCAGGGTCATCGAGCGATTCGAGAAAAGGTAGCGTTTTTTTTGCTGGTCCCCCGAAGATCCGGCCTCGGTCTCCAAGCCGACGAAGAGACGTTCATCATCAAGGGTTCAGCGTCAACGCCACGCATGCATGGGACGTATGCCTGAAGCACGAGAGCTGGTAAAGCTCAAGCGGTACGTCACGCATGCATGGGACGCAGGCCTCCTTCGCCCCCTTGAAGGACGGGGCGGCACGCAGAACCGGAACACGACGAGACCGACCGGGACCGCCGCCCTTAAGTGACGGCGAGGATGGGTCGCGGCCTTGGGCGGCCGAGGGGAGCGAGCCTGACGGGCCCGCGCCGAACGACACCAAGGTGAAGCCCCTGGTTGCGGCCCGTGGTGGCGCATCGCGTACGGCGAGACGCGACCCCACACCGGCCTCCATGAACGGGGCGGGACTTCCTCCTGGACATGGCGGCCTGACCTCCCCATGGAGCCACGATGGGCTCACGCACGGGCGCACACGCGCCGCACTGCGAGCTTCCTTTTCGAACCGCCTCACGCAACGGCGCATGCACGTGAGGGGGAAACCGAACGCATGCGGGAGGGCACACGCGTCATCGCGGGCGGCATTTCCCGAGCGCCCCTGCGCCACCTCCCAAGGTGCCCATGCCGCTTGCGGACGATGGGATCCCGTGTCGTCAAGAGGGGTTGCACGAGTTCGCGACGAGGGTGTCATGTTCTCGGCCGCCCGTGTCGATGAGTCTCCTCGAGAGAGCGTGACAACGAGGTACCCCCCATGAGGAAACTGCTCATCCTTGCCCTTGCAAGCCTGTCGGCCGTGCTGTGGGCGTACGGTTGCGGCGGAGGGGGATCCGGCGGCGGGTCGTCGGGAAGCGGGGACGGGGATGCCATCGAGGCCCTGGCCTACCTCACCAGGGACACATCGAGGACGTACACGTTCACCGAGCGGGTCGAGGCGTCGTGGGACGACCAACGGGCGAGCGAGGAACACGAGAAGACCTTCTCGTACGAGACCGTGGACGCGATACCCGGTGTGTACGGGGACTTCAGCGCGTACCAGGGGCCCTTCACGAAGGAGACCGTGCGCATCGACGGCGTGGAGACCATGGTCACCTACACCGACGGCTCGGGCAACGTGATCGTGAGCGACGACTTCAGCGTCTTCACGAGCATAACGGGCAGCACGTCCTCAGGCACGCTCCCCACGAGCATGGTGCCTGGCACGGCCTACACGACCACGCTCCGCGAGCTCCTCTACAACTCGGACGCCTCGGCAGGCGCCTTCGGCGTGAACACGGGGTCGAGCGTCACGACGACAACGTTCACCCCTGTCGCCGTCGGCACCATCACGCTGGGGGGCACCCCGTACCGGGCGCTCGAGGCGAAGATCAGCCTGGTGGTGAGCATAAACGGTACCGTGACGACCACGACCGAGTACACGGGACGGCAATGGTTCGGCGAGGGGCTCGGCCTCATAAAGGCCGTGCTCTCCTACGAGGTACAGCAATCGGGAATCACGGTGGAGTACACGGTGACGGACGAGCTCGTATCCGTGGAGTGAGCGAGGCGCCGCACGCCTCACCCGTGATCACCGGGACCGTGCCGGCCCCGGGCGGCTGCGTCGGACGACAGGCGCGTGAGAAAAAACGACCATGCATGGCAACCGAAAAGGGTGTATAATCCAGGGATGCACCGATGATCGGCCATGTCATGTCCTGCTGAACGGAGGAACCAGAGAATGATGTCGAAGACGAACATCCATCGCGCGGCCACGGTCGCGGCCTTCATGGCCCTCGCCCTCGTGTGCTCGTCATGCCTCGACGTGGGCGATGACAGCGACACCCCGCCCTTCTGCATCCACAGCACGCTGCCCGACGACGGGGAAGAGAACGTCCCCCTGAACTACCCCGCGATCGTGGTCACGTTCGAGACGGACGTGGACCCGGCGAGCGTCACCGACTCGAGGCTCGTCGTGCGCGATGCGTCCGGCGCCGTCGTCGACGGCGACGTCTCGGCATCCGGGGTCACCGCCGAGTTCAGGCTCCCGAGCAAGGTCTACTTCTCGCCCATGACCACGTACACGGTCACGGTGAAAGGCGACATCACCGACATACGGGGCAGGCCCCTCAGCAGGTGCATGAACGGCGACTACGAGTTCACCTTCACCACCGGTACCGAGATGTCCGACTGACCCACGGCTCGACGACCCGCAGGCGACGTGCGCCTTCGTTCGGGGGCGAATCGGGGAGTCAGGGTCTTTCCGCAGGTCGAGGAAGGCCATGCATGCCCATGGCCTGCCCCCTGCCTCGTTCGGGCGTGGAACCCTGGTCGTTTTGATGCGGGCCTGACGCACGATGCATGGCGCGTACGGGCCGATGGCCGAGGACTCGGCATCCTGTGGCCCGAGCTATCGCGGAAGGCACGGCAGGCCCATGCCGACGGCAAGCGATGCCTCCCGCGCCTATCCCGTTGGGCACGAGGGGTTTTTCACGGACACCGGCCCGGAGACCAACGACGCACATCGCCAAGGTACACGGGGAGAGGGATGCCCTCGAGCCGCACAGGCGCAGGTCCCTCAGCCCTTGCCCGCGCGAGAGGACCCGCCCTGCATGGACTCCTGGCTCATGAGCACGCCCGAGACCACCATGAACGAGGCGAGGTACTGGAGCGCGGTCAGCCGCTCGCCCAGGAACATGCGGCCGAAGAGCACGGTGAGCACCGGGATGAGGTTCACGAAGGCTGAGGCCTGGCTGGCCTTCACCCTGCTCAGGGAGTAGTTGTACAGCCCGTACGCCCCCATGGTCACGAAGAGGCCGAGGTAGACCACGCTGGCCGTGGCCCCGAGGTGGAAGCTCTCGGGCCAGGTGGTGGAAGGCAGGAAGAGGAAGGGCTGGAAGAAGAGGCTCCCGGCGCACGCCTGCAGGGCCGTGAGAAAGAGCGGGCGGTATCTCTCGGTGAGCCGCTTGAGGGCGATCGTGTACCCTGTCGCGCACAGCATGGCGCAGAACTCGAAGAAGTTGCCGAGTGCGGGGTTCGGGGACGACCGGCCGGAGCCGGCCCCCAGGCTGAGCAGAGTCGCGCCCGCAATGGCGAGACCGAATCCCGCGTACGTCCTTGCGCCCACCTTCTCGCCGAGGAAGAAGCCTGCGCCCACGGCCACCATGAGCGGGAGCATGGCGGTGATCATGCCCGCCTGGGAGGCCGAGGTGTTCACGAGGGCGGCCGCCTCGAAGAGGAAATACAGGCACGGCTCGCAGGCGAGCATGAACAGGATGAGCGGTACATCGCCGGGCCTGGGGACGTTCGGCCCCATCCTCGATGCAAGGGGCACGAACCCGAGAGATGCGATGGCCATCCTCAGGAAGATCACGAGCATGGGGTCGTAGGCGAAGAACGCTATCTTGAGCGCGATGAAAGATCCCGCCCAGAGTACCATGGCGGCGAACAGGGCGAGCATCGGCAAGATGGTGTGAGCGCGCACTGCGTCTTGGCCTCCCCTCCCGTGATCATCGGCTGGTGTCCCCTCGGGATAGCACATGAGACCAGCCCGGGAGAACCCCCATTCACACGCAGGCGCACTGGGGGTGCATCCTTGCGTGATCAGGGGGAAAACCCCTTGCCCGGTTGTCGAGGGAAACCCGGGGAGCCAGGGGCCGCGCCAGGGCCCTGAAACCGGCCACGCCGGCATCGCGGAACCCAGGCACCCCATCGCTTCAGCGCGCACACCGGGAAAGGCCTTCCACGCTTGGATGCACACCCACACAAGGACCATGCACCGCGCGTCCCGCACGGGCTGAGCTCCAGGCGGCACCGCTAAACCGCCGCGCTCACGGCAGCCCCTGCGCAGGTACCGACCTCGTGGCCGCACCCGGCGGCACATCGTCCACATCGAGGAGCCTGGTTCTCACCGCCGCATCCCTAGGGCCCGCCCTGGGACACCTTGGGCCGGCAGAGATGTCGGGGCGCATCGAGGGGCTTCTCGGCCCAAGCGTGCCCTGTCTCCATGTGCTTCGTCTTCTTGCCGGTCTTGCCCGCAAGAGGCGGCGAACACGACCCGCCCGCAGCCGGCAGCGGCTGGCGTATCTCTTGGAGCAGAGGCTGTGCGGCCTCCGTGGGATCCACACCGGGCAAGACGCCGTTGCCCACCGGAGAAGACAGGGTGTATAGAGACGGTTCATGGACCCCCTGATGAAAGCGCACGCCGCCCGGGAAGGCACGCCATGCAGATGACCTTCTGCCCCCTCTGCAAAGGCCGCCTCGCCGTGAAGACCGTGGACGGGAGACAACGCCTGTGCTGTTCGAGCCGGACATGTTCTTACGTGTTCTGGGACAACCCGGTACCGGTGGTGGCCGCCTTGGTGGAGGACGGCGCCGGGGTCGTGCTCGTGCGCAACAAGGCCTGACCCGAGAAGATGTTCGGGCTCGTGACCGGGTTTCTGGAAAGGGGGGAGACCCCAGAGGACGCGGTGCTTCGCGAGGTCGAGGAGGAGCTGGGGCTGAAGGGCGAACTCATAGGCCTCATAGGTCACTACAGCTTCTTCGAGATGAACCAGCTCATCCTCGCCTTTCATGTCCGCGTCGAGGGTGAACCCCGCCTGGGAGGCGAGCTCGCCGAGTACAGGCGTGTCAGCCCCGAGAAACTCAGGCCGTGGCCCTTCGGTACCGGGTACGCGGTGAGGGATTGGCTGGAGATGAGAAGGCGATGAGGCCCGTGGTGGGTGCGTCTTCTGGCCTGTGGAGACGTACAAGACCTTCACGGCCCTTGGAGGTGAGACGATGAGACCTGGAACGAAACCCGACCCGATTTTGCGTGCAGGTAGAGAGGCACACGCTGCAGCCCGCACAGGGAAAGGAGTCTACGTCATGACGTTACTGGTTTTCCTGCTGGGTGTGTGCGCACCCCCGGCCGAGGCGGCCCGCAACCCGAGGGTCATCCTGAAGACGACGAAGGGTGACATCACCATCGAGCTCTTCGAGGACAAGGCGCCCAAGACGGTGAGGAATTTCCTCGAGTACGTGGACAAGGGGTTCTACGACGGCACCATCTTCCACCGGGTCATCAGGGGGTTCATGATCCAGGGCGGCCAGATGAGGCCGGACATGGGCGAGAAGCCCGCCGGCGCGCCCATACAGAACGAGGCGGACAACGGGCTGAAGAACCTTCGGGGCACCGTCGCCATGGCGAGGACCCCGCACCCCCACTCGGCATGCGTCCAGTTCTTCATAAACACGAAGGACAACCCGTTCCTCGACTTTCGCTCCCCCACCTTCGAGGGGTACGGCTACTGCGTGTTCGGCCGGGTGATCAAGGGCATGGACGTGGTGGACGCGATCGAACGGGTGCCCACGACGACGAGGGGCTTTCACCAGGACGTGCCTGTGGAAAGCGTGATCATCGAGAAGGCGACGAGGGTCGCCCCCGCCGACCCGAAGGCTGACACGGGCAAGCCCGCCCAGTAGGACATGCAGCCCGGCCCGATGCAGCCGCATCGCGAGACGGAGGGGAAGCCCCGGCGACAGGTGCTTGCGTGGGCGTTCTACGACTGGGGGAACTCCGCTTTCGCCACCACGGTCATGGCCGGGTTCTTTCCCATCGTCTTCAAGGAATACTTCAGCGCCGGAGTGGAGGCGGCCCAGAGCACGGCAAGGCTGGGGTTCGCGAACTCAGCGGCGGGTCTCGCCGTCGCCGTTGCAGCGCCCTTTCTGGGCGCCGTCGCGGACAGGGCCTCGTCGAAGAAGCTCTTCCTGGCATGCTTCGCCGCCACGGGCGTCCTCTCGACCGTGGGGCTGTCGCTCGTCGGCATGGGGTCCTGGGTCCTCGCATGCACCCTCTACGGGCTGGGGCTCGCGGGGTTTCTCGGCGGGAACGTGTTCTACGACTCTCTCCTGAAGCGCATCTGCTCAGAGGGCGAGACGGACCGCGTCTCGTCCTTGGGCTACGGGCTCGGCTACCTGGGAGGAGGTCTCCTCTTTGCGCTGAACGTGTGGATGCTCAGCAGCCCTTCATCCTTCCGCATGGCAGGGGCCCTGGATGCGGCCCGCTTCTCCTTCGTGGCCGTGGGCGTGTGGTGGGCCGTCTTCACCGTGCCCCTCCTGGCGTTCGTGAGGGAACCGGCACTGCCCGGCGTGAGAATCTCCGACGCGATCACGGGCGGTCTCGCCATGCTCCGTTCCACCATGAGGGAAATCGCCCGCCTCAGGACGCTTCTGCTCTTCCTGACAGCATACTGGCTCTACATAGACGCCGTGGACACCATCATCGTGATGGCCGTGGACTACGGCCTCTCGCTGGGTTTCGACCGCACGGACCTCGTCTCCGCCCTGCTCCTCGTCCAGTTCATAGGCTTCCCCTGCGCCATAGCCTTCGGCAGGCTCGGCGGGGTCGTCGGCACGAAGAGGGCGATCATCCTCGCGCTGTGCGTCTACCTGTTCGTGACACTCTGGGGCGCGTTCATCGAGACAAGAGGCGAGTTCTACCTCATGGCGGCCCTCATCGGCACGGTGCAGGGGGGCGTGCAGGCGCTCTCGCGCTCTTTCTACGCGAGGCTCGTGCCAACGGGGAAGGAAGCCGAGTTCTTCGGTTTCTACAACATGATTGGAAAGTTCGCTTCCATCGTGGGCCCGGCCCTCGTGGCGCTCACCGTTCTCCTGGCCAGGGCGGCGGGGGCGCCGGGGCACACGGCGCCTAGGTTCAGCATCGCGTCCATAGCCTTGCTCTTCATCGCGGGCGGCGCGGTGCTGCTGCTGGTGGACGAGGAGAGGGGCTCTCGGGAGAGGGGGATCCTGGAGGCCTGAACCTTTCAACCCGCTCGGCGTGTCCTGCCCGACGATCGTCCCCAAGATCCCCGGTACCGCCCGCGGCACGGGCAGGTTCGGGGCCAGGCTCCGTGTGCCCCCCGACGATCGTTGCCCGAGAACGGGCCCGCACGACGGTGACCAGCTCGACCTGGATCGGCTCCTCGATCCCTCTTCGACCGGCATGAAGCCTCCTATCCCTTCCGGGCAGCCCTCATGCGTACCGAAGAGCGAGCAATACCGGCCTTCAACCTCGCCCCTTCGCATCGCGCTCTCGAGACCGAAGCCGGACCGAGAGATCTCGTGGCTTTCCATGCACACGCACAAGGGCTATGATACAGGGAAACACCGGGAGGTGCGGTATGAGAAAACGGGCTCTCATCCTCATGCTGGCCGCATCCGTGTGCCTGACGGCCACAGGTTGCGCCATCCTGTACAACGATTTCAGGACACCCCTTCCCTCCCTCAACGTGCAGCCGGGGACGGAGGCCAGGATCCACGTGGGCTCGTCTTCCTGCACGTCCTACGTGTGGATGGTCACGGTGGGGGACTGCAGCGTGGAAGCGGCGATGAAGAACGGGAACATCTCCAAGATCCACCACGTGGACGCCGACATTAAGAGCTACTTCCTCGGCATCTACACGAAGTTCACCACCGTGGTCTACGGGGAGTGAGGGGGAGTCTTCCCGGGGGCGCATGCCCGCCGGCAGGCCCTCGGTGACCGTCGAACCCGGCCGACCGGCATGCACGGGCGCCGGGATCGGGGGACCGCACACGGCCCCCTGCCTCGGCGCCTGGGCATGGATCGCGAGGCTTGCCGGCACTCGTGGCTGGGTCAAGCAACGGAGGCGGCGTGGCCGGGGCCCCAGAGAAGCCGCACCCTCGCGCCCCGGCATGGGGCGTCTTAGCGTGAGCTACAGGATGGTGCGCTTGCCGTTGTAGCGCTCCACGTCGTAGTACTTGTCCACGTCGACGAGCCTGAGGCGGTCTATGACCTCCTTCATGGGCACCGTGGTGATCTCGCCGTGGAGGAAGCTCACCATCCTGCCGAAGTCCTCGTTCACGATCATGTCGACAGCGGCGATCCCGAACCAGCGTGCCATGAGCCTGTCCCTCGCCGAAGGCGAACCGCCCCTCTGCAGGTGGCTCAGGTTCACGTACCTAGACTCGAGACCGGTCCTCTTCTGGATCTCGTCGGAGATGTAGGCCGCGATCCCCCCCAAGGAGCGGTGGCCGAACTCGTCCACCCTGTCGTCCTTGTAGAACTCCTGGGTTCCACCCACCTTGGCCCCCTCCGAGACCACGATGATGCTGTACTGGACCTCCCTGCCCCTCCGTTCCTGCAGGAGCTCGCATATGCGTTCCATGGTGAAGGGCACCTCAGGGATGAGGATGATGTATGCGCCGCTGCACTCCCCGCCGTGAAGCGCGAGCCACCCCGCATGCCTGCCCATGGTCTCCACCACGAAGATCCTGTTGTGGGAGCCGGCCGTTGTCCTGAGCCTGTCTATCTCCTCCATGATCACGTTCACCGCCGAGTCGAACCCGAGGGAGTACTCGGTCCCCACGAGGTCGCCGTCGATGGTCTTGGGTATACCGACCGTCCTGACGCCGCGGCGGTGGAGCTTGTAGGCCACGCCGAGGGTGTCCTCGCCACCGATGGCGACGATCACGTCTATGCCGAGCTTCCTGATGTTCTCGATGACCTGGTCCGAGCGGTCCTTCTGGGGGTTGAACGGGTTGGTCCTCGACGTGCCCAGGTTGGTGCCGCCGTAACGGTCCCAGGTGCGGACGACCTCCTCGTCGAGGTGCATGGTGTGCCTGGCAACGCTCTCCGGGTCGTCGGGGTCTACGTACACGAGACCCTTCCACCCTTCCCTGATGCCCACCACCTCGCACTTGAACCCCCTCTTCTTCTCGAGCACAGGGTCAAGCGCGGTCTTCGTCACCCACTTGATCGCCCCGTTCAGCCCGGGGCAGTCTCCGCCTCCCGTCAAAACCGCTATCCTCATGGTAAGGTTCCCTCCGATCGGAGTGATGTGTCGGCATCCAGGCTTCACAGCCTCCCGTGCGACCATTATAATCTCACTGAACATCTCGGCAAGTCGCTTGTGGAAATTGAGCGCCGGGCGCGGGCGGTCCAGGTCTGGACGACATCAGCCCGCGCACAGGGACGGGGGGATCTCATGAAGGTGGTGTTCCACGAGGATTTCTACCGGCACTACACATCCGACCCTGCGGCCGAGCCGGGGAGGCTCGAGGCGGTGATGGAGGCGATCGCCGGCAGGGTCGAGCTCATCGAACCGGAGCCTGCGGCCCTGGAAGACATCCAGGCCGTCCACACCGAGGCCCACATCCAGCACATCAAGCGCATAGGGCTCCACGAGATCGCCTCGCTGGCGGCAGGGGGTGCGATCAAGGCCGCGGTCACGGGCATGGAGGAACCCTGCTTCGCCCTCATCCGTCCGCCCGGCCACCATGCATCGGCGAACACGGCGTGGGGGTTCTGCTTCTACAACAACATGGCTGTGGCCATCGAGCGCCTCAGGCGCGAGGGGAAGATAGAACGGGCGCACATCCTCGACTTCGACCTCCACTTCGGGGACGGCACGGTGAACATCCTGGGCAGGAAGGGCTACGTGACCATCCACAACCCCGAATCCCACGAGAGGGCGTCCTATCTCAAGGAAGTGGAGGAGCGCCTTGCAGTCGCCGAGGCCGACGTGTTCGCCGTCTCCGCGGGCTTCGACAACCACGAGCAGGACTGGGGGGGCCTCCTCGCCACGGACGACTACCGGGTGATGGGCGCCATGGTGAGGGAGGCGGCGCTCAAGAGGGGCGCCGGGCTCTTCGCCATCCTGGAAGGAGGCTACAACCACCGGGTGCTCGGCTCGAACGTGCTCGCGCTCATCGAGGGCATGGAGCTCGGGGGACAGGGCTGACGCAGGGTTCGAGCACGCAGCGACGGCCAAGGGCGCCTGGATCCGTGCGAGCCGGCCCCGCGTCCCGTCCCCGAGAGGGCTCGGGCCTCGCGGAACGCCCGGGGTTGGATGCGGTGCAGGAGATCCAGGCCTTCTCGGGCGGTGGGGCGCGCCGTTGTCGGCCGGCAGCCTCGACAGGCCGCCCACGCACCGGCCCTCCACGGCGATCCAGGCTCTCGAGCGTGCCGTTGCATCGAGGGCGCCGGCCGTGCACTTCGTGTTTGCATTCGGGCGAGTCCTGCCCCATAACTACTCTCACCGGTACGACCGGGCTCAAGAAGAGCCCGCTAAAGGCATATCAGCCGGAGGGGCCGACACGTCGTACCGGGGGTACGGGCGGGGACGAGAAGAAAGCCGGGCGGCCCATACGCCCGACGAAATCCATGGTGTTGTAAGGGGAGGAGTTCCATGAAGGTGAGCACCGTCGCCGAGATGAGGGCCATGGACAGGCAGGCGCAGGAACGCTACGGCATACCGGAGACGATCCTCATGGAGAACGCCGGGAGCGCGTCCTTCGAGGCCATGAGAAGAGCATACGGCGTTCGGGGGAAGAACGTGCTGGTGGTGGCCGGGCCCGGCAACAACGGAGGGGACGGCTTCGTCGTCGCGCGGAGGGTCGTCTCGGCGGGCGGAGAGGCCCGCGTGCTGGTCGTGGGCGACCCCCAGAGGTACCAGGGCTCGGCCAAACTCAACCTCGACATACTCAGAAAGACCGGCGTCGCCGTGTCCGTGTGCGGCAGCGCGGCAACCGTGCTCGAGGAAGCGGGGGCCTGCGGCGTTATCGTGGATGCCCTGTTCGGGACGGGGCTGGCGAGGCCCGTGGAGGGTCTCCACCGGGAGGTGATCGATGCGGTGAACGAGTGCGGGAAACCGGTGGTGAGCCTGGACATCCCCTCGGGTATCAACGGCGACACGGGCCAGGTCATGGGAAGGGCCGTCAGGGCATCCATCACCGTGACCTTCGGCCTGCCCAAGCCAGGCAACCTCCTCATGCCGGGCGCGGCATGGTGCGGGCGCCTGGTCGTCTCCCACATATCCTTTCCGCCGGAACTCTACGACGACCCGAGGATCCCCATTTCCATAAACGAGCCGTTGCTGCCGCCCGTTCGCGACCCCGACGGGCACAAGGGCGACTTCGGCGAGGCGCTCTTCATCGCCGGCGCCAAGGGGTACTACGGTGCGCCGTGCTTCGCCGCGCTGTCTTTCATGAAGGCAGGGGGCGGCTACGCAAGGCTCGCCGCACCCTCGTCCGTGATCCCCTTCATCGCGACCGTCTCGCCCGAGATCGTGTTCCACCCCATGGCCGAGACCGACTCCTCGAGCATCTCGGCAAGGAACAAGACGAGGCTGCTGGAGCTGGCCGAGCGGGCCGACTTCGTGGTCATGGGCCCCGGCGTATCCCTCGACGAGGAGACCGCCTCGCTCGTGAGAGAGCTGGCGGGCCGCATGAGGAAGCCCCTCCTGATAGACGGGGACGGCATCACCGCCGTGTGCGGCGACACCAGTTGCATCTCGGGCCGCACCTCGCCGACCGTCATCACCCCTCACCTCGGCGAGATGTCGAGGCTCACCGGGAAGCCGGTGGAACAGATAGAGAGGGACAGGATTGCGGCTCTCAGAGAGGCTGCGGGGTCCCTGAAGGCCACGATCGTGCTCAAGGGCGCCCACAGTCTCATCGGGCACCCGGACGGTCGGGTCGTGGTCAACCTGAGCGGCAACCCGGGCATGGCGACGGCGGGCAGCGGGGACGTCCTCACCGGGACGATCGCGGCCATGTTCGGGCTCGGGCTTCTCTTCGACGACGCGGTTCACGCAGGGGTCTTCCTCCACGGCGCAGCCGGGGACCTCGCCGCATCGTCCAAGGGGCAGGACGGGATCACCGCGAGGGACATCATGGAGGCGCTGCCCGAGGCCGTGAGACTTCACCGGGGAGGCGACCTGGCGAGCCGCTACCTGCCCGAGGTCATCTGAGCGGCCGGCGGGGCGCTGCTTCCGCCGGGCGTAACCCCTCAGCGCAGATCGAGGACTTCTGAACCGGGGCCCGCCTCGACGAGGCATGCCGTGTCCCTTCGGCAAAGGGGCCCATCCCGGCCCGCACCCCCTGTGGGATGAACGGGCGAGGAGCGCTCGCCCAAGGCCGCGGCGGAGACCTTCACGGCCGGTGCACGAGGTCGTCCCCGGCTCCTCGTGTGCACGACGGACGAACGGTCAACATGGACTGAACGGGGCGTCTCAGACCACCGGCGGGAAGTCGCGCCGCCCTTTTCGGCCAGGGGTGTTAAGTATTCCCACGGTCATGCCGATAGGTATATCAGCCAGACAGAGTCAACACTCTCTTCGTAACCGCCAGGCGACGACAGCTTGGCTTTTTTTTTACCGAGACACAGGCGTTGTCCCGTTCAAGAACGAGCGCACCCTGACCTTTACGGATGGCCGCGGCAAGGCCGGGTTTCAACCACCGTGGGCGAGAGAACCCCTGTGACGCGCGGCAGAGACGCACACCTCGAGGGAGGGGCCTCCCCCTCGGGTCACCCCGGAGGCATGGAATTGCCGTTTCTGTGACCGGGCACATCCCCGAGGGAGGGCTCAGCCCGGCTGCGGCCCACGAGGAATGCCGTGTTTACGCCCATGACCGGCCGCCTTTTCAGGCTGGGGATGCCGCCACCTTCCCGGAAGGGAAGACACCTCGCGCACCCTTGCTGCCGCACCGGTTTCTCTGTACGGAGAGACCCCTGCCTTGCAGCAGCCGGTGTCCCTGGCCAAAAAGTGTTGCACTGGAGATACGTGATGTATTAATAGGGTTTCCAGATGGAAATGAGCCCTGCAGCGAGTGCAGAGTGGTTTTTCTTCGAGGGGGTTGAGGCTTGAAGGGCACACCGAGCCCAGGCCTGCATCGGGGCCTCCTCTCTCGAGGCCTCCTGTCGAGTTCCTTGCTGATGCTCGCCTTCGTCCTGGTACCCGGTTCGGCGCTCTTCGTCGCGTACGTGAGGGCTCATGAGGCAGGGATCAAGAGACCCGTCACGGTAGGGATCGCCGCCGCGGCCTTGATTCTGGCATTCCTGTTCTTTTCCCTGGGTCTTGTGTACTGAGGAGCGAGTGTGGACGTCCCGGTCTCTCTTCCCCGCGTGCATGCCATCCCTGATCCCTTGGCGTGTTCGTGCGCACCTAAAGCCGGCCCCCCTGGTTCACTTGACAGGGCTCCGGCAGGGATTATTATGAAAAGCGTGGAGATCACAGGCGGCGTGAACGACATCAATGAAAGGTACCCCATCCTCGGAGAGACGCCTTGCCCACCCGGCACGACCGCTGCCGCCGTAGAGCGGCGATGCCGGACTCGATGCGCAACGAAGTAGGATCGTGAACGAAGGGAGCCCGCTGTCCGGCCGGAACCGGCCTGACCGGGCGGCCCCGAGCCGTGCAAGAGGGTGATGCCATGGACATGAAGCGTGACTACTACGAGGACATCGAGCTCTTCCAGAGCAACACCGTGTTTTTCTGGACCGTGGTGCTCATGGCCTGCCTCTTCACCCTGCCCCTGTACGTAGAGTCGTACAACATCTACCTCGTGAACATCATCCTCGTGCACGTGATCATGGCAGTGGGGCTCAACATCCTGGTGGGGTACACGGGCCAGATATCGCTCGGGCACGCCGGGTTCTTCGCCATAGGCGCCTACGGGACCGCGCTCATCTCGATGCACCTCCACATGCCGTTCGTGGTCTCGCTCATCGCCTCGGGCCTGATCGCGGCCTTCTTCGGGTTCATCCTGGGTCTTCCCGCGCTCCGACTCGAGGGGCCTTACCTCGCCATCGCGACGCTCGGCTTCGGGCTCACCATCATGCACGTCATCGGGCGGTGGGAGGTCTTCGGTGGCAGGATGGGCATCACGGTGCCGCCGCTGGATATGGGGGTGCCGGGCACGCCGCTCAGTTTCGTCATCGAGGGCGACGTCAAGATCTACTACCTGATACTCGTGATAACCATCTTGATGGTCATCTGCGCCCGCAACCTCATGAAGACCCGCCTGGGCAGGGCATTCGTGGCGATCAGGGACGACGACGTCGCGGCGGAGGTCATGGGCGTCAACCTCACCGTCTACAAGACCCTCTCTTTCGCCGTCAGCGCGTTCTACGCGGGTATCGCGGGCGGCCTGTACGGCTACGTGGTGAGCTTCTTCGACCCCTTCACCTTCAACCTCATCCTCTCCATCATCTTCCTCGTCATGGTGGTGGTGGGCGGGCTGGGATCCATCCTGGGTTCGGTGCTCGGCGCCTCGCTCATAACGTATCTCCAGTTCGACCTCTTGAAGAACGTGGAAGAACTCCCCTACCTGGGGGACCTCCTCGTCCTCGTGTCGCGCAAGTGGCTGACCGTGATCGGGCTCGCCAACTTCAGCAGCATAGCGCTCGGCGTGATCATGATCTGCATCGTCATCTTCGAACCCCTGGGGATGTTCGGAATCTGGATCAGGATAAAGAAGTACTGGAAGACGTGGCCGTTCTGAGGGAAAGGCGGAAACGAGATGATCGAACAACTCGTCGTCGAGGGGCTGGCGATAGGCGCCTGCTACGGGCTCTTCGGGATCGCCGTGGCCATCATCTACAAGACCTCGGAGGTCGTGAACTTCGCGCAGGGCGAGATGGGCATGGTGGCGACCTTCGTGGCCTTCCACATCCTCACCGTCTACCACGTCCCCTTCTGGCTCGCGTTCGTCCTCACCCTGCTCTTCGCCGCCGCCCTGGGAGCGCTCATCCAGACGTGCTTCCTGAGGCCGGCCAAGGACCCCACGGTCCTCGGTCTCATCATCATCACCCTCGGCGCGGAGATGCTCCTCATGGGGCTCGCCGGGTGGAAGTGGGGGGCGGAGCAGAAGGACTTCCCGTTCATCCTCTCCGTTCAGAAGACGAGGGAGATCGCCCCGGGCCTCGAGCTGAACGAGTGGTCCATGGGCGTGTTCGTGCTCTCGGCGGTGATCATGCTGATCCTCTTCTTGTTCTTCAGGTACTCGAGGCTCGGCATCGCGATGCGGGCGACCCAGCAGAACGTGAACGCCGCCAAGGTGATGGGGATCAAGGTCGAGCGGGTTTTCGCGATCACGTGGGCCATGAGCTCGGTCATCGGTGCGGTGGCCGCCATGTTCTTCGCGGCCAGGAGCGTCCTCGACCCCAACTTCATGATGGAGCCCTTCATGCGTGCCTTCGCTGCGGCCGTGCTCGGGGGCCTCACCAGCATCCCCGGGGTCGTTGCAGGGGGCCTCATCATGGGCATCGTGGAGAACGTCTTCGGCTACAGGTGGCCCGAGTGGAAACCGATCGTGGCCTTCGTGGTCATCGTGCTCATCCTGACGCTCAAGCCGAGCGGGCTGTTCGCCAAACACTTCGTGAAAAAGGTGTGAGACGTGGGTGCATTCCTTCCCATGGGCAGGGCAAAGACCGCGGCCGTCCTCGCGGTCATGGCTTCCTGCACCGCGGTGCTCGTCGCGTGGGACTCCCCGCGCATGCGCATCGAGCTGATCCTCGAGAGGCCCTCCATCGAGCGCGCCGCCCTCGAGTACCTCGAGGCGGAGATGAGCGGGGACCACGCGAAGGTCTACTCGATGCTCGCCCCCTCGTCCGCATACGTGCGCAGCCACACCTACGGGCAGTACCTCGAGGAGGCATCCGGCTCCACCGTGAAGGTCAGGGGATACCGCATCGTGGACATATACCGCCTGAGGCCGAACCACGACCCGAATTCCTTCCCGGGGGTCGAGAGGTTCGTCCAGGTGGAGGTCGAGGTGGACGTGGGGTTCGACGACATGGAGACCACGACCACCTGCAACTACTGCTTCACGTTCCTCAAGGAGAAAGGCCGCTGGTACAAGGGGTGAACGAGCACCAGGGCGGCGGGGGGTCGCGGGCGCGGGCCGGATGAGCGCGCCCGGCCGGGAAGAAAGGGGCTGTCGGGCCGAACCCCGGCACGGGATACGGGGCAAAGGGCGCCGCATCCATCGTGGTCGACGAGGGCTGAACGCCAGGGGTACCGGCTGAAGCGGCAGCGGCCTGCGGGTACGGCCGCTGCACGGTACAACCTGAACAGGAAGGAGGACGTATGAGGAGAACAGTGCTCGGCATGTTCGTGTTCGCGGTCGCATGTGCGATCCTGGCTTCATGGCCGGCCCATGCGGCAAGGCCAGGTTTCGACGCAAAGGAGATACGCATCGCCCAGTGGGGCCCGCAGACGGGGCCTGCGGCACCCTGGGGTGCGGTGGCCAGGGGGAGCGCCCTGCTCTTCAACATGGTCAACGACTCCGGCGGCATCCACGGGAGGAAGATCAAGTATTTCATCCGCGACGATCAGTACAACCCGGCGCAGACGAAGGCCGTGGTCAAGGAGCTCGTGGAACGCGAGGGCATCTTCGCCTTCGTGGGCGGGGTGGGCGCCGCCTGCGGCATGGCGGTGAAGGACTACCTGGCCCAGAACAAGGTCATCTGGGTGAGCCCGTCGACCGCCATCGACGAATACGTGTTCCCGGTGAATCCCTACCTCTTCGCCGTGTACCCCCTGTACGACGACGAGGCGAGCATCCTGACGAAGTACATCGTGGAGAAGCTCGGCG
>ERZ795045.1445-NODE-1445-length-26684-cov-5.315558_pt1 | contig 26684 bp, 24 predicted proteins | sample MGYA00375129_ERZ795045 | MGnify/ENA primary metagenome ERZ795045 (study PRJEB30174, sample SAMN05720166) | activated sludge metagenome | isolation source: anaerobic digester from wastewater treatment plant | place: Japan | collected 2015-05-15 ...
GAGAATCGGTCGGGTTTCAGGGGTTTCAGTATTCTTCGTCATGGTTTTCGCGTCAGAGGTATTCGCAGCCGAGGCAGCAGCGAGCCCCGAGGCCATCCAGTACTTCTCCGAGGTATTCGCAGCCGAGGCAGCAGCGAGCCCCAAGGCCATCCAGTACTTCTCCTGGGTTGCCGTTGCCACGGGTATCGGCATGGCGATCGCCGCATTCGGAACGGGCATCGGCCAGGGCAACGGCGTGAGGGGGGCCTGCGAAGGCATCGCCCGCAACCCCGACGCCTCGGGGAAGATCCTCACGGCGCTCATTCTGGGCCTCGCGATGATCGAGTCCCTCGCCATCTACGCATTGGTCATCGAGCTCATCCTTCTCTACGCGAACCCGTTCCTCAAGTTCATGGGGCTCGGCGCATAGGAAGGTCACCGTCGCTCGTAAGCCTACGGGCCCCATACCATGGGGCCCGTTTCCACTCCTCTCCCCGGGCGATCTCCCGGTGACCACCCACCAGCAGCCCTCTCCGCGAGGTTCCAGGCCCTCATGAACATCAGGGGCCTTCAGCCTGCCAGACCCAGTCCACCCTACCCGGCGAGTCCCAGAAGGTCAGCGGCGCGTGAGGCGGAAGACCTCAAGTGCGCCAGCACCGGCACGAGGGACGAGTTCTTCGTTCCGCCGGTCCCGTCGTAGACGATGTTGGCCACGGGTATGCCCGTTACCTGCTCGATGCGGTCCGCCATGGCCTCCGTCACGAGACCGGCGCAACAGAACGCCGGGTTGACGAGCACCAACAGGCCGATATCACTGTAGTGCTTCGAGAGGTAGTGCACCTTCAGCACGTTGTCCATGGACTCGCCGGAGTGCCTGGTGGTCAGCCCGAAGGCGGCGAGGATCCGGGCCGGGTTATCCGTGAAGGTGGGCTCAGGCTCATCCAGGACCTCGCGGAAGATCCCGTAGTAGCGCATCTCCATGGCACGGAAGGCCGCGAGCATGGCGGCGGAGGAGAGGGCGAAGAGGTATTTGCCCTCGTGTACCCACTTCCTCAGGTAGGGGCCTGCGACCATCCGCGCATAGGTGGTGTACGGCATGGTGACGGCCTCGGCCCCCCTCTCTTCGAGAAACGTTATGAGATCCTGGTTCAAGAAATCGTTGTCCCTGACGTAGAGGTCTCCCACGATCGCCACCTTGGGCCGCACCTGCCTCGAGACGGGGATGGACTTGAAGGCCGAGACGGCCTTCCTGAGCGCCTCGGCCTTGGACGAGCCGGAGGCGAAGGCCGCTTCCAGGATATCCATACCGTCTCTGATCGCCCTGTCCGTTGCGCCCTTTTCGGTCTCGTACGGCCGGATCCTGCAGCCTACCCTGCGCATGAGGCCGCCGAACATGAAGGAGAAGTACACCCCGAAGGACGCACGCACCGAGAGGTCGATCATGGAGAGTTCCCCGTGATACACCTCTGCACGCTCCATGCCGTGGCCGTGGGCCTGCAGCGCCGCCTTTATGTGGTGGGGAATGAGTTTGAGGTTGCACGGGATCTCCCCCCTGGGGATCCACAGGGCGCAGCGCTGGGGGTCCACGTCGTGGCGTCTCATGGTGTCCATGTATTCCTGGGCGATGATGTGGATGGGGATGCACTGCCCCGTGTTGTACCTGAGGCCCTCGGTCACGCTCGAGCTCGAGTGTTCGAGGAGTCGTGCGTCCAGGCCTTCCCTCCTGAGGTTGGCCGCGAGCAGCCTGCACGAGAACCTGTCCCAGTCGGGGATGTACACGATGGGCCGCCTGAGCGATCTCGACGGCAGGATGTCCGGCAGCCTCACCCGGGCCGGTCCCCTGCCCAGGCGGTGGTGGTTCCTGAACGACCTCACGGCCGCTTCGATCCTCGTCTCGTACCCCGCCTTCGAGTCGTGGCCGTCGAGCTGGATCACCAGGTAGGGCTTGGCGCTCTCGTGCATGATCCTCTTGAAGCACTCGAGGGTCATGGTGTCGGGTGTGCACCGAAACGAGGTGACGAGGACCGGGTACACCCCCTCCTGGTGCGCGATGGCAGAGGCGGCCTCGAGCACCCCCGCGGCATAGCGCCAAGGCACGTCCTGGAGCATGGCATTGATCCAGGACGAGGGCGCCTCTTTCTGTGAGACCATGTCCTGGTAGAACACCCTGACTCCCTGCGACGCGAAGATGTCCGCGACGCCCTTGTTGAGATCGCTGCACAAGACCGTGTACGGCCGGCCCAGGAGCACGACGGAGATATCCCCGCCGGCTTGCGATGCGATACCCCTCTTGTACACGTCCAGGAGACGTCTCCTGGCGCGCTCCCGGTAGTGAACGGCCTCATCGAGCGCCGCCTTGAGGTCGAAGAGGCTCACGGCGGCGCCGAGCACCGGCCTGAGGGCCTTGTACAGGCTCATCGTCGTCCGTACGTGCACCTGACCCGGCTCCACGACCGGGGTGAGAATCCTGCCCGGTCCCGCCTCGCCCGCGAGACGCAAGGCTACGAGGGAGGGGGCGTACTGCGTGACGTAGCAGTACTGCCTGCGCGCCCCTTTCCTTTGCGCCTCGTCCTCGTCCTCCAGGTAGACGGGCAGAAAGACGTGATCCACCTCGGGAAGGAGCTTCCACACGCTGTCGAACAGGTGCCTGACCGGCATGCAGAATTCCGCCCCCACCGAGGGCGCCCGCCCTCTGTGCCGCGCTTCCGACGCAGGCCGGGTGACGGTCCTTACGCCCAGCCGGTCGAAGAAGAAGCGCCAGAACTCGATGTCTTCGCTCATGTGCAGTGCATCCGGGAGCCCGATGACCACGGAGTTTGTGTACGTTTTCGGTCTCTTGCGTGAAAAGGCCCTCTTGCGCTCCCTCATGAGGTCGAACCCGGAAGGGTTCGACCGGGGGCCTGCCTTCGAGTCATACTCCCTGCCGCACAAGAAGCCACTCGCCACCGTCTGCCCGTCGATCTCGGCCACCGTGAGCTTGCAATGGTTCGCGCAGATGGTGCACACCTCGGTGCACAGCTCGATCGTCCTCTTGTGGATCCCGGTCCCCCTGAACGCGGTGGCCCCCGAGTGTTCTTCATCGAGGATGAGGGCCGCGCCGAGGGCACCGGTCAAGTGCGGGTACTTCGACACGAAGATGGGCCTTTCCAGGCGCTGCTCGAACGCAGCGACCAGCGCCGCGTTCTTCGCGGTGGCGCCCTGGAAGCACACCTCCTCGCCGATCATCGACTGCACCGCCACCTTGGTGAGGTAATTCTCGCGCACCGCATGCAGGGCGGCGGCCAGGACCTCGTCTTTCTCGTACCCGAGGCTCAGGAGGTGGTTGAGGTCGCGTTCCATGAACACGGTGCAACGGTCGCTCGACGCAGGGGACCCCCTCCCGAGGGCCCGTTCGGAAACTTCGGCAAGCGGGCACCCGAGCCTCGAGGCCTGCTCCTCTATGAAACTGCCGGTACCCGCCGCGCAGACCGTGTTCATGGCGCAGAAGGTCACGGCCCCGCCCTCGAGCCTCGTGAACTTGGCGTCCTGCCCGCCGATCTCGATGATGGTGTCGGCCCTCGGGTTCGTCTCGATCGCGGCCCGTGCATGGGCGGTGATCTCGTCGATCGTCATGTCGGCGCCGATGATGGCGCCGATGAGCTTCCTGCCGGATCCGGTGGCGGCGGCGCCCGTGAACTCCAGGGTGACCCCTTTCGAAAGGCAGAGATCCTCGACGGCACCCAGTATCGCGCGGACGGCGTCCACGGGCCTGCCCGAGGTCCTCGTGTAGAACCCGACAATCACCCTCCTCCCGTCGCCCAGGATCACCGACTTGGTGCTCGTGGACCCGATGTCCAGCCCGAGTGTGACCCTCAGCCTCTCCCGCCCCCCGAGATCCTCGTAGACATCCACCTCCACCGGTACCTCGAAAGACCCGTCGGGGAGAACGAACTCCCGGTGCTCCAGGCCTTTGAAATCCGGGTAGGAGGAACGTTTGAGTTCCAGGGGGGCGTAGTGGAGACTCCTCCTCGGGCCGGGATCCGTGAAGATGCCGCGGATCGACGAGACCGAAGCGGACTCGACCCTGCCCAACTCGTCGAGGAGCATGAGGGCGGCGCCCAGCGCGCCGTAGAGGTGCGACAGGTCGTCGACCACGAGTGCACGTTGTATCAGGGACTCGAGGTGTGCCTTGACGGATGTGTTTTTCGACACCCCGCCGCAGAACACGATGGTCCCTTCGGGCACAACCCCGTGGAACAGGGTCTCGGCTATGTTCACGGCAAGCCCCCTGCAGAGGCCGTCCGCTATCTCCATCGGGCTGAATCCGCTCTGCTGTGCATGCACGAGATCGGTCTTCGCGAACACGGCGCACCTGCTCGCGATGAGCGGGACGGCGCCCTTGTTGCCGGATGCGAGCTCGTCGAGATGGGCGCTGTCCTTCAGGCCCAGCCTCCGGGCCTGCTGGTCGAGGAAGCTGCCCGTCCCCGCGGCGCAGGAGGTGTTCGTCCTCGTCGACCTGTAGCGGCCCTTTTCGTCCAAGATATGGAGAGAGAACCTCTCGGCCCCCACGCACAAGAGCGCGCCGATATCCCCGTGAAGGTGTCGTGCCGCCCTCAGCGAGGCCAGGGTGTCGTCGGAGCGTCTCACCGCATCGGCGGTCGGCGGGCACGAAGAGGTGCACGCCACGTACCCGACGTCTCCCAGGGGAAAGCGCGAGATCAGGCCTTCGAGGGTGCCAGCGATGTTGCCACGGTGGAAACCGTACGCACTCCGTACCACGCGGCCATGACCGTCGATCTGGACGACGCCCGCGGCCGTGGACCCGACATCGATTCCAAGGACATCTCCACCCATGTTGCCCTCACTCCTCGAACATTCACCACAAGGTTGTTTTACATTTCTTTTACATTACATCCCATATACCCCCTTCTCGAGGGAAATCAAGAGGCGGGTGACGACCGGGCGGTGGCACCTGGAGTCCATGGCACGATCCGCCTGTTGCCTCGGGGACAAGGGGTGACGGGCGACGAGCCTGCAAGCCATCGCGTCCTGGCATGGAGACTCAGTAGAGCCTCGCCATGGGCCGGACAGACCTCGCGTGTGCAGAAGGCCGACCCACCGGGGCCCCTGGCTGAACCCACCGTAGCGCAAGGATCGCTGCCGGTCGCCCTTCGGCCGCTGCAGCAAGCCGAGGGGGCGAAGACACCTCCAGCCCGGGCTCGACGGCCGTCCACGAACGTGCGGGGCGTCATTTTCTATCGTGACGGTTTGTGTAGATCGGGAGCGTGCCTCGATGCACCACCTCCTACCACGACAAGGCCGCGAACCGGGGGAACCGCCTGCCCGAAAACGGCGGCCGGCCACATTGACAGGGCCGCCAGCACTCCGGGCGCGGCTCTCCCCTCGACACGCGCGTGGCTGCACGCCTCGTGCGTGGGGGAAGGTGGTCAGCGGCGGACCTGCGAGGGCGAACGATCCCCTGCACGCCTCATGCGTGGAGGAAGGTGTCTACTCTGGCATCACAATCGATGCGGGACGAGGCCTGGCCCCGGCGCATGGGTTTCACGCCGGGGGAGTCCGCAAGGGGGACAAAGCTGCAGGGCATGTTCGGCCTGACATGGCCACCAGGGGCGGAACAGGGGCTCCCGAGGCCATGGGAGACTCCGGACTGGCCCTGGGTGGTCCGGGCCGGTCACAGCCCGATCAGGGCCTTGACCTTCTTCTTCTGCTCCTCGCTCGAGTAGAAGTATGCGGCCGCTCCGGATGCCACCAGGAGCAGGGTTATCGGGTGCAGGAGGAGCTTGAGAATGGAACGGACGAGGGACACCACCCCTGCGAGCACGCCCTTGACGAGTACGTCCACGATCACGAACCGTGCCAGCTTGAAAGGCGCAAGGATGATCGAAGCGATCAGGTCGACGAGAAATCGCACGTGCGCCACCTCCCTTCGCTGTTGTCATGCCATGGTGCGGGCCGGGCCCGTCATGGCTCGTTCTCCCTGTCGAGGAAGAGGGCCTGAGCCTCGCCCAGCGCCTCCGCGGTCACCTGGGCTGCGCGCAGGTTCTCCTCCTGGATCTTCAGGTAGATCTCCTGCCTGTGTACAGATACCTCCCTCGGGGCCTTGATCCCGAGTTTGACCTGGGATCCCTTGATCTCCACGACCGAGACCTGGATATCATCGCCGATGGCGACAGACTCGCCGACCTTCCTTGTCAGTATCAGCAATGACGCCCCCCGATGGATGAGTGCTCAGGGGAATGTGTACATGATTATTTTATCGAAATCAACGCTTCCATCATCTCGTCGGCGACGGATATGAGCTTGGCCGAGGCCTGGTAGAGATGCTGCAGCTTGATGAGCTCGGCCATCTCGTCGTCGATGTTCACGCCCGTGACGCTCTCTTTTCTCCTCAGGTATTGCCCGAGGAGGGTGTCGTTGAACTTCTCGTTGTTGATGCTGTTCTGCACGTCCACGCCGACCTGCGCGACAAGCGAGCTGTAGAACGCGTCGAGCGTCGTGCTCACCCCCGTGCCGCCTATGTCCGGTATGACCAGGTCCTGGAGGGAATAGATCTGCCTGGCCGTCACGTTCGAACCGGGAGCCACGAGGCCTGAGGCGTCCGGCCGCCCCGTGGATATCCTCGTGGGATCCTGGGCCACTGCGTCGTTCAGCCCGATCGTCTCGGTGATGTCGTCCAGGGGCGATCCCACGGTCTCGTTCCAGGAAAAGAACGTGTTCACGCCCATGACGGCAAGGGCGTTGCCGTTCGTACCGGTGGCCGCCGGGGCGACCGCGAAGGTGTAGCCGGTCCCCGCATCGATCCTGAACCTGCCCTCCGCCGTGATGCTCGCGGTGATAGGCCCGCCGACGCCCGACTCGGCGTTGATCTCGTTCACCAGGTCGCCGATCGTGGTCCCCGCAGGGTCGATGTGGTACGATCCCGCCACCTGCCCCGACGAGTCGTACACGATGATCTCGAACGCGCCCGCGACGTAGCGGTCGCTGAAGAGGAAGTCACTCGAGAGGTCGGAGGCCGCGGTCATCCCGCCGACCGTGCTCTCCATCGACGTGACCCCGGCCAACCCCACACCCTGGGAGTGGATCTCGTTCAAGCGCCAGACGAGCTCACCCACCATGGTGTTCAGGCTGTCGATGTACGAGCCGATGGTGTTGTCCCTGACGTTCACCCACCCGGCTATCTTGCCCGCCCTGAGCTTGTCCGTCACGTTGACCTGCCTCCCGGAGGAGTCCTGCCAGAAGATGTCCGTGAACCCCGTGGCGTCGTTGCGCGAGGTGACGAACTCATACGTGTCGTATCCCAGGACGAGCGGCGTGCCTCCCATGATGTACACCTGGACCTGGCCCGTGCTCTCCTCCTCGTAGTAGGTAATGTCCATGTACTGGGAGAGCTGCTCCAGGAGGAGTTCCCTGCGGTCGCGCAGGTCGTTGGCGTTGATCATGCCGTCGATCTCCACGCTCGAGATGCTCTTGTTGAGGTCCGCGATCTGCCTGATGATGGAGTTCACCTCTGTCACGGAGCCCCTGATGTTCCCGTCGAGGTGGCGCTGGTAGGATCTCAGGTTGTAGTCGATCTCGTGGATCATGGAGAGCAGGTTTTCCGTCTTGTTCACGAGCGCCTGCCTCTCGGGCACACCGTCGGGGTTGTTCGACAGGTCACCCCATGCGTTCCAGAACTCGCCCATGAGGTAGTTGAGGCCATACCCGTCCGTCTCGTTGAAGATGCTCTCGATCTCCTCCATGGCGCTCCTGCTCGCGCTCCAGAACGAGTACTCGGACTTCTTGAGGGTCACCTGCTGGTTGAGGAAATTGTCGTAGTTCCTCAGCACCTCGACGGCCCTCACGCCAGTGCCGATCTGTCCCGGCCCCATGGTGATGGGGTAACCGGCTTCCACGCGCAGGCTCTGCCTCGAGTAACCCTCGGTGTTCGCGTTGGCCACGTTGTGGGAGACGATCTCCATGGCCAGCTGCGAGCTGTACATGGACCACCGTGCGATGTCGAGCGCTCCACCAAGTCCCGGCATGTCATGCCCCCGTACGCAGGGTGTGGTGACTCACCCCGTGTCTCTTCCCATCCTTGGCGTACCCGTCCTTGAGTGCCGAGAGGCACGACTGGACCGCCCTGTCGAGGTCCTTGAGCCTCTTCGTCACCATGTCCTTCGCTATCTCGTTGAGCCCCGAGGCCTCCCTCCACGACATCACGAGCCTCTGCTGCAAGGCCCTGAGCCTCGACGCCTCGGCCGCCGTCGGCTCCACCTCCGGTACCGCGGCATCCTGCCTGAGTTTCTGGATCTCCCCGAGGATCCTGTACTTCGCGGGCATGGAATCCTCGAGCCCCTGCACGTCGTCGGAGCTGATGAGCTCGAGTTCCCGGCGCAAATGCTCGACCAGCGCCCCTACCATCTCGCACTCCCGCTCGTACCTCTGGATGAGTTCCGACGGTGTCATGTCTGGCCTCCTGCCGTAATCTTGGCTTCTCCTCGGTGCATGTCCGTCTTATCGGCTTCTTTCCCTTCGGGACCCCTAGCGCTCGAGGCGTCCTCGTACCCGAAGCGCTCCCTCAGGGTCTGCTCGAGGACCCTGGCTATCCCCAAGGCGCCCGTTTCCCCGATCCTTCTCGCGACCTCGAAGGAGAACATGTCCCGGTATACGTCGCCTGCCAGCCCCTCTTCCATGAACCCCTCAGGCACCGTCTCGTACATCGCCTTGAGGAGCTGGTACGCGAAGAGGGACTCGAACTCGGCGCACGCCCTTTTCAGGGCCTTGGCGGGGTCGGTCCTGTTCATGGCCGCGATCATGGACACGTCGTCGATCATATGACCTCCAGGTCGGCGTAGAGCGCCCCTGACCGCTTGATGCTCTGGAGGATCACCACGAGGTCCCGCGGCGATACCCCGACCGCGTTCAGGGCGTTCACGAGCTCCGCTATGGTGGCCCCGCCCCTGAGCATGATGAGGTTCTTGCCGCCTTCCTCGACCTCGACCCCGCTCTGGGGCACCACGGTGGTGACCCCCCTCGACCTGGGCAGGGGCTGGGAGACCTGGGGTTGCTCCGTGACCTTCACGCGCAGGTTTCCGTGGGCCACCGCCACGGGCGATATGCGGACATCGCCGCCCATGATCACCGTGCCGGTCCGCTCGTTGACCACCACCCTCGCCCTGGTGTCCGGTACCACGTCCACGTTCTCCACCAGGGCCACGAACTCCACCAGGCGCCCCCTATACGCCTCGGGCACCTCGAGACTCACGGTGGACAGGTCTACGGCGCGGGCGCTGGGAAAGCCCGTCTTCTCGTTGATGGACCTCGCGATACGCTGCACCGTGGTGAAATCCGGGTTGTTCACCACGAGGGTGAGGTTCGGCCCGAGGGTGGCCTCCATCGTCCGCTCGACCACCGCCCCGTTCGGGATGGTGCCCACCGTGGGGAAGTTCTTGGTGACCCCGGTGCCGGAGGCCCCCGCCACGGCAAACCCTCCCACCGAGATCGGTCCCTGCGCGATGGCATAGACCTTCCCGTCAGGCCCCATCAACGGCGTGGCGACGAGCGTCCCCCCGGCGAGCGATGTGGCGTCCCCTATGGAAGACACCACGCAGTCGAGCTTCTGCGAGCTCTTGGCAAACGGCGGCAGGGACGAGGTGACGATCACCGCGGCCACGTTCTTCATCTTTATCTCCTCGGGATCGACCAGTATGCCCATGTTCCTGAGCATGTTGGCCAGCGCGTTGACCGTGTACTGGGTGCTCGTTCCCGCCTTGTCGCCCGTCCCGTTGAGGCCGACCACGAGCCCGTACCCCACGAGCTTGTTCTCACGCACCCCCTGGATCTGGACGAGATCCTTCACCCGCACCGCCCAGGCGGCGTTCGTCACGCATACCAGCATGCAAGCCAGAACGACGGCCTTTCTCGACATGACACACCCCCTAGAACGGCCAGACCTTGTCGATGACCCGGGCCAGGAACCCCTTGCCCTGCTGGTCGCCCAGGATCCCCTTGCCGTAGTAGTCCACCTTCAGGTCCGCAATGGTGGTGGACAAAACCGAGTTGTTCCACAGGATGTCGTCGGGCCTGATCATGCCCGACACCACGATGTACTGGGCCTCGTCGTTGACCCGGATCTGCTTCTTCCCCTTGATCAGGTAGTTCCCGGAGGGGAGCACCCTCGTGATGCGCGCCGGGACGACCGCCGTGAGGGTACCCCTCCTCGAGGTCTTCCCGTCCCCCTCGAACTCGGAAGAGCTGTCCGTGGACACCTCGGGCTTGAGCTTGTACCCGAAGACCGACGACTGGTCGAGCGGAAGCCCGAGTAAGCTCGAGACCGAGTGGTCGGTGCTGCTCGTCCTCGACGCCTCGGTCTTGGCCTCCTTGTCTGCGGACGAGCTCTCTATGATCCTCACCGTGACGATGTCGCCCACGCGCCGCGCCCTGCTGTCGCTGAACATGTCGTTGATCTTGGCGTTCTCGGACCACAGCGAGCCGGGACTCTTGACGCCTTCTCCTGTCTCGTCCACGGGGGGGTAGATCTCGTCCTCGGTGAACTCCTTCTCCCTCAGGGCGTCCATGGTGCTGTGCGAGCACGCCTGAAGGAGCAAGGAGGCAAAGGCGACCAGCAGTACCGCATGTATCTTCCTCATGTCTTCCTCCTACAGCCCGACCTCTACCAGATCCTGAGCAATAACGGTGCCAACGACGAGCCGGCCTGATGCGAGGTTCTTCACCTTCACGCTCTGCCCGGTGCGGGCGTCCCTGACCGCCACCCCTTTCGCCTCCACCTCCACGCCGCCGGCCTTCGCGACCACCGTGACGGTATCGCCGGAACACACCTCGGGCCTGGTCTCTATGTGCGACAGGACAACGGGTGCGCCCTTTCTCAGCGTCACCCTGGCCCGCTTGCCCGCGAGCTCTCCCGGGTCCCTGCACACCCTGGGCTCGCGGGTGATGTCCGCCACCGCCGTCTCGATGTCCTCGCCCGAGATGACCGTCCCGGCCCTGAGATCCCTCTTGGGCACGCATACACGCGCCAGGAGCCGCACGCGGGCCGAGGCGGCGAGTCTCACCGCCTTTCCTGCGTGACCGACCGAGAGCGTACCCCGCACGAGACCGAGAAAGTCCTCCCCGGGGGAAAATGTTGCCTCCACCCTGTCCATGGCTGCCGGGTCGGGGGGGCAGTCGCCGTAGATCCTCACGTCCATCACCTCCACGGTGCCCGCGTCCTTCCACGGGCTTCTCTGCTTCACCGCGTGGGCGAACACCGACGAGAGCCCCGCCGTGAGGGTGTCTCCCCCGGGCGCCGACTCCCCGTCGGTTCCCGGGCCGGCGGCCCGCCTCGCTGCGGGGGGAACCCCTCGCGCGGCCCCAGGGGAGGTCCCCGAGCCCATGCCGGGCACCCCATGCCGCCCGGCATCAACGGCGGTTGCCAGGGAAGAAGGGCCGCATACCTGTTCCAGGCATGCGCCCGTCACACCCTGGTCACCGGATGCACGCGTGGCCGCCATGAGAAACACCGCCACGCACATGGCCACCCTCACGGTACCCATGCCAAGCTACCTCATGAGGCCGGTCACGGTCTGGAGCATGTCGTCCGAGGCCTTGATGGACTTGGAGTTGAGCTCGTAGGCCCGCTGTGCGGCGATCATGTTCACCATCTCCTCCACGGCGTCAACGTTGGACATCTCGAGGAAACCCGAGGAGATGGAACCGAAGTTCTCGGTGCCGGGCGTGCCCTCGATGGCGTCACCGGAGGCGGGGGTGGGGGCGTACTGGTTCATGCCCAGCGACCTGAGCCCGGCGGGATTGGGGAAGATGTACACCGGGATGTTCCCGGTGGCGAGCGTCTCCCCGGCGTTCGACAGGCAGTTGATCTCGCCCGACTTGGACACCGTGATGGTGGCGGTCTGGGGAGGGACCGTGAACTCGGGCTGGAGCCTCTCCCCACGCGAGTTCACGATGTAGCCGTCGCTGTCGATCTTGAACGCGCCGTCGCGCGTGTACACCTCCTCGCCGCCGGAGAGGATCTTGAAGAACCCCTTCCCGTCGATGGCCAGGTCGAGGCTGTTGCCCGTCTGCAGGTAATCGCCCTGCGTGAAGATCTTCTGGATCGAGACGGGCCTCACGCCGAGACCGACCTCTATGCCCACGGGCACGGTGCCCCCCTCCGAGGTCTCGGTGCCCTTGCCGCTGTAGGTGGCGTAGAACAGATCCTCGAAGTCGACCCTGCTCTTCTTGAACCCGGTGGTGTTCACGTTCGCAAGGTTGTTGGCGATGGTGTTGACCAGCATCTCCTGCGCGCTCATGCCCGTCGCCGAGGTCCACATGGCTCGTATCATGGGTTTCTCCTTTCCTCGTTTTCTCCGGAAGTTACGTCAAGAGACCGCGCCCACGTTGCGGATGGAGTTCGAGTAGGCGTCGTTGATGGACCTGATCATCCTCTGGTAGGCCTCGTAGGCGCGCTGGGTGGTGATGAGCTCCACCATCTCGGTGACGGGCTCCACGTTCGCCCTCTCGAGATACCCTTGCGAGACCGAGGGATTCTCAACGGGATCCGGCACGTGGCCGTCCCTGACGGCGAAGAGGTTCCCGCCGGCACGCACCAGCGCCTCCGCCGGGATATTCACCACCTGGAGCGAGTCCACCTCGGTGCCGTCGTAGCTGATCCTCCCGTCGGGGCCTATCACGACCTGTCCGTCGCCGGTCGTCGTGTCGATGGTTATGTCCCCGCCCTTGCCTTGGACGCGGTGTCCCTGGGGCGTGACGAGGTTGTTGTCCTCGGAGATCATGAACGACCCCGCCCTCGTGTACCGGGGGCCGTCCTCGGTCATGACCACGAAGAAACCCTCGCCGTTGATCGCCACGTCCAGGGGGTTGTCTGTCTTCATGGAAACGCCCTGCGTCAGGTCCACCGTTGGTCTCGTCGCGACGACGTCCACCGGGATGACCCGGTACTGCCCCTGGGCCAGCATGGATGTGTCCAGGATCTTCGTGAACTCCCGGTAGAGGATGTGGTCCTTCTTGTAACCGACCGTATTCACGTTCGCTATGTTGTGGGAGATGACGTTCAGCCTCTCCTCCATGGCGATGGCGCCCGATGCCGCCGTGTAGATGCCCTGGTCCATACCGCCCTCCTTTCCTCGAGCCTTCCCAGCAAGGGTGATGCCACGGGGGAAAAGCCGCACGATCTCACGAGCAGGCCCGCCCGGTGCGGGAAAATTTTTCCCGCCTCGATCAAGGATGCGGGAACAACAGGTCGGGTGGTCCTCCTCGCGGCCGGATGGGTCGCCCTCCGTGCGGCCCGTGTATCGCCGAGCCCCCTCCCGCCCCTTTCGCCATGGTATCGTCTCACCCGTGCCGGGGACGGGGGCTCCTGCACCGGGACCTCACCGGGTCGATCTCTCGCTTCACCCGTGCCGGGGGCGCTTCCCTCCCGTGAACGCACGTGCGCACGTGCAGCCTGCGCCCGGCGGCCGGGCGCACCTTTTCCTTTGGCTGTGCAACGAAAGAATGCTAAAGAATTTTCACGCAGATCCGATACAGAATGGCAGACGGTTGACTACGCGCAAGGAGCTCGCATGGAGGTCAAGAACATCTTCATGAACCTCATCATGAGGACCTACGAACGCCAGCACGCATCGAACGCGAACTGCTTGTGCGGCGGGGAGGTCAAGAACGGCGCCGCGAACCCTGAAGACGCCATCACCATATCGGAGACGGCGACCAGGAGGTTCTTCAGGGACATCATGGAAAACAGCCTCCAGAAAGGCCTGAACGAGGTCATGACCAATGAAAATATATAACACCCCCATCGACGCCATCAAGGCATACACGACCGGTTCGGCGCAGGGCGTACAGCCTGTGCGCACCTCGCAGCAGTCTCAGGCGAACTCAACGGCCCACACGTCCGACAAGGTCGACATCTCGACCGCGGTCAAGCTGATGCAGGACATACACCAGGCGATCAAGGAGGCCCCCGAGGTCCGGGTGGAAAAGGTGGCCCAGGTGGAGGCGGCCATCACGAGCGGCACGTACAAGGCGGACCTCACCGTGGTCGCCCAGAAGCTCTTGAGCCCCAACATCAGCGACAGGATCTGAACCGACTACCGCCACGCGCGCGACCGGCCTGATGAAGACCGGGTCGGAAAACCTCTTCGAGAACCTGCCGAAGAGGACCTGCCTGTGGATGAGGCCCGACGGCGCAACCCCGTCGCAGACGATGAGTTCCCCCCGCCGCCTCGACATGTCGCCCACGGCCTTGACCACCTCGGCCCCTCTCGATCGTGACAGAACGTCGACCATGAGCAGGTAAGCCTCCGCGCCCACCGCCTCCTGCAGTCCCACGGGGCCGCCGGGCCCCTCGCTCCCCTTCCAGAACGAGAGGAACGCCCGTCCCCGGGGGGTGTTCACCTCGTCCTCGGCGAAGTCGCTCTGCACGTACACGCCGTCAAGGATCCCCGCCGCCCTCGCCGTGAGACGACCGGGGGCGGGCGGACCGGCCACGAGGACGGGCACCGATGCATCCCTGCGCCGGATCTCCTCGACGAGCCCGAGCGCGGCGTCCGCGTCCACCGGGAGGAAGACGGCATCGACCCGTAGAGACGAGAGCCGCTCGAGGCCGGAAGTGCGTTCGCTTCCGCCGTCTTTGACCACCACGTCCACCAGGTGCGCGCCCATGGCGGACAGCTCCTCGGCAAAGAGGCTTGCGAGCCTCACCGCCTCGCCGTCCGCCCCGTTCACGACCAGGGCCACTCGTTTCGCCTTGACCTCCCGGGATATGAAGCAGGCGCATGCGCGCGCCCTGACATCGGGCGGGGTGCATATCCTCAGCTCGTTGGGGGCGGGATCCGGCGCCCTTCCGTCTGCCCGGCGGCAGATCGAGACGAACGGGATCTCACAGCCCGAGACGATCTCCTTCATGCGCCCCGGGGGGACCGGTACGTCGCAGGAGATGACGCCGCTTACGCGTTCTTCCCTCACGAGGGAGCCGACAGCCCGGTCCCAATCGGCCTCGTTGCGTATGCCCTTCTTGAAGACGAGCGTTATCCCCCTTCCCATGGAGGGCTGGAAGGCCCTGTGGGCCGCCCTGAGCCCTTTCTCCTGGAAGACCCCGAGGCCGGGTCCAGACGAAGGGTCTCCCACGCATACGCCCACCGCGAGCGGTTCCCCCCTGAAGGCCTCGGGTATCCCCGTCACGGCGGCATCCTCCTTCTCCCGGCACGATACGGAACCGAGCGCGACCACGGTCGCGACCGCGAGGAAAAACGTCAGGCGCCTACCCATGAAACCCCTCCGGTTTCATTTTCCGCCGCCCTCCAGGCGGCATGCCCGACGCACCGGCGCCGCGCGCCGTGCGTCCCCCTTTCCGTCCCCCCGCAGGCAAGCACCACAGGGGCGCTCGGCCGCCACGGGTTCGTGACCGGCCGGGGCTGGCCCCGAGGACAACAACCCGCGGGTCTGGAGAAAAAGTGCGTAGTATATAGCATGGATGTGTGGTAACGCATCAACGTCAAAGGCCGGGGCCGCCGCCTCCAGGGGGCGACCAGCCTCGGCCGGGCAAGAGAGGAGACGGATCATGGACGCGCTCGAGGGAGGAGAGCCATGGCGTTGATACGGGTGGGACAGACAGAGTTCGACGCGCGCATAGCGATCTTCGACAAGGACGGGACGCTGATCGACTTCACCGGGACCTGGCTCGCGATCGTGGACCTCCTCCTGCTGCGCATGGCGGATCACGTGACCATGAGCGGGCGGCTCAGGGAGAAGGTGCAGGAGGTGCTGGGCGTCAGCCTGGACAGGGGAGAGGTGGACCCGGGAGGCGCCCTGGCCATGGGGACCTTCGCCGAGTGCTATGCGCTCCTCTGCCACTGCCTCCATCAGGAGGGTCTCCGCTGGGACGAGGCCCAGCGGGTCGTGGCCGCATTGGACGAGGAGGTGTTCCAGTCCGAGGACAGGAACAGGTGCGTGCGCCCGGCGCAGGGCGCGGTCGAGGCGCTCGCCAGGCTCAAGGGAAAGGGCCTGCACGTGGCCGTCGCCACCAACGACAAGACCAGGGACGCCCTCTCGGACCTGCTCGCCATAGGTGCGGGCCCGTACATCGACATGGTCGTGGGAGCCGACGCTGTGGCCAATCCCAAGCCGGCATCCGACATGGTGGACAAGATCTGCGGCATGGCCGGCAGCCCGCCCGCCACGGCCGTGCTCGTGGGGGACACGGTGATGGACGCCTCGCTCGGGAGAAACGCGGGCGTGGGTCTCGTCGTGGGGGTCCTGGGCATCGAGGACAGGCGCGTGCTCGAAGAGCACGTGGACGTGGTGATAGGCTCCCTGGACGAGATCTCGTAAACGGCGTCTCCTTCCCGACAACCCTGCGCCACGCTCACGGCGGGGCATGCCGCGGCCCTGACCGCATGCTCCCCTCCCGGCCGGGACCTCACGGTCCGGCCACGACCACGACGTCGAACACACCCCACTCGACCCGACCATGGGGGTCGTCGGCATCGATCCTTGCCATGTCGCCCAAGAAGGCGAGCAGGCCATCCACGTCTCGAGGCGCGCCTATAAGGGCCCTCGGCAGGAAGACCTCCCTGCGAAACCCCCTCGAGAGGACCAACCCCACCTTGCCGTCCCCGAGGAGGCTTCCGTCGGTGACGGCCAGGGGCCTCACGCCTCCGAGCACGGCCACCTCCACGCTCGGTACGGGATGAGACCCCCTTGCAAGCGGGGTGAACCTCGGGTCCCTGTGCGCAGCGGCCTCGGCGTATATCCTGCAGGCATCGATGAGGGGGAACAGGGGTTCGCAGCCTCCCATGCACCCCCTGACCCTGCCGGCTTCAAGGATCGTGACGAACACGCCCCTTGGCGCGGCCAGCCTGGGGGGGAGGCCACGCTCCTGCACGGGCAAGGATGCCCTCGCCCCGTGGAGGACCGACTCGACACCCGAGAGCGCGGCCTCAAGGATGGCGGCCTTCTCACCGTCGGTGAACAACAGCCCTTCGTCGGTCATGTTCCCACGCCTCAATGCGGCCCTGCCGATGGGTCCGGTGCAGGCCGAATGCATGCCATATACCACAGCGCCCCTTCGATGGTAAGGGCACGGACGGACCCACCCCCGCTCATTGCCGGGCGGGAGCGGCACGGGAGACGGCCCGCCCAGGGCCCCCACCCTGAAAGGACGATAGGTCGGGGAACACCTCCTTGTCCTCATGCCCGGGGAAACGTTCCCGAGGCCACCCGGCGGTGCGGTTTGTTGACTCGCTGCGGGAAATTATCTATATAAGCGCACAACCCAAATCCCGTGGAGACGCTTTCGTGGAAGACCCAAGCCCTCTCATACGCCAGCGCATAGAGAAGTACGAACAGCTCAAGCGCGAGTTCAACCTGGTCCACTTCCCCAACACCTTCCGGAAGGACACGGACATAGAGACGTTCATCGCGCTCTACGGCACCAGGGACGCCGAGGAACTCGCAGGCGTCAAGACCGTGCACCGGCTCGCCGGGAGGATCATGGCGTCAAGAAAGTTCGGCAAGGCGTCGTTCATCCACTTCCAGGACTCCACGGGCAGGCTCCAGGCCTTCTTCGAGATGGCCAAGGTCGGCGAGCGTCCCTACGAGCTGTTCAAGAAGCTCGACATCGGCGACATCATAGGCCTGTGGGGGGCGCCCTTCAAGACAAAGACCGGGGAGCTCTCGGTGTACGTCGAGGGGTTCGAGCTCGTCACCAAGTCCTACAGGCCGCTGCCGGAGAAGTGGCACGGCCTCAGGGACGTGGAGACGAGGTACAGGCAGCGCTACGTCGATCTCATCGTCTCGCCGGAGGTCAGGCGCACGTTCGTGACGAGGAGCAGGATCATCTCTGCCATCAGGGCGTACATGGACGAGAGGGGCTTCCTCGAGGTGGAGACCCCCATGATGCAGGCCATCCCGGGCGGCGCGACGGCGAAGCCCTTCCGGACCCACCACAACGCCCTCGACATGGACCTCTACATGAGGATAGCGCCCGAGCTCTACCTCAAGCGGCTCCTGGTGGGCGGGTTCGAGAAGGTCTACGAGATCAACCGCAACTTCAGGAACGAGGGGATCTCCACCCGCCACAACCCCGAGTTCACCATGATGGAGTTCTACCATGCCTACGCCGACCACGAGGACCTCATGCGCTTCACCGAGGACATGATCTCGCACGTGGCGAGAGAGGTGCTGGGGACGACGGTGATCACCTACCAGGGGCAAGAGATCGACCTGGGCGCGCCGTGGGCGCGCATGACCCTCAAGGAGGCGGCCTGCGCCGTAGGCGGCGTGGCCCCCGAGGTGCTGGAAGACAGGGCGAAGGCCTTGTCCTTCTGCTCGAAGGCGGGCATCGAGGTGTCGGGGGGTGAAAGCCTGGGAGACCTCCAGCTCGCCATCTTCGAGAAGACAGCGGAAGACAAGCTGGTAGGGCCCGTGTTCATCACCTCGTACCCGAGGGAGGTATCCCCCCTGTCGAGGCCCAACGGGAACGACCCCTCCGTGGTGGACCGCTTCGAGCTCTACATTGCGGGACGGGAGATCGCGAACGCCTTCAGCGAGCTCAACGACCCGGTCGACCAGCGCTCGAGGTTCGAGGAACAGGTACGCCGCAAGGAAGGCCCCGGCGAGGTGGACGAGGATTACATCCGCGCCCTCGAGTACGGCATGCCCCCGGCCGCCGGTGAGGGCATAGGCATAGACAGGCTCGTCATGCTCCTGACCGACAGTCCCTCCATCAGGGACGTGATCCTCTTTCCCCTGCTGCGAAAAGGAGACCTGCCCTGAGATTCGAGTTCCTCGTCGCAAAGAAGTACCTGAGAGCCAAGAAAGGCCAGCGTTTCATAAGCTTCACCTCCGGCCTCTCCGTGGCGGGCATCGCCATCGGGGTCATGGCGCTCATCGTGGTCCTCTCGGTCATGAACGGCTTCGAGAAGGACATCAAGGCCAAGCTGCTCGGCACCCAGTCGCACATCGTCATCTCCCACTACGAGGGCGGCGTGCGCGACCCCCGGGGAGTGGAGAAGGCGCTGTCCACCATAGACCAGGTCGAGGCCGCGACACCCTTCATCCTCTCCCAGGGGCTGGTTACCTCCGCGGGCGGCACCTCGGGGGCGGTGATCAGGGGGATCGACCCGCAAAGCGCCTACAAGGTCATCAGGCTCAAGGATATCCTCACCAAGGGCACCGCAGACCTCGACGACTCAGGGGTGCTCATCGGGTCCGAGCTGGCGGCGTCCCAGGGCATCCTCGTGGGCGACGCCGTGACCCTCGTCTCGCCGACCGGCACGGTCACCCCCATCGGCATGATCCCCGTGTCGAAGACCTTCATCGTCAGGGGGGTCTTCCAGACGGGGATGTACGAGTTCGACAGCTCCATGGTCTACATCACCATGAACGCCGCGGAAAAGCTCTTCATGAGGGACGCGCCGAGCGGGGTGGAGGTCAAGGTGAAGGACATCTACAGGGCCGAGGAGGTGGCGAGACAGGCACTCGGGCGACTGGGCGAAGGGTACTGGGCCAAGACCTGGATGGACATGAACAAGAGCCTCTTCTCCGCGCTCAGGCTCGAGAAGACGATCATGTTCATCATCCTCATGTTCATCATCCTGGTGGCGGCCTTCAGCATCGTGAGCACCCTCATCATGCTGGTCATGGAAAAACGCAAGGAGATAGCCATCCTCAAGTCCATGGGCGCCACCACGAGGCAGATCCTGGGGATCTTCGTCACCGTGGGCATGGTCATCGGGACGGCCGGTACCGCTGCGGGCCTCGCCCTCGGCCTGCTGCTGGCGAGGAACATGAACGCCGTGGTGAGGATCGTGGAGTTCGCCTTCAGGATCCAGGTCATGCCCAAGGACGTGTACTACATCACGGGCCTGCCCACGGCCGTGGACCCCGTCGAGGTGGCATCGATCGTCGCGGCTTCGCTCGTGTTGTGCTTCGCGGCGACGATCTACCCGGCCCGCCAGGCATCCAGGCAGGACCCTGTGGAGGTGATCCGCTATGAGGGGTGAGGCGACCCTTCGGGCGCACGGCCTCCACAAGTCTTTCAGGAAGGGCCCGGAGACGATCGTGGTGCTCAGGGGTGTTGACCTTGAGGTCCACCGCGGCGAGGGTGTGGCGGTCGTCGGCGCCTCGGGATCGGGAAAGAGCACGCTGTTGCACCTGCTGGGCGGGCTCGAGAAGCCCGACTCGGGCACCATCGCCTACGGCGCGGACGACATAACCGCCATGGACGAGGCCTCCATGGCGAGGTTTCGAAACTCCCGCATAGGGTTCGTGTTCCAGTTCCACTACCTCCTGCCGGAGTTCACGGCGCTCGAGAACGTCATGCTGCCGGCGCTCATCACCTCCCGCGTCTCGGCCCAGGTTCGAAAGAAGGCGGAGGGGCTGCTCGACATGGTGGGGATAGCACACAGGAAGACACACAAGCCCGGTGAGCTCTCCGGCGGGGAACAGCAGCGTCTCGCACTGGCGAGGGCCTTGATGATGAACCCCGAGGTCCTCTTGGCCGACGAGCCCACAGGAGACCTCGACCCCGAGACCGGGCTCAAGATCATAGAGCTCTTCGGCCGCCTGAGGAAGGATCTCGGCGTGACGCTCGTGGTGGCCACGCACAATCCCGAGCTCGCGCGCACCATGGACAGGGTACTCGTACTGAAGGGGGGGCACCTTGAACCGAACATCCCGTAGCCTCCTGGCCGCGCTCGTCGCATGCATGCTCGCACCCTTTCCTCTTCTTGGCGCGGGTCTCGAGCTCATGGTCTCGGACAAGGAGGCGTCCGCGCACCTGGAGGACGTGCCGTGCGTGACGGTGTCGCCCGTGGCCCGGGCCTCGCTCTTTGTCGAGAGGACCGAGGGCATGGTCACCGCGTCCGACGGCCGGGTGACCTACAGGGCGGCGACCCTCCCGGAGGCCCTGGACGGGTATCTCCGCCTCATGGGCGTCTGCGTCGCGAAGGACGTCGTGATCAGGGGGACGCAACGCATCAGCAACGACGCCGTCCGCTTCCGCATCAAGACCGCGAAGGGCGACATCATCCACAAGGGCAGGATCAAGAAGGACATCGAGGAGATCTACGCCATGGGGTACTTCGAGAAGTGCGACGCCTCGTTCGAGGACGACGTGGTGATCTTCGACGTGAGCGAGTACCCCGTGATCATGTCCATCGAGCTCAAGGGCAACGAGGAGATCAAGGAGAAGGAGCTGCTCGACGCCATCGGCATGAAGAAGTTCGACATCCTCAACACGAGGCAGCTCAAGACCGCGATAGAACGCATAAAGAGCCAGTACCGCCAGAGGGGATACTACGGTGTCGAGGTGAGCACCTCCACGACACCGACCGAGGGAGGGGTCGTCCTCACGTTCACGGTGGTAGAGAACGAGCAGCTCTACATAAGGGGCATCAGCTTCGACGGAAACGAGAACATCAAGGCAGGGAAACTCTCGGGCGTCATGGAGACCAAGACGAGGTGGCCGCTCGGCATCTTCGGGCACGAGGGGGCCTACGACAGCGCGCTGCTCGACAACGACCTCCTGCGCATCGAGCAGTATTACGCGGACAACGGGTACATGCAGGCCAAGGTGGGCAGGCCCAGGGTCGACATCAGGGAAAAGGACGGCATCTACATCACGATCCCGGTGTCCGAGGGCCCGCTCTTCACCGTGGGTGCCGTGGAGATCGAGGGCGACCTCGTCGAGCCCAAGGAGAGGCTCATGGAGAAGGTGGCCCTGAGCACGGGGAGCCCCATGAGCAAGAGCGCGCTCCAGCAGTCCGTCGAGAACCTGCGCTCCGTTTACATGGACAAGGGTTACGCCTATGCGAAGATCAGGCCGGTGACCGAAGAGGAGGGGGAAAACCGCCTGGCCGTCACCTTCCGCATCGACAAGGGCAAGCCGGTGGTCGTGGAAAACATCCAGATCAGGGGCAACACCAAGACCAGGGACAAGGTCATCAGGCGCGAGCTGGAGATCGAGGAATCGAAGACCTTCTCCTCCACCGCTATCAAGGACAGCAAGGACAACCTCTCGCGCCTGGGCTACTTCAGCACGGTGAACATCGACCCCGTACCCAAGAGCGACTCGTCCATGGACCTCCTGGTCGACGTCCAGGAGACCACCACGGGCGCGTTCTCCTTCGGGTTCGCCTACTCCTCCTCGGACGGGCCCATGGGCACGACGAGCCTGAGCGAGAACAACTTCTTCGGGCTCGGCTACAAGGTGAAAGGCAGCATAGACTACGGTCCCAAGCGGAAGAGCTACTCCATAGACGCGGAGGACCCCTGGTTCTTGGACTACAACCTGTCCCTCGGCGGCCGCGTGTATAACCTCGAGCGCGAGTACATCTACTACACGAAGCGGTCTGTCGGCGGAAACATCCGGCTGAGCTACCCCCTCTTCGAGCGGGTCCGCCACTCCGTCATCTACGCGTACGAGAACGTCCACGAACTCGACGACATCGACCCGGCCTACCTCCAGTCACTGTCCGAGGAGGAGATCGAGGGCGGGGTCACCAGCAGCGTCATCAACACCATCTCCCGCACCACCACCAACGACTACTTCAGGCCCACCAGGGGATCCCAGCTCACGGCATCCCTCGAGTACGCCGGCCTCGGCGGCGACTACCACTTCACCCGCACCACGGCCAGCGCAGCACGATTCTTCCCGCTCTGGGCGGACAAACTCGCCTTGATGTTGAAGGTGAGATGGGGTACAGTGAACCCCGCCAAGGGCGACAAGCTCCCCGAGTACGAGCGGTTCGACCTGGGCGGCCTCGGGAGCATCAGGGGGTTCAAGTGGGGGGAGGTCGGTCCCCAGGACAGCCTGGGCAACTTCATCGGCGGCAGGCGGATGGTGGTCATGAACATCGAGGCGACCTTCCCCATAGGACCGATCCCCGGCCTCTACGGCGTCCTGTTCCACGACGAGGGAAACTGCTACGACAAGCGCATCGACCTGACGAACCTGAAGAAGTCCTACGGCGCCGGCATCAGGTGGGTGACACCCATGGGGCCGCTCAGGCTGGAGTACGCGAGGGTCATCAACCCTGAGGACTGGGAAGAGCCTTCACGATGGGAGTTCTCGATCGGGAGCTTCTTCTAGCCCTCACGCAAAGAACGAACTTTAAAGGGAGAACCTATGAAACGACACGTCACGTGGGTATGCATCCTCTTAACGGTCCTCTTCGTGTCCTGCCTCCCGGCCGGGTCGCGGGCGGAGGAACTCAAGATCGCCTGTATCGACTCCAGGCGCGTCATCACCGAGTCCATGGTGGGCAAGGACGCCTACGAGAAGCTGAAGAAGCTCTCCGAGCAGAAGGAATCGGAGCTGAAGAAACAGGAGGCGAAGATCAAGAGCCTGTCGGACGAGATCCAGGCCAAGTCCGCCACCATGTCGGCATCGGCCAAGGAGGATCTCCAGCAGCGCTACGAGAAGGAAGTCAAGGAATACAACCGTTCCTACAAGGACGCCCAGGACGACCTGAGGAACACGGAGATGAACCTCCTCAAGCCGTGGACGAAGGAACTGGAGGCGATCATCAAGGACTACGGCGAGAAGAACAAGATCGACCTCATCCTCGACAAGACCAACCCGGCGGTCATCTACGGCTCGAAGAAGGTCGACATCACCGACGCCATCATCTCCCTCTTCGACAAGCGCTATCAGGAGAAGTCCTCCCAGCAGAAGCAGAAGAAAGAGTAGCCATGAGGTTGTCCAGGATCACGGAGCTCCTGGGCGGGTCGCTCGCGGGGGAGGACCGGGAGATCACCGGCGCATCCACCCTGGAGGAGGCGACCCCGTCCGACATATCCTTCTTCGCCAACAGAAAGTACCGCGAGGCCGCCTTAAGGACGCGTGCGGGCGCCTTGGTGACGTCCGAACCCCTGGACGCCCCGTGCTCGCAGATCGTCACGGATAACCCGTACCTCTACTTCGCCCGCGTCCTGGGTCTCCTCCACCCCGAGCCGCAGAGGCCCCGCGGCGTATCCGACCGCGCATACGTGCACGAGGACGCCTTCGTCCACCCTGAGGCCACCGTTTATCCCCTCGCGTACGTGGGACCCCGCGCGCGTATATCCAAGGGCTGCGTCATCCACCCCGGGTGCGTGGTGGGCGAAGGGGTGACCGTCGGCGAGCACACCGTGCTCCACCCCAACGTGGTGGTGTACCCCGGGTGCACCGTCGGCGCCCACTGCATCCTGCACGCAGGCGTCGTGATCGGTTCCGACGGTTTCGGGTTCGCCTTCGACGGGGTCAGGCACGTCAAGGTGCCCCAGGTGGGGACCGTCGTCGTCGGGGATCACGTGGAGATAGGCAGCAACTGCACCATCGACCGGGCGGCGCTCACGGCGACGAGGATCGGCTCGGGCGTGAAGATGGACAACCTCGTGCAGGTTGGTCACAACGTCGTGATCGGCGATCACACGATCATCGTGGCCCAGACCGGCATCGCCGGCAGCGCCCGCATAGGCTCCTACGTGGTGCTCGGAGGCCAGTGCGGGGTCGCGGGTCACATCAGCGTCGGAGACGGGGTCAAGGCCGCGGCCAGGACGGGCATCGCTTCTGACGTGGAGCCGGGCCGCGTCGTATCGGGGTTCCCCTCCATGGACCACTCCCGCTGGCTCAGGGTGCAGGCAGCGTACAAGGACCTGCCCTCGCTCCTCAAGCGGGTGCGCGACCTGGAAAGGAAGGTGATGGAGCGTGCCGACGATTGACCCGACCGCAAAGGTCTCGCCCAAGGCGGTTCTCGCGGACGACGTCACCGTGGGGCCGTACGCCGTGATCGCCGCCGAGGTGAGCATCGGCCCCGGGACGTACGTGGGCCCGTTCTGCACCATCGAGGGGCCAACCGTCATCGGCGCCGGGTGCACCTTCACGGGCTACGCGAGCGTCGGGACCCCTCCCCAGGACCACTCGTACAGGGGGGAGCCCACACGCCTCACCATGGGCGACAACAACACCATCCGGGAGTTCGTCACCATCAACCGGGGCACGTCCAAGGACCGGGGGGAGACCGTCATCGGCAGCGGCAACCTCGTCATGGCCTACTGCCACGTCGCCCACGACTGCGTCCTGGGAGATCACGTGGTCATGGGGAACCTGGCGACGCTCGCCGGCCACGTCCAAATCCACGATCACGCGATCATCGGCGGGATGTCCGCAGTGCACCAGTTCACCCGCGTGGGCGCCTACGCCATCGTGGGCGGCGGTTCCATGGTGAGCCTCGACATCGTGCCGTACGCCCGGGCCTCCGGCGACAGGGCGAGGCTCTTCGGCGTGAACACCGTCGGGCTGAAGCGCTCCGGCTTCAAGCCTGAAGAGATCTCAAGGATCGAACGGGGGTTCCGCATCCTCTTCAGGCAGGGACTGCTCCTCAGGGAGGCGATCGAGCACCTCGAGAGGGAGTTCCCGAACGCCCCGGAGATAGGGCGGCTGCTCGAGTTCCTGAGGAACACCAGGAGGGGGATCGCGAGGTGAGCAGGCTCAGGGTCGCGGTCGTGGGGGTGGGCTACCTGGGACGCTTCCACGCGCAGAAGTACGCCGCCATGGACGACGTTGACCTCGTGGCCGTCGTGGACGTGGACCAAGGGCGCGCGCAAGAGGTCGCCCGGGAGCTGGGCACCGTGGCGTGCACCTCGATCGACCACATCGGCAGGCCCCTGGACGCGGCGAGCGTGGCGGTACCGACGTCCTCCCACGCGGAGGTGGCGGTGAGGCTCCTCGAGAGAGGGGTGGCCGTGCTCGTGGAAAAGCCCATGGCGTCGAGCCTCGCTGATGCGCGCGCGATCGTGGAGGCCTCACGGAAAACGGGCGCGATCCTCCAGGTAGGCCACCTCGAGCGTTTCAACCCGGCGCTCGTGAAGCTCAAGCACGCCATATCGGAACCCATGTTCATAGAGGCGCACCGCATCAGCCCCTACCGCTCGCGGGGCACGGACGTGGACGTCATCCTCGACATCATGATACACGACCTCGACATCATCCTCGATCTCGTCCCCTCTCCCGTCGCGTCCATCGAGGCGGTCGGGGTGAACGTGCTCACCGAGGGCGTGGACATCGCGAACGCGAGGCTGCGCTTTGCGAACGGGTGCATCGCGAACATCACCGCGAGCAGGGTGAGCGCTGACGTCATGCGGAAGATCAGGATCTTCCAGAAGAACTCCTACATCTCCATCGACTTCGCAAAGGCCAAGGCCGACGTGTACACCTTGAGCCCCGATCGCCGCATCGAGCACGAGCACTACGCGATGAGCGAGTCCGACGCGTTGGCCGCAGAGATCAGGTCTTTCGTGGACGCCGTCAGGGAGAGGACGGAGGTCGCGGTCGACGGCGAGGCCGGGCTCAGGGCCATGGAGGCCGCGCTCCTGGTCAAGGAACACCTCGTGGTGCCGGGGAAATGAGGAAGACCGTTCTCATCGCAGCGGGTGAGGCGAGCGCGGACAGGCACGCATCCGCCGTCATCAGGGCCGTCCGGGCGCTCGTCCCCGAGGCCGCCTTCGTCGGCCTCGGCGGGCCCGAGATGAAGTCTGCGGGCATGGACGCGGTCTACTCCATGGAGGAGATCTCCATCATGGGGTTCACCGAGGTCGCATCCCGTATCTTCGGCATCCTGAGGGTCTACCGGGGGATGAAACGCCTCATCAGGGAGTTGCGGCCCGACCTGTTCATAGCCGTCGACCTGCCGGACTTCAACATGAGGCTCGCATCCTACGCCAAG
>ERZ795045.1457-NODE-1457-length-26451-cov-4.408357_pt1 | contig 26451 bp, 30 predicted proteins | sample MGYA00375129_ERZ795045 | MGnify/ENA primary metagenome ERZ795045 (study PRJEB30174, sample SAMN05720166) | activated sludge metagenome | isolation source: anaerobic digester from wastewater treatment plant | place: Japan | collected 2015-05-15 ...
CCCACCAGGTTTTCTGCGGATGGCAGTAGCGGATGTTCTCGCCGTGGCGCAGCACCAGGCGCTCGGCGTTGCCGCTGTCGGTCAGCGGGAACCGAAGGAAGCGATCATCTTGATGCTCTCCGGAATCCGTATCGGGCAGCGGCTTTGCTTCTGGCGCCGTTCCCGAAGGCCCCCCCGCCTTGCCTTTGACGCGCCGGCCCGGGCTGTAGAACTCTGTCGCGCCGTCCAGCGCGCGGGCGATGGTCGCCTCGCGATAGTCGGCTCGCTCCCACTTATCCCTCATCAACCCGGACTGGCGGAACAGGCGGTCGATCCGCGCGTGATCGCCGCCGGCCCAGAACGCCAGCAAGGCGCACAGCGCCAGGTCGGCCTCAGACTGCGAGGCGTAATCGGCCTGCCATTCGCCTCGCCACAGCTTGAGGAACTTGCCGCCATCTTTGGCCTCTGAGGCCTTCCGGATCAATTCCTGATCGTCCAGGTCAACCTCGGCCCCCCCGGCACCACCAGCGCCCTGTGTGCGCGCCTGGCGGCCGTTCTGCGCGAAGACCTCGGCGTGCAGCGCCGCCAGTTCTGTTGTACGGTCTCCGATGCCGCACTCGTTCAGTCGCGCGCCCGTAATCGTGAAGAAGCGGCCGGAGGCATAAACTTCGATCTGGCCTTTTCGCCGGCGACCGGGCGGCAGCGCACCTCGGCAGAGGATATGCACGCCGGTGCAGCTCGGCGAGGCCTCCGCATAGCAGCGCAGCCGGTCGATGATGGTCTGCGCCCACTCCTCGATTGCGCCAGTCTCTGGGTCCCGGCAGTGGTCAAGATCGATGCCTGCCCAGCCGTCACCCAGCATGAAGCCAATTCCGAGGCTGGAATCTCGCCGCGAGGCCTCCAGACAGGCCTCAAACGTGTGCCACGTCGAAGGGTCGTTTGATTTAGCGGGTCTACCATCCGGTTGGACAGGCACCTTGGTAGGCTTGCCATTGCGGCTCTTGGTAGGCTTGCCATTGCGGCTCTCGTAACGCCAGCAGACCCATCGCCGCTCGTTCAATAATTCGGGCGGCAGCGCGGAGGCCTCGGGTTTGGGTGGTACAGGTCCACGTGCTGGAGCTGCTGTCGTCATTGCCGCACCTCCTGGGCAAGGCGCACGAGAATGTCGCCGCACAATGGGCGAAGTTGGATCACCCCGCGCCTGGCGAGCGCCTCGATGCTTTTGAGAAGCAAATTTCGGTTAGCAGGAAGGACGTTAAAACAGAGCGTCTTCAGCGTCACGCCTTGACGGCGGGGAGGCGCGTCCAAGTAATCCAGGACTACTTGTTCAGCGGCGCCCAGGAGAAGGGACTGTGATCCAACTCTCGGATCATGTAATCTGGGTTTGTCGGGTGCTACCGACATATTTCCACCTCACAATCAGCCCTGCCGGCCAGCAGGGCTTTTCTTTTGCGAGGCGGTCAGGTTGTACGACAGTACGACATGCTGACGGACTTCCAGATGCAACTTATTGAAACTGCATGGAACGAACAAGACTGGACTAGACCGGAAAGTACTTGAGAATCAAGTGAGTCACGAATTCCCAAGCTGGACGTCGCGGGTTCGAGTCCCGTCTCCCGCTCCATGTTTCCTAGCACTTACGGCCAATTTGGGATAGCCCACCGATTCCTCGTTACTCCGTTTACTCCATAAGCCGACTTCGCCAATTCTGACGGCTGGGGATTCGGCTTTCGAAGCACCGCGGCTTCGAGTTTCTTGAGTGCGGCTCGCCTCTGCTCCAGGTCGGAGCTGGTATAGACCTCCAGGCTGACGCCGGGCGTGGCGGCATCCACGAGCGGTTTCAAAACCGGGCGACTATGAGGACATCGAGACGAGCGTGTCCCTATTGCTTTGGCGCAGCGGTTGAAGCCGGCGGCTGAACCGGCGCTTGAGTGGCCGCGTATCCTGACCTCCACCCCCAGCCACGTCCGCGTCCCCAGGCGGCAAACCCACGACCGCCTTTGCGGCCCCATCCGCCACCCCAGGCGGCAGCGCCACGGCCCCATCCGAGCGGCCGGCCCGTGAAGTCGCAAATGCCATCTCCATCGCGGTCGCCCCAGCCCCAGCCGCCGATCGCGCGGCCTTGCCCGACGGGGCGGCCCGTCAGGTCGCAGATGCCGTCCTTGTCTCGATCATTCCAGGCCCACGGGAGGCCGCCTCGACCGCGCCCGTATACTTGCGGCAGGGCCTGCTGTTGGGTCGCCGGAGCCGGCTGGGCCTGCTGCTGTACGGCCGGAGCTTGCTGCTGAGCTTGCGGCGCCGGCTGCGTCTGCGCCGCGGCAAAAGCGAACAGCACCGCTGGAATTGCCCAAATGGCGTTTTTCATCTTCAGCCTCCAATCATCACGTCTTCTGGTTCAAAAGCCTGACAACGGCTGAACGGAGTTTTTGCTCTCCGATCCCCCCGACCTCCTTCATGGAAACGCGGCCCCGCTTGTCCAGCAGGACCAGCGTGGGATTCAGATTACCAGACGTTGCCATCTAGATGCAAGTTACATTTAGATAGAGAAAGCGCTCAAGACGGCCTCCGGATGCGGCTGCGTGGGGATCATCGCGCGCACCGATCACCACCCGCAGGCCATTGCAGCACCGCCCGCCGCCAGGCCCGCCGCAAAGCCGATCGCCTTGACCAGGATGAATTCTCGAGGGGAGTGCGCCAGCATCGGCAGCATGCCGTGCCCGTCCTGGACGATCGAACTCGCCAGCAGCACACTCATTGGAACCACCCCCTCGGCAAAGAGCGTGACGAAGATAAGATGCGGTCCAGATTCGGGGATCAGACCGACCAGGCACGCAATCACGAGCATCCACCAGCGGCCGCTGCGCATCGCTCCCTCAAGATGGAGAACGTCGGTCAGCATATGCATGGCGATCAGGGCGCCGAGGGTCCACAAGAAGATGCGGGGCGCGTGCCGGCGGGCAACGTGCCGCCATAAGTGTTCCTTAAGAAAGTGGTCGGGGACAGTTGTGACAACAAAGAGCGCCACTGCCGTGACTGCCAGCAGGCTGGCGCGAATCCAGTCCCACTCCGGCGGCCCCAACTGGCCGGTCACGATGCTGCCGAGAAACAGAGTGAGCACGACGGCCAGCGTCCCTCGTTCAGGGGTGCATTCTCTCCATTGCTTCACAACCAGCCTCGGCTCAAAGCCACGGCAGCGATCCTCGAAGTGTAGTTCGAGGCAATCAGCCGCACGCCTCGTTCGCCGCCGCCCGCCTAGCAGGTCGACGAGGATGCCCGCCACGAAACCGAACACGGCCAGCACCGCCATCAGCTTCAAGGCCTGGCCCGGCACCAGCGCCAGCATGACGAATGCTTCGTCGCCGCTGGTGGCGATCATGGTTGTGACTACCGCACCGAGTGTCAACACGCCGTGCGAGTACATGGCGACCGCCGCGAACGCGCCCAGGCAGCCCGGCGTTACGCCGAGGAGCGCGCCAAGAAAGTATTGGCCCCAAGTGTGCTCGGCCAGCCGCTTCCGCCACGCTCCGGCGCTCAGAACGTTCAAGTACTCGATCAGCAGCATCATCGCCATCACGAAGCCGGTGATCATCAAGGCGGTCTTGAAGAGTTCCGTCATGTGCGTTCCGGAGGCTGTACCGCATACTCCAACGCCCGTTTTGCGTGCAGGATCGTGGTGTTGAACAGAGGCAGCGCGCAGTCCTCCGGACGCACCAGCAGCGGGATCTCGGTGCAGCCGAGTACGATACCCTGCGCTCCGAGTTTTTGCAGGGCTTCAATCGCGCTTAGGAGAACCATGCGCGATTGCGGCAGAGTTTGGCCGCGGCACAGCTCCCCGTAGATGATGCCGTTGATCTGCTCCTGGGTGTCCGGCTGGGGAACCACCACATCGATTCCGCAGCGGTTCAGGCCATCCCGAAAGAACCGCTCGCGCATTGTGAACACGGTGCCAAGCAGCCCGACGGAGCGAATTCCGGCGTTCCGGATCGCCTGCGCGGTGGCATCGACGATGCTCAGCAGCGGCATTCGAACCGCTGCCTGCACCAGGTCGAAAACGATGTGCATCGTGTTTGTCGCAATGATGCCGAAATCGGCGCCGGCCAGGCGCAGACGCTCCAGCGCTCCGGCCATAGCGCCGGCAGCCTCTTCCCACCGGCCCTGACGCTGCCAGTCGACATAGCGCTGGAAGTTGACGCTGTAAATAAGAATTTCGGGATATCCGTAGTCGCCATAGCGCGCCGTGTACTCGCGTGTGATGTGCTCGTAGTAGACAACGGTGGATTCGGGACTCATCCCGCCAAGAATGCCGATGGTTCGATGCATGTTCACGCCTCGGAGTGGCCGTAGGGCCGCTGGTGGCCGGTCATCTCAGTTTTTGTTCGCTTCCAGATGCGCCGCGACGTTGCTCCACACAGCGCGGATATCCGCGGCGCAGCCATTCTGCTGCAATTCCACAACCGCTCTTCCATTCACCTGGGCGGCGGTCACCGCGCGGTCGTATCGCACTCTGCCGGCGAGTCCGACGTCATGCTCGCGCGCCCACGCCTCGATGCGCGAAGAGATTTCCGGGTTCAGGTCCCATTTGTTCACGCAAGCAAGCGCCGGAATTCCGAAGTGGCGCGTCAAGGCCGCCACGCGCTCGAGATCATGGAGGCCGCTCAGCGTCGGCTCGCTGACCACGAGTACCAGATTAGCGCCGGTAATCGAAGCAATGACCGGACAGCCGATGCCCGGCGAGCCATCGATGATCACCAGATCCAGGCCGCGCTCCTCTGCAACCCGTTTTGCCGCCGTGCGGACCGTGCTCACCAGCTTGCCCGAGTTTTCCTCGGCGATACCGAGGCGCGCGTGCACCATCGGCCCGCACCGGGTGTCGGAGATGAACCACTCGCCGTTGACAGCGGGGCCAAACTCGATTGCCTGCTCGGCGCAGAACCAGGCGCAGACACCGCAACCCTCACACGCAATCGGGTCCACGCGGAATGTCTTTCCCACCAAACCGTTTCCCGGACCGTCGAAGAAGATCGCGTCGAACCGGCACAGTTCCTCGCACTTTCCGCAGGCCGTGCAGTGGCCGTGCTTGATCCGTGCGCGGCTGCCGCCCGTGAATTCGTGGCGGCGAAGCACATGCGGCTCCAGGATCAGGTGCAGGTCGGCGGCATCCACGTCGCAATCCGCCAGCACGGACTTTTGTGAGAGAGTCGCGAAAGAGGCGACGATCGAGGTCTTCCCGGTCCCTCCCTTGCCGCTGATTACCGCCAGCTCCCTTGCCGGCCGGCGCCCTGATACCGGGATCGTAACAAGCTCGCTCATGGTGCGCCATCTCCGCAAAAACGGCCCGCCAGAGACTCGATCGCTGTTCGGAACTCCGGCGCCGCCTCCGCCGCCAGAAGCCCGCGTGAATAGGCCTCGGCAACGCGGCGGTCGTCGGGGATCTCCGACAGAATATCGATACCCTCCCTGCGGCAGTACTCGCGGGTCTGTGCGTCGCCGGAGCCTGCGCGGTTGACCACCACGCCGAACGGCAACTTCATCGCCCGAACCATTCCCACCGCCAGCTTGAGGTCGTTTAGACCGAATGGGGTCGGCTCGGTGACCAGAAGCACCAGATCGGCTTCGCGCACACTCTCGATGACCGGGCAGGACGTGCCCGGGGGAGAATCGATGATCACGAGGTCCGCTTCCGGCGCGGCTGCTTTGACCTGCCGGATGAGCGGCGTGCTCATCGCCTCGCCGATGTTGAGCACTCCGTGGACAAAGCGGACCGCGCCGGCGCTCCCGGTCTCAAGCCTGCCGCTATCGCGAAAGACTTCCGTGATGGCGCCGGGCCGGCAGACCAGAACACAACCACCGCAGGCATGACACAGTTCGGGATGCACGAGCACCTTGTCGCCGACGCACACGATCGCGCTGTACTGGCAGATCTCGCCGCAGAGCCCGCAGTGTATGCACGCGACTTCGTCCACCTTGGGGTGCAGCCGGCCGATCGGCCGGCTTGATGAAATGAGCGGCTTCAGAAACAGATGGCCGTTAGGCTCCTCTACATCGCAATCGACATACGCCACAGTGCGCCCGTTTTGCGCGGCGAGATAAGCAAGGTTGGTGGCTATCGTGGTTTTGCCGGTCCCGCCTTTGCCGCTGGCTACGGCGATCTTCATGGTTGTTGTACTCGCGGGGGTTTGAAATGGGGCTCCGGCGCCGGGACGCGTCCCGGCGCCGGAGCGAGGCACCCAAAGCTACTCATCCTTTGGCTTGGCTTCGAGCTCCTCGATCCGCTTTCGAATGTCTGCGAGGGCGCTCTCAAAGTGCTGGGTCTGGGCCTTCAATGCGCCGATCTTTTGATCGCGCGTGGGCGCAAAAGCCTGCGGTCCACCCGAAAAGGGCCAACCAAAGGTGCGTTGCCGGCCGGTAAGGCCCGTGGCGTAGAACCAGTTCCTCCAGCCACGCCCGCCGCCACGGCCGCGCCCCACAAAGCCCCGCCCGAACCCGGGATTCATACTGCCGGGAACGCCGAAGCCGGCGCAGAATCCGGCTCCGCGCCCCGTCATCGGCCCCAGCCCTTGTGGGCCGGTTCGATCTCCAAATGGCATGTATTAACCTCTTTTTTACGCTTGCGTAACTTGTCAAGCTCGCGCCATCGGCGTGCCGCACTTCGGACACGCCATCTGAACGCAAGGCCTGCCGGCCGTGTGCGGCACTTTCTCGCCGCACTTGGGACATACACATTCGCCGCCCGGTCCAGCAGCCAGCGGCCCGCCCATGCGCCCGCGTCCACCGCCGGGACCCCGGCCCCTACCTACGCCAAAACCTCGTGGCATCCTATTCCTCCCTTGCTGGCGGCGCCGGCCTCGGCAGCCCGGCATCAGAAACGCCGGGCTCGCCAGCTCACCGCTCGCAAATCCAGCGAGGACGTCCTCGACCGCGCCGCAAACGAATCCAATCACCTGGACGCCCGCCGCAGCGAGCCTTGCCTCGAGCGGCGCCGAGATGGCGCCGCAAATGAGAACTTCCGCACCCAGGCGGGCCAGTTCGGCGGTTCTGTCCACTGCGTCCGCCCGGACCAGCCGCACCTCCTCCCGCCGGACTTCGCGTCCATCTTCGAAATCGACGACTAGCAGGCTGCCGGCCACGTCGAAGACGGGCGACACGCGACCCTGCCATTGCGGAATTGCGATTCTCAAGGTCATCTGGAAATGCAAGGCTCGTGCCATTACGCAACTCCCGGAAAACACGGCTTCGCGGTACCGCAGTTTCGTGCATATTGCATTAGCGCCCACACGGGGAATTGCGGATTGCAAGGGCGCCTGGCCGTTGATTCAGCGGGTTGGCGAATGGCATTACTGTTGCTTCAGGCCACTCCTAAGGAGAGCAGCATTCATGAAGGTTGCAGTCACCGCGCAGGAAAGCCGTCTGGATTCGTTGCTCGATCCCCGGTTCGGCCGCGCGAAGTTTTTCATCGTGGTTGATACCGAGACCGGCTCTTTTTCGGCCATCGACAATAGCGTCAACGTGAATGCCGCGCAGGGAGCGGGCATACAGGCGGGAAAGCGGGTAGTCGAGCTCGGCGTCGACGGCCTCATCACAGGGCACGTCGGCCTCAAGGCGTTCGCCACCCTCGCAGCCGGCCGTGTGAAGATCTACACCGGCGCAACCGGCACGGTGGCGGACGCTATCGAACAATTCCGGGCCGGCAAACTTACTATCCTTGAATCCCCAGATGTGGAGGGGCACTGGCAGTGATCGTGCGCTCCCCAGGATCGGGTACGAGGCAGCAGTACACATGAAATCGTGAAATAGATGATCGTTGCATCTATCTAACCCCGCGCAGTAAAGTAATGAATGAACCTGCAACCTGCGGGTGGGAGAGAATTGCCGCTTGGCTCGCCGACCTTGTCATCGTCACGGCCGTGATCATCCGTGCACGTGCGCGATGGGAAACCTCTACCGGTTCGTCGAGCCCGTGGTGTTGCTCCTGCTCAAACAGAAGGGGCAATCCTACGGATATGACCTCTTCGGCGACCTGGAGGACTACGCCCTCACCGATGCGGAGATCGAGCGAGCCGCGCTTTACCGCACACTCCGCCAGCTTGAGCACAACGGCAACGTGAAATCCGAATGGGACGTGGAGAACGCCGGTCCGGCACGCCGCGTCTACAGGCTGACGGCCAAGGGCGAGAAACATCTCCAGGAATGGGCAACCGTCCTTGAGCATGTCTCGAAATCCATGGCTCGCTTCGTGAAAGAGGTTCGCGCACTCGACTCAGAGAAGGCGGCTTCCACGAAGTAATCCGCTGCCACGCGTTGACGGCTGCCCTCCGCGTGCGATATAGATGTTACTTACATCTATGCAGGGAGTCACGGATGAAAATTGCGCTGCCGCTTTCGGGCGGACTGTTGTGCCAGCATTTCGGCCATAGTGAAGCGTTCGAAATTTTCGATGTTTCCACAGAAGATCGCCAGGTGCTCGACCGGACGTCCGCTGTGCCGCCCCCGCATGCGCCTGGCGTGCTGCCACGCTGGCTTCAGGAACAAGGTGTGGAACTGGTGCTGGCGGGTGGAATGGGATCGCGCGCCCAGGCGCTATTTGGCGAGGCGGGCATCCGGGTAGTGACTGGAATTCAAAGCGCTCCCGCAGAGGAAATCGTCCAGGCATATTTGAATGGAACCCTTACGACCGGCGTCAATGTGTGCGACCATTGAGGCCGGAGCGAACGGCACGCTTGGCAATGCCGGACGGCGGCAGGCACTCCTCAACTCCGCCTGTGTTGTGTGCGGCGCCGGCAACCCAACGGGGCTTCGTCTCAGGTTTCACTGTTCACCGCACGAAGTGAGCGCTCAATGGAGGCCGACCGCCGCATGGGAGAGCTTCCAGGGAGTGATTCACGGCGGGATTATCACAACCGTGCTCGACGAGGCGATGTCCAAGGCCATCATCGCGCGCGGGTGCGAAGCGTTGACCGCGGAACTCCGGGTGCGATTCCGCAAACAAGTCTCGCCTGGTGACGCTTTGTGCGTACGCGGCTGGGTAGTTGAAAAGCGGAAGAGAAGAATTCTGGCCGAAGCGGTGCTGTCATTCGAGAACGGCGATGAGCTTGCGCACGCCTGGGCAACCTTCCTGGTTCTACCCGGCGCCGTCTGCTGAGTGCCGCCGCCGGTAGCGGCCGTCCGCCGCCGGCGGTTCGAGACCAAGGGCCTTGATCTTGCGATACAGCGTGCTGGGATCGATGCCAAGCTCGTGTGCGGTGCGCTTGCGGTTGCCCTGGTTGCGTTCCAGTGCCTCGGTGATCAGCCGGCGCTCCATCGCTTCCAGGCTTATTGGTCCGCCGACGGGAGACGCCCCTGGCGGGCGGAGTTCAGGCGGCAGATGCGCCATCTCGATCAGGGCGCTGCGGCAGAGCACGAATGCCTGCTCGATGATGTTCTCCAACTCGCGCACATTGCCCGGATAGTCGTACTCCATCAGCCGCGCCAGAACGTTGTCGGAAACGCCGGCGATGTTCTTGCCCTGTAGCCGGTTGAATTTCGCGACCAGATGTTCAACCAACAGGGGGATATCTTCACGGCGTTGGCTGAGACTGGGCAGCGTAAGCTGGATCACGCGGATCCGGTAGTAGAGATCCTCGCGAAAGCTGCCCTCGCGCACCAACTCCGCAAGCTTCTTGTTCGTCGCCGCGATTACGCGCACATCCACCTTGACGGGCTCCGATGAGCCCAGCGGCTCGAAACACCGTTCCTGCAACACGCGAAGCAGCCGTACTTGCATCGCCGGGGACACGTCCCCGATCTCGTCCAGAAAAATCGTTCCCCCGTCCGCCAGGGCAAAACGTCCGGGCTTGTCCCGCCGCGCATCGGTAAAAGCGCCTGCTTTGTAACCGAACAGTTCCGATTCGAGCAAGGCATCCGGCAGCGCCGCGCAGTTGATCGCCACGAATCGCTTTCGTTTGCGGGGCGAAAGGTTGTGAATCGCCCGTGCGAACAACTCCTTCCCGGTGCCGGTTGCGCCCTCGATCAGCACCGTGCTGCTGCTTTCGGCGATGTCAGGCAGAATATTGAAAAGCTTTTTCATCGCCGGGCTGCGCCCGACTATATCCTCAAAGGTGTAACGAGATTCGAGCTCCTTCTGAAGCTGCTCGATTTGGCGGAGGTCCTGAAAAGTCTCAACTCCGCCGGCTATGCCGCCGGATTCGTCTTTCAGAAGCGCGGTGGAAATCCGAATCGGGATACGCTCGCCGGACGCGCTGATGATGTTCGTGGTGGCATTCACCACGGGCTTTCCGGTCGCAATCGTTCGTCTGAGAGCGCATGCCCGCTCGCAGTGGCTGGCGCGGAAGACGTCGGAGCAAGTCCGGCCAAGGGCTTCCCGCCGGCTCACGCCGGTGATCCGCTCGGCGCCGCGGTTGAAAGCAGTGATGCGCCATTCGCGGTCTACGGTGAAGACGCCTTCATTGATCGAATCCAGGATAGGGTCGGTGGACAACGGCTTCACACCTAAGTGTAACTAACACCCATGCGGTATGCAATGCAGCCTGCCCTCAGGAAATGCAATTTGCACGATTTGCAGCGCGCCTAGTGAATGAAGCCGAGTTGCCGGAGACTGGGAAATACAGCTTGCTCGAGTTCCCCGGAGTTGAAAGCTCCGACCTGCCGCCCCATGGAAAGCGCGATCCCGTAAGGCGAGTCCGTGAATGTGAATGTCTTCCGCAGCAGTTCGGCGTCGAGTGAAATGCCGGCGTTCAGACCGGCGTCGTCCAGAAAGGCGCGAGCGAACTGAGGGTTTGCCGTGGGGATAGCGACTACCTCCGTTTCGCGCCACTGCTGGCGTCCGAGTTCGCGCGCCACCATCAGGCAGTGGGAGCACTCCGGATCGAAGAAATAGAGGAAGAAGCGGCCGGAACCTAACTGCCGCTGCCGGCCATCCACCACGATTGAATCCGGCGCCCGAATCCCCGAACGCATGGCCGCATTCACGCCATAGGAGCCGAGTGCAAATACGGTGACAACGGCCAACACGAGTGCCGGAGTCCGCAACCCACGCGGCCTGCGCGACCAGACGGCGGCGCCTATGGCCGGCAGCAGCATCGCACCGTCGGTGATGAAGAACATCGGGCCGACGACCCGCCTGATCCACGGGAAGCAGTTGCAGTCGTCGCCCAAAAGCCGATCGTACAGCACGCCGATGTAGATCATGAACGCGACCAGCATCAGTCCGGCAAGCCACGCGCCCCACCGCCTGTATCGCGGGATCAGCAGGAGGACGGCGATAAAGGTCTCGGCTGTCCCGACCCCAATCGCCGCAAGCATGGCGAGCGGATCGGGAATCAGGGCTTGCACCATCCGTTCGGCGGCGCTGAACGGGTCCAACACTTTCCAAAGCCCCGAAACGAGAAAAATCAGAGCGAGCAGAATCGCGGAGAAGAGCCCGGCGGCATTTTTCCAGCGGTTAGCAGCAGAAGTTGGGGTGTCCTGGAGAGTGCTGATTTGCATAGCCGTCAATGATTATCTTCTACGCGGAAGTGCCGCTGACCTCCGTCACGATGCCGCCGGGGCTAGTAACTAGGTGCAAGATGCATCTACTCTATCGCCTTCGCCCCATCCATGTCCAGCGCGCTCCGGCGCCCGAAGCAAGCCCGGCCCCGGGCGCCGCGCGCCTTGCGGTCAGGACTCCTTGAGACAGGCACTCAGCATCCAGAGGGCCTTCTCTTCGTGGTCCCGGATTTCGTCGAGCAGGTTTACCGTGCCGCGTTGTCCTTCGCTTTCGGCCACCTCAATCGCGTTGCTCAGGGCTTCCAGCAGGCACCGCGAATCGGCCACCACGCTTTCCACCATCGCCCTTGCCGGCCGTACGCCGGACTCCTCCTGAATCGTCGCAACGGCCTTCACCGCCTCCAATGAGAGCAGCGGCGTCCCGCCGTTGATCACGATCCGTTCGGCGATAGCGTCGATGTGCTCCGCCCACCGGTTGTAGGCTTCTTCGAACTTCTCGTGGAGCTCGTAGAAACGTTCTCCGGTCACGGTCCAATGGAAGGCGCGCAGCTTCTGATAGAACACGGTGGCGTTTGCCTGAAGCTTCTTGAGGGATTCATTGGTTTTCATCATTTCGGTCAGTCTCCTCTTGCACCTCTGAATAGCACCCGGTGTGCCAGGAAAAAACTTCTCTATTTTCAATAAATCAATGCAGCCCACCGCACCCGCTGGCGATATTTCGCCAGCATGATACGCTATAGCGTGAGAGGCTGTATTTCGTGCCGATATCTCCCCTGAACAAGATTCTCGAGTCGGTCGCCAAAATCGTCCCCGCCGACCTGGCCGCCATCCTGGCCATGACGCCGGATCGCAAGCTGCGAGTGCTGGCGTCCGCTGGCGCCCTGGCGACGCCAAAGCTGCGCGAGTTGAGCATCGACCTTAACCAGAGGCCGGCTCTCCGGGCCGCGCTTGAAAAGAGCCAGCCAACAGTCATGCACAGCGAACCGGGAGAAGAGATCGGCGAGCCGGACACCTACGAAGGCGCGGTCTCGCTACCGGGCGACCACTCGTGCCTGGTCGCTCCACTCCGCCACGAGAATGAGCTGGAAGGACTGCTCACTGTCGACGTGGCCGTTTGCCGGGCTTTCGAACCGCAGCAGGTGGCGGCGATTGGCGCGCTGGCGGACGTCGCGGCGCGGCTGATCCATGAGGAACAGCGCGCCGACGCGCTCTCGAAGGACCTGGACCAGCTCGCCATATGGCGCGCGGGCCTGAAAGAAGACGGCGACACGGGCGCATCCCTCATCGGAAGTTCACCCGCGTGGCTGCGTGTGGTCGAGAGGGCGCGGCTGGCCGCGCCGACAAACGCAACGGTGCTCATCACCGGAGAAACGGGGACCGGCAAGGAGCAGGTAGCGCGCGCAATCCACCAGTGGTCCCTGCGTGCCGGCGGCCCCTTCGTTGCACTCAACTGCTCCGCGGTGGTGCCGGAGCTTGCCAGCAGCGAATTGTTCGGCCACGAACGGGGCGCCTTCACGGGGGCCGACCGCCGCCGCGAGGGCCGCTTCGCCCTGGCGGAGAAGGGAACCTTGTTCCTCGACGAAGTGGCGGACCTCCCGCCGGGCGTGCAGGCACAGCTTCTCCGCGTGATTCAAGAGCGGGTCTATGAACGTGTGGGCGGCGCCGGCACGCTCCGGCGCGCCGATGTCCGGCTGATCGCGGCGACCCACAAGGACCTCTGGCAGGAAGTGGCCGAGGGACGCTTCCGCGAGGACTTGTATTTCCGGTTGAGCACCTACCCGCTGCACTTGCCGCCGCTGCGCGAGCGGGTGGGCGACATCCCGCTGCTCGCTTCGCATCTGCTCAAGCGGATCGGCAAAGAACTCGGGATACCGGTGCCGGCGATCAGTCCGGCGGCAATCCGGCTGCTCGAGGGGCGGCAATGGCCGGGCAACGTCCGCGAACTCCGGAATGCGCTGGAGCGCGCGGCGATTCTCGCTCAAGGCCAGACGATTCAACCGAAGCATTTCGATTTTCCGGGCGAGGACGGCAGACTCGCCCGCGGCAAGAGCGGGTCCGCGCGGGCGGATGATCCCGACATCCCGAGCGGTTTGAACCGGCTTGATACCGCAATCGCCGCTGAAGTGCTGCGCGCGCTCCGGGAGGCGGGCGGCAAGGTGGCCGGTCCCGGCGGCGCGGCGGAGCGGCTCGGCGTACCTCCAACCACCCTGCACAGTCTGATGAAGCGCCTGGGCTTGAAGCGCCCGCGCGAGTTCCGCCGGGCTGTTCCACAGGCGTAGCGGCGGGACGCCTGCGGCGCAGATTCCGCTTGCCCGGCTGCTCTATAATTGGGTCTGGGAGCATGGCAGACCTTAAGAAGAAGCTCGAGGAAGAGATCGCCGCGCTCGAGTACGAACTCCGGAACGAACTCCCGGCCGAAATCCGCAAGGCGCGGGCTCACGGGGATCTGAGCGAGAACGCGGAATACCACGCCGCGAAGGAGCGGCAGGGCTACGTCAATGCCCGGCTGAACCAATTGAGACAGAGGCTGGCCCAGCTCTCCATGATTGACCTCTCGAAAATCCCGCGCGACAAAGTCGGCTTGGGCTCCGAGGTCGTGGTTCTGGATCTCGCCAAGAACGAAGAAATCACCTACCGCTTGGTAACCAGCGAAGAAAGCGACGTGGCCCAGGGGAAGATCTCCACCGGTTCGCCGATCGGGCGGGGCCTGCTCGGCAAAGAGGTGGGGGATGTCGTGAAAATCCAGATCCCGGGCGGAATCCGGGAGCTGGAAATCCTCAAGCTCACGACCATCCACGATCTGGAAAGCTGAGTGCGATGACATATACGCGCGCAATCGGTATTGCCTGCAACAAGGTGATCATGTTGATTGTGCGGGGTCTCGCACTCTCGCGGATCCATCCCAACGTTCTGACGTTTATCGGCTTGCTGATCAATGGCGTCGCGGCGTGGCTGCTGGCCTCGGGGCGGTTTTTCACCGCCGGGCTGGTGATCATCAGCGCCGGCCTGTTCGACATGGTGGACGGGCGGGTCGCCCGCGAAACCAAGCAGGTGACCCTGTTCGGCGGGTTTTTCGATTCGGTGGTGGACCGCTACTCGGACCTCGTTCTGCTCATGGGGCTGCTGGTCTACTATGCGTCCATCAACCGGTTCTTCTATGTCGTGCTGACGGCGGTGGTGATGACGGCCTCGGTTATGGTGAGCTACACGCGCGCCCGTTCCGAGTGCATCATCCCGAAATGCAAGGTCGGGTTCATGGAGCGGCCCGAGCGCATGGTGCTGCTGATCATCGGGGCGCTGTTCAATCGCATGGCGCCGGTGCTGTGGGTGATCGCCGTGCTGGGCAACATCACCGTGATTCACCGCATGCTCTACACCTGGCAGGAAACGGCGCGGCTGGAAGCGGCGCAGTTGCGCGCCGTCACCAGCGAGGTGGAGCGCCGCGGATAGCCGTCAAGGCCGGGCCTCAGTCTTCCAAAATCACCATTGCCATCCCGGTGGTCGCCGTGTGCGTGAGGGAGAGCGATATCCTTTTCACGCCAAGGCTCTCTGCCACGCGCGCGGCTTCGCCGTGCAATTGAAGCGTCGGCCTGCCCGAGCGCAAATTGACCACTTCGAAGTCGCGCCAGCGGACGCCCCGGCGCCAGCCCGTTCCGATGGCCTTCATCCCCGCTTCCTTGGCCGCGAACCGGGCGGCATACCGCTCGAACTTGTTGGCCTTCCGCTCGACGTAGGTGATCTCTGCGGGCGTGAAAACGCGCTCAAGAAAGCGTGCGCCGTACCGTTCCACCGCCGCCCGGATACGGTCCACCTCCGCCAGGTCTACACCGGTTCCCACGATCACAGTTCGGCCCCTGTCGTGGTGATGGTGAGCCGGCCGTGTTTCACTCCCTTGGTCGCTATCAGCGTGTCCGCCAGTTTTTTGACCTCGGCCGCCTTGCCCCTCACAACCAGGACCTCCAGGCAGTGGTCGTGATCCAGGTGGACGTGGAGGGTGGAGAGTATGTTGTGAAAGAACTCATGCTGCATGCCGGTGAGCCGGTCGCTCAACTGGCGCACGTGATGGTTGTAGACGATCGACACGGTTCCCACCACTTTGCGGTCGGGGGATTCCCAGGCCTCCTCCACCAGCTCATCGCGTATCAGGTCGCGGAACGCTTCGGAACGGTTCGTGTAGCCGCGCCTTGCGATCAAATCGTCGAACTTCGCGAGCAGGTCCGAGTCGATGGCCACGCCAATCCGGCTCAATTCTCCCATGCGTACAAGATAGGATACGTTTGGCGGCTTGTCCAACTGGCTTCGAAAGAGGCTCCGGAGCGGGCGCAGCCGTTCTAGTCTGCTCGGGCCGGAGGTAAACTGAGCAGCATGAAAAAGGCCCTCATCAGAGGTCTGGTCCTCTTTGCAGCAGCGGCACTCAACGCTTTCCCGCAGCATGTTGTCGGACAGTGGGAAGTTTTCGAGTTCACGATGACCGCCCGCGGGGAGACGGCGAATCCTTACGTCGAAGGCCTCCCGGACGGCGGTCCGCCCTTCGTCACCGCGACCTTCACCGGAACCGGCGGGGAAGCCCGTGGCCAGCGCTATGCGATCCCGGGCTTCTGGGACGGCGGCAAGATCTGGAAGGTCCGGTTTGCGTTGCCCGCGCCCGGAGAATGGAGTTACTTAACCGCTTCCAGCGATCCGGGATTGAACGGCATTCGCGGGACTCTGCGCTGCACGGCCTGGACCGGCGCCGATAAGCAGGTCAACCCGGCGCGCCGCGGGTTCGTGCGTGTCGCCCGCAGCGGGCCGCGTCCCGGCAGGCACTTCGAGTATGCCGACGGCACGCCCTTCCTCTGGATCGGTGACACGTGGTGGAACTGGCACAAGAAGGGAATCGAGTTCGCCAGTTTCAAGAAGCTGGCGGACGACCGCGCCGCCAAGGGTTTTTCTGTCGGGCAACTCTATTTTTCGGGCAACAGCAACCTGCTGGACGTCAAGCGGGAGATGCCCAATCTCGAGCAGATCCGCAAGGTGGAGGAGTTCATCTCCTACGCGAACAGTAAGGGCATCACGGTCTGGATCCATGCCTGGTGGAGCCGTAAGGGACTGAACGTGACGGCCGGTCCGGAGAAGGTCCGCCGCTGGTGGCGGTATGTGATCCACCGCCTCATGGCGCACAACGTGATCTGGGTGCTGGCCGGGGAATACAACATGAACAATTACGGCGGTCTAGGCCTTCAATTCTGGAAGGACCTGGGCGCCATGATCCGGCGCGAAGACCCCTACGGGCGCATCATCGGCGCTCATCCAACGCCTCCGGCCTGGGAGGGCGGGGCGGAGGCGCCCCAGTGGTCCACTGGAGAGGTGCTGCACAACGAGCCCTGGCTGGATTACAACCAGAGCCAGACGGGCCACGGGAAATGGCGCAACGAGATGGTCCCCGTCGTCGTGGCGGCCGATTACAAGCGCACGCCGCCGAAGCCCATCGTGGTGACCGAACCGTGGTATGAGTTCGTCGAGGGCAACCCGCCGGCCGAAGACGTGCGTTTCGCCGCGTGGTCGGCCATGCTGTCCGGCGCCGCGGGCCATACCTACGGCGGCGGTCATGTCTGGTGGGCGCACGTTCCGGAATCCCCGTCGCGGCAGGGCTCGTGGCCGCTGGAAGCCGGCTTTGAGAGGGACACGCTCGACTATCCGGGCGCGGTCGCCATGGCCTTCATGGCCCGGTTCTTCAGGAGCATGGAGTGGTGGAAGCTGGAGCCGCGGCCCGATCTGGTCTCCGACTATGCGGCCAGGTTCTGCGCCGCCGAAGCCGGACGGAATTACGTGGTCTACGCGCGCTGGGGCGGCGCGCTGAAGGTGGATCTGCGGCCTTCGTCCGAGACCGACACGTTCCGCTACACCTGGTTCGACCTGACAACCGGCTCCGAGCGGCGCTCCGGTACGGTTCAGGGAGGCGGCCTCAGGGAATTCCGCACCCCGGAGGATTACCCCCGCTTTCCGCAGCACAAGGACTGGGTGCTGCACATCCGCCGCGCGGAGGTCACAACTCCCTGATCCGGATGTTGCGCCAGCGCACTTTGTAGGGCTTGAACCGGTCCTTGGGGATCTGGTGCACCTGGAGGCCGATGATTCCGCGCAGCGTCATGCTGTCCCGGAAATCGGCCGCCGGGACGCCGTTCACCCAGGTTTTGATCGAATCGCCCCGGCATTCCACCCGGTACTTGTTCCACTCGCCGTCCTTGAAGGCGGCGCGCGCCGCCGGTCTGTTGGTGAAGTCGTCCAGGAAACGCGCCCGGCGCGCCTCGTCGTAGACGTTGCCGGAGGTGCCGGAGGCGGCGGTGGCGATCTCGACTTGGTAGCCATAGACGCGGCCGGCGGGGATCTTGCGCTCGACCTGCCGCCCGTCCACCTCCACGGTGATCGTGATCGGCTCCCGCGCAATCTGGCTGCGGATCTGGACCCCGGAGTTCAGCTCCGGATCGGTCTTGACCTCGAATTCGAGGATGAAGTCGCCGTACTCTTTGTTCGTGCACAGAAAGGTGTTGGGGCTGCCCAGCACTGCGGTGCCCACGATTTCGCCGTTCTCGACGGTAAAGGTCGCCGTGCCGCTGTGAACGCTCCATCCGTTCAGCGTCTTGCCGTCGAACAGATCAACCCAGTCCGCCGCGGCGGCGCCGCCGGCGGCCAACAGGACAGCCAAGAGGGTTCTCGCGATCATGGCTGGTATTGTATGCCGCCCTGGAGACGTTTTTACGGCTTGCGCTCCCAAGATGTTAAATTGGGAAGCGTACCGCGACTCCGCCCGGGTGGCGAAACCGGCAGACGCAAAGGACTTAAAATCCTTTGGGGGGTAACCCCCGTGTGGGTTCAAGTCCCACCCCGGGCACCAGAGTACTTCGTTGGGGTGGGTTCGCCTCAGCGTTTCCCAGGCGCTCCTCAGCAAGCGGGCCGCTGGAGGGTGGCGACTGCTCTGGATCGACGGGATCGACGAAACACGCCCTGGACAGCCAGGACCGCCGCCGCTGCGCTCATGAGCACAACGGTAGCAGGTTCCGGAACCCCCCTCTCGGCAAGCACACTGCCGCCAACGACTGAGTCGTTGACGCCGAGCCCACTGTAAAACCTGCCGTAGCTGTACTTCCCGCCGAAGTCCTGGGCATCGAACGAGCCGAGCAGAAATGTGGGATCGGCCAGCATCCCCGTATAGAGCTGCGGGCCATTCAGGAAGAAGAAACCGTAGCGCTCGTTGATAAAGAAGTCGACTTCGAGCATGCCCCCATGGGCGGCATCAAAGAAAGTGATCCAGGAATCGGTGAGGCCAGACACGGTTTCCGAACCTAACCTGAATGTGACAGGGACATACCAGTACTCCGACCAGCCGTGCTCCTCGTCCACGTAGTCCGGCGTTGTGTAGGTGAGTGTGAATTCGAACGTGAAGACGGCGCCGGGCGCCGAAACAGGCGTGGTTGGGGCGTCGGACGAGAACTGTCCCGAGACGACGTAGTGAATTGGTGTAGCCTGTGCGCCTAGGGCGGCCATCAAAAGAAGCAGGAAGGTGGCAATGCGCTGCACGGAAGTTGCCTCCAAAATGCAAAGTGTAAAATAGGACCAAATTTTCTCGAAATATTGGACACCGGCCGGCGATCATCCTTCGGCGGCTCTAATGACATCGCAAATCGCGGCGCGTAACGATATGCTTACCGGAATGGCCGAGTTCGATGCTTATCTGATAGTGGACTGGAGCGCGAGCGCGAGGCCTGTCGACAACAAAGACAGCATCTGGTACTGCCTGCAGCTTCGGGAAGGCGATAAGTTTGCAGTGTCGGCCCTGGAAAACCCCCGAACCCGGCACTGCGCCGCCGCCGAGATCGCGAACAAGCTCGTCCGGCTGTATGCCGAGGGCCGTCACGTTCTCGCGGGATTCGACTTCGTGGTGCGCCCCACCGGATTGCCGGGTACCGATCATCGTCAGTACATATACGTGCTTCAGCGCTCCCGGTGTGGCCACAAGTACGGCGCAAACGGCTCCGACATTCATCTCCGCCGCTGCCCGAAGTGTGACGGCGGAGCGCCGGGATTGCCGTTCTGATCCCGGGCGATGAGGACCATGCCCACGAGTTCGTGATTATCGGGTTTCTGGTAGCTCAGAAGGCTGCGACGGCAGCAGTATAGGACCTACCTCACCGCGCGAAGGTCGGCCCGCGCGCGAAGCCAGTCCTTGAATTTCACCAGGAAGAGCAGGAACAGGAACAGGGCAACGGCTATTCCCAGCAGTTCGTAAACGTGCTCCGAAAGAAACACCAGCGGCTCTTTGCCTAGCCGCGCGCCCAGGTAGGCCATTCCGAAGTACCGCGGGATGCGGCCCGCCAGGAGCACCAGCACAAAATGCGTTCGCTTCATGCCCAGTGCGCCCGCGCAGAGGATAAAGACCTTTAGCGGCAGCGGAGCGGGCACCAGCGAGGGAATGAAAATCGTGATCTCGCCGTAGTGGTGAAACCACGCGCGGAACCGCCTCGCCCGGCCTGTCCGCGTCCGTTCGTCAAGGAACGCTTCTCCGCCCTTGCGGCCGACCTCGAAGAGAAAAATGCTTCCTGCAAGCGATCCGGCCACCGCCAGCGCCGCCGACCAGTAGCCGGTCTTCGGGTCCATGTTTCCGATGATCACGAGCAGGGCGTCTACGCCCTCCGGTATGGGTATCCCGGCCGAGTCCAGCACCGCGAGCACAAGAATTCCCCAGGGCCCCCAGGACAACAGCGTGTAGCCGATTGAGCGGATCAGGTCCAAAGTCTTATACCCGGTTCCCTACGCCTTGAACTCCTGCCGGCACGAATAACCCCATCGCTATTGAGCGACCACCTCGACTGCCTCGCAGCGCGCGCTCTCATTCCCCCCCTGGTCGACTGCGGAAACGGCGTAGCGGTAGCGCTTGCCGGACTCGGTTGCGCGGTCCGTATAGCTGGGAACCTCCAGCAAGCCGCCGGCGCGCCTGCACTCGCCGTCCTCTTCGCACCTGTAAAGATAGTAGCCGCCGAGGTCGGCCTCAGAGTTCGGGTTCCACGTAAGCTGGATGCTGTTCAAACCGGCGATCGCCGCCAGTCCCGTAGGCACTTTGGGCGGAAAGGTATCGATGTAGGAAATCTCGGCCGGCTCGGACATCTCGCTTTCCGCAACCGTGTCGCCGCTCTTCATGATTGCCTGCGCCATGTACGCATAGGCCGCGCCGCGCTGCACCGAGGTGTCCAGATACTCCGATTCGGGCGTGGAAGCCAGCAACTCGGCCTCCTGCCGGCCGGGCCCCCGGCGAAACACGCGCCACATCATGCCGGGCCGGCCGCGCGGAGCGGTCCAGCTCACTCGTACTCCTTCAGCGGAACCCTCAGCCTTCACCGCAGGCGTCTCCAGCGGCTCCACCACCCGCAACCGGACCAGATTGGACCACTCGCTGTAGCGCCCCTTCCGGCTGAGCACCCGCGCGCCCAAAACGATGTCCCGCCCCACCCATTGTTTCACGGGTATTTCCACCCGGACCTCGCCAGGGTGCTCCACCCCAGTCTCGATCTTGCGGGAGTTTTCGATCCAGTCGCCCGGTTCGGTTCCCAACCGCAAGTCGACCTCCTTGATCCTGCCGAGCCGGGCCCCGTCCGTGGTCTGTTCCGGAACGGTGAAGCTGACAATAATTTTTTCGCCGCGCTCGATCGCGCTCAAGTCCGAAATCGCCACGGGGATCTGCAGCGACGGCGGTAGAGGTTCTCCCACGTAGCCGCAGCCCGCAAGAATCAGGCACGCGGCGACCGGAAGATGAAGCCAGGGGCGCTTGGTCATTCCTACAAGATGTAGCGGGTCAGGTCCTGATCCTTGACAACGTCGGCCAGTTGCTGCCGGACATATGCGGCATCGATTTTGATGTTCTTCTTCTTCAGATCCGGACCTTCGAACGAGATCTCTTCGAGCACCTTTTCCATGATGGTATGCAGGCGCCGCGCGCCGATGTTTTCGGTGGTCTCGTTGACGTAGGCCGCCAGGCGCGCCACTTCCTCGAGCGCGTCTTCGGTGAAGGTGAGCTTGATCCCTTCCGTTTCGAGCAGCGCCGAGTACTGTTTGACCAGCGCGTTCTTCGGCTCTTTCAGGATCCGGATGAAATCCTCCTGCGTCAGCGACTTCAACTCGACGCGGATGGGGAACCGCCCTTGCAGCTCCGGAATCAGGTCCGAAGGCTTGGAGACGTGGAATGCGCCCGCCGCGATAAACAGGATGTGGTCCGTGCGGACAAAGCCATGGCGCGTGTTGACGGTGGTGCCTTCGACGATCGGCAGAATGTCCCGCTGCACGCCTTCACGGCTGACGTCGGGACCGTGCCCGGACTCGCGCCCGGCGATCTTATCGATCTCGTCCAGGAAAATGATGCCGCTGCGCTCGACTCGTTCCAGCGCCACGCGCGTGACCTGGTCCATGTCGATCAGCTTCTGCTCCTCTTCCTGGATGACGTACTCCATCGCCTCGGCCACGCGCATTCTCCGCTTGCGCGTGCGCGGGCCGAAGATTCCCGGCAGAACGTCCTTGAGGTTGATGTCCATCTCCTCGATGCCCGCGGGAGTGGAAATCTCGAACGTCGCGCCGCGCTCCTTGACGTCGATATCGACCATGCGGTCGTCGAGTCTCCCGGCGCGGAGCTTCTCGCGCAGCTTCTCGCGCGTGCGCTCCATGCTTTCGCTGTTCTCGGGCTGCGGCGGCATGAGCAGGTCGAGCATTCTTTCCTCGGCGTTCTTCTCGGCCCGGTCCGCCACCTCGTCCAGCCGCTCCTCGCGGACCATATCGATGGCGATCTCCACCAGATCGCGGATCATCGACTCCACATCGCGGCCCACATAGCCCACTTCCGTGAACTTGCTCGCCTCGACCTTCAAGAAGGGGGAGTTGGCCAGCTTGGCCAGCCGGCGCGCGATCTCCGTTTTGCCCACGCCGGTCGGCCCGATCATGAGGATGTTCTTCGGCATGACCTCTTCGGCCATGTCGGGATCGAGTTTCTGCCGCCGGATCCGGTTCCGCAGCGCGATCGCCACGGCGCGTTTCGCTTCCTGCTGGCCGATGACGTACTTGTCGAGCTCCCGCACGATCTCTCGCGGCGTCAACTCGTCCAGGACCGGCTCTTCCTCGATAGATTGTGCGGGAAGATAGATCACCATACTGCTTACCCGAGTTCTTCGTAAACGACCTTGTCGTTTGTATAGATGCAGATCTCGCCCGCGATCGCCATCGCTTGTTCGACAATCTTGCGGGCTTCCATCTTGGTGTTTCGCAGAAGCGCGGTTGCCGCCGCCTTTGCAAACGGACCGCCCGACCCGATGGCTGCCACCGCCTCATCCGGCTCGATCACATCGCCGCTGCCGCTGACAATGTACATATTGGTGCAATCGGCCACGAGTAGCAAGGCTTCCAAATGGCGAAGGACTTTGTCTGTTCGCCATTCTTTCGCCAGCTCCACCACCGCCCGGGGCAGGTTTCCGTTGTGCTGCTCCAGCTTGGACTCAAAGCGCGAGAAGAGTGCGAATGCGTCGGCCGTCGAACCAGCGAACCCCGCAAGAACTCTGTCGCTATAGAGCCGCCGAATTTTTCGAGCCGAACTTTTCAGGACTTCCTGGCCCAGCGTCACCTGGCCATCGGCGGCCATAACGACTCGTCCATTCCTGCGAACACACAGGACGGTCGTCGACCGGATTGGATTTTTCATGAAGTTACAACCTCATTTTAGCAGCGATGTCATTCACGTCGTCCGCCACACGTGCTTGCGCCACACCGCCGCGAAAAGGCGGAAGGCGTGTGGCTGCCGCCTCCCCGTCAAGAGAGCGATCGTGCCCAGCAAAGCCCAGCCAAGGTAAGCCAGCGTGACCCACCAGTGAATGTGCTCCGCAATAAAGCCCCAGATTCCCGCTCCCGGCGGCACCGGCGAGAAAGCGAACTGCACGCCCCAAAGGCCAAACAGCGCCCCCGCTTCCCACCAGCTCAGCTCCATGTTCACCAGAAAAATCATGCCGATCAGCGACTGCGCGATCGTCATGAGCAATTCCAACTCCTGCCTGTCGTCCAGCGGAATCGGCGTGGGCGACCCGATGCTAATCGAGTAAACGATCGGCAGCATCGCGGTGAGCAGCGTCCACTGGTTGATGTTGCTGGACACCATGTTCATCAGCGCCATCGAAGCGCGGTCCACTTTGTGCGCCCAGTAGAACGCCGAAACCTTCTCCGGAAACTCGGAAACCAGCGGCGCCACCCATTGCACGAACACAAAGCTCGGAACTCCGAGCAGCGCCGAAACCGCCAGCAGGCCGCCCAGAAAAGGTTCGGCCGAGTAGTAGATCAGCCCTCCTCCGACGACGAACAATCCGACGATCAAAATCGTCCGCGTCGCGGGGCGCGACTTCACGATGGTCCTCGGGACTATTTCGAGTTCCTCGATTGCTTCGGCTTCCTCCGGCGGCATCCGTCCCAGCAACAGCAGGTACGCGACGTAGATAAGAATCAGGACGGCGGCGTCGACCACGGTCAACGAAGACTTGAGCCATATAAACGCCGCGTAGATCAGCGGCACCAAGAGCCCTATAACCTCGACGCACTGATGGTCGTGCAGGCGGATGCGCCGCAGCGGCCCTCCATATTTGCGCCGGTGGGAGATGGCGGCGACGAAGTAGATCATCGGCCAGCCGAGCCCCGTGAGCAGGCGCAGCGCGCCGGTCAGGTTCGCGAGCAGGAGATCCACGCGCTGGTTCCAGGCCAGCACGAATTCCACCGCGAACTCGGGAAGCGTTTGCAGCCAGGCCAGAATGGCGAGAGCAAAACCTTGAGCGATAAAGAACTGCGCCGACTCGGCCGCCCAAGCGATCAGCATGGCGGCCATCAAAATGGCGGGAGTGGCCCAGAGCGCGGTCCCCGGGCTGGCCTCCTCCAGCGGCGCGGCGACAAGAATCAGTGCACAGACTGGGAGCGTCACCTGACGGGCGCGCTGCCCGGTCCCATCAGAGGAAGGAAACTTCATGGTCTTTGGTCACAAACGAGTGTTTCTGGAATTCCGGACGTTTCTCCGGATAATCGGTGCGGTAGTGAGCGCCCCGGCTTTCCTTGCGGGCGGCGGCCATGCGGGCGATGAGGCCGACTACCAGGTGCAAGCTGCGCAGCTCGAATAGCGCGCGGTTCGGACTTGCAGCCGGGCTGAGCGTGACCCGCGCCAGGCGGTCGGCAGCCTCCTCCAGTTCCGGACCGTTGCGGATGATTCCGCATTTCTCCCACGCCAGCGTACGCAGCTCTTCCACATCGATACACGGAAATAGCGGCTCGGGAGGCCGGGAGCCCTTCGCCGGCGGCACGCCGGCCCACTCGCGCATCGCCCTGCCTGCGCGGGCGCCGAAGACCACGCCTTCCAGCAGCGAATTGCTTGCGAGCCGGTTCGCCCCGTGAACACCGGTGGCGGCCACTTCTCCCGCTGCGTACAGGCGAGGCAGGGTGGTCCGGCCTTCCAGGTCCGTGCGAATCCCGCCCATCGCGTAGTGCGCCGCCGGGCGCACGGGAGCCATGTCTGTGCCGGGATCGACGCCATAACGCACGCAGGTTTCATAGATGCGGGGAAAACGCCGCCGCAGAAAATCCGCTCCGAGATGCCTCAGGTCCAGGAAGACGTGCGGCGCGCCAGTGCGCTTCATCTCCATGGCAATCGCCCGTGCGACTACGTCGCGCGGCGCGAGTTCAGCCATAGGGTGATAGCGCGGCATGAACCGGTCGCCCTCGAAGTTGCGCAGATGCCCGCCTTCCCCGCGAAGCGCTTCGGTCAGCAGGAACGGCGGGGCGCCCTGAAGGTCAAGCGCCGTGGGGTGAAACTGAACAAACTCAAGATCGCTGATTCCGGCCCCTGCGCGGAAGGCGGCGGCCACGCCGTCGCCGGTCGCGACTTCCGGATTCGTCGTCACGCGATAGGCTTGGCCCAGCCCTCCCGTGGCCATTAACACCGCACGGGCCTGCAGGGGCACCCAGTTGCGCGCCGATGCGTCGCAAGCAACTACGCCGGCCACTTCTCCGTTGTCGCTCACCAGCAGGTCGGTGATCGCGGCGAAGGTCCTGAATTCTACGTTTGGCAGGGAAGATGCTTTGCGGTAAAGTGTTCGCGAGATTTCGCGGCCCGTGGAATCGCCGTGGGCGTGCAAGACTCTCCGCCGGCTGTGCGCTCCCTCGCGTCCGAAAGCCAGCCGGCCCTCGTCGCGGTCGAACTCCGCTCCCCATTCGATTAACTGTTCGACGGCCGCTGGCCCCTCCTCTACCAGGGTGCGCACCGCCGCGGGATCGCACAGGCCGTCGCCGGCCGCTAACGTATCCTGTTCATGCAACTCCACTCCGTCATCATCGTTCAGGGCAACTGCGATCCCCCCCTGTGCGTACTCGGACGAGGATTCGTGCAGGCTGTCTTTCGCCACAACCAGTACCGTGCCCGCTTCAGCTAGTTCTATCGCCGCGCGCAATCCGGCTACGCCTGCGCCGACAACAAGGAAATCCGGCTCCATTCCTTTCAGTATCTAATATTTGACGGTTCTGCCTTGGGCCGCCCCCTCGTGATAATAATGTCAATATGCCTTCGTTCGACGTCGTCACGCCGCAGCGCAGCTATCGCGCGATCGTGGAGCGCGGCGTGTTAAAGGAGACGGGCAGTCACATCCCCGCCTCCGCCGGAAAAATCTTTATCGTCACCACGCAGGATGTCTGGCAGTTCCACTGCCACCATTTGGCCGCCGCCCTCGCCGGGCGATCGCACGAAATCCTGATCTTCCCGGGCGGCGAGGAGCACAAGCGGCTCAGCACCGTCGAATCGCTCGCCGAGCAGATGGTGCAGCGGGGCGGGGACCGGTCAAGCCTGGTGATCGCTTTCGGCGGGGGCGTGGTCAACGACGTCGCGGGCTTCCTGGCCGCCGTGTTCATGCGCGGCGTCCCGGTGCTTCAAATCCCGACCACTCTGCTGGCGCAGGTCGA
>ERZ795045.1459-NODE-1459-length-26441-cov-5.213068_pt1 | contig 26441 bp, 34 predicted proteins | sample MGYA00375129_ERZ795045 | MGnify/ENA primary metagenome ERZ795045 (study PRJEB30174, sample SAMN05720166) | activated sludge metagenome | isolation source: anaerobic digester from wastewater treatment plant | place: Japan | collected 2015-05-15 ...
AGAGAAGGAGGGAAGACAGTAGGTGCTGGTGCTGTTACTGAAATAATTGAATAAAGGAGTAAAATGAGAGAAATAGTTTCTTTGGTTTGTTCGGAATGTAAAAATAGAAACTATTATACAACTAAAAATAAAAAAGTTAAGAAGGATAAATTACAGTTGAGTAAGTATTGTCCCAACTGTAAAAAACATACTTTACATACAGAAGGTAAGTAAAAAATTTTGTGAACTTGACAGAAATAAAAATTAGAAGTATAATATTTTTTTGCAAAATTTATTTTTAAAAATTTAAACAATAAAGTGATTGGGAAAATAGGCCTGTAGCTCTAATTGGGAGAGCGGCGGACTCCAAATCCGTAGGTTGGAGGTTCGAGTCCTCCCAGGCCTGCTTGACAGGAATTTTTATGAAAGATAAAATAAAAAATTATTTATTTGAAATTAGGTCAGAATTGAAAAAAGTTACCTGGCCTGAAAAAAAAATTTTAAGGTTATCAACAGTGATAATAGTTTTTCTTATGGTTATTATGGCGCTTTATTTTGGAATAGTGGACTTAATTTTTTCAAAAGTTGTCAGTTTAATAATAAGGTGAAAAAATGAGTAAATGGTATATTTTACATGTTAGAACAGGGCAGGAAAAGAGAATAAAGAAACTTCTTGAGAATAGGGTTAATGACGACAAAAAAAGAATAAATCAGATTGTTATTCCAGAAGAAGAAGTCCTTGAAGTTGAAAAGGGAGAGAAAAAAGCAAAAAGTAGAAGGTTCTGGCAAGGATATATGCTTATTGAACTTGATGATGATTCAAATAATGAAATTGTCTGGCATAAAATAAAAACAACACCAGGAGTTTTTGGATTTCTTGGAGCAGGAGAGACCCCTGTTCCTTTAAAAGAAGAAGAGGTAGAAGAAATACAAAAGGAAATAGATGAGAGAAAGGCAAAACCATTACCGAAGGTTGAATTTAAAGTAAAAGATAGAATTGAGATTATAGATGGCCCTTTTGTAGGGTATACAGGAATTGTTGAAGAGGTTTATCCTGAGAGAGAACGTTTAAAAGTAAGTGTATCAATTTTTGGAAGAGCAACATCTCTTGAACTAAATTTCTGGCAGGTTGAAAAAATTACATAAATCTATAAAGGAGTAATAAAATGCCAGCAGAAAAAAAAGTAAAGGCAATAGTTAAATTGCAGATACCAGCAGGACAGGCAACTCCTGCTCCTCCTGTTGGACCTGCACTTGGTCAGCATGGCGTAAATATTATGGAGTTCTGTAAACAATTTAATAATGTTACGAAGGGAAAAGAAGGAACAACAATCCCTGTTGTTTTGACTGTTTATGAAGATAGAAGTTTTACATTTATAGTTAAAACACCTCCAACTTCAGAATTAATAAAAAAGGCAATTAAGATAGTCAAAGGTTCTTCTATTCCCAACAGGGAAAAAGTTGGCAGGATAACAAGAAAACAGATTGAAGAAATAGCAAAAATTAAATTACCAGATTTAAACACAAAGGATTTACAGAAGGCAGTAAAAATAATAGAAGGTTCCTGTAAAAGTATGGGAGTAGAAATTGTTGATTAAAAGGAGAAACTATGTCAAAAAGATACTCTGCTTTACTTGAAAAGGTTGACAGAACAAAATTATACGATATTGATGAGGCAATAGAAGTTTTAAAAGGTCTTCATTCAGCCGAATTTGATGAAAGCGTTGACCTTGCAATTAAACTTGGAGTTGACCCTAAGAAACTTCAGCAGCCAGTTAGAGGTTCAGTAATATTACCAAATGGAACAGGAAAAGAAATAAAAGTTCTCGTATTTGCAAGTGGAGAAAATCTCAAAAAAGCACTTGATTCCGGTGCTGATTATGCAGGTGGTAGTGAAATTGCTGAAAAGATAAAAAATGGATGGCTTGATTTTGATTATGTTATTGCTACGCCTGATATGATGAAGGTTGTTGCACCTCTTGGTAAAATTCTTGGTCCAAGAGGTTTAATGCCAAATCCTAAAACAGGCACAGTTACAGATAATATTGAAAATGCAGTTAAAGAAGCAAAAAAAGGTAAAGTTGATTTTAAAATGGATAAAGATGGAAATATACATTTTTCTGTAGGTAAAATTTCTTTTCCATCCGATAAACTTAAAGAAAACATAATTTCTGCAATTCTTGCTGTATTGAGTGTAAAACCACAGGGTGTAAAAGGAAGTTATATTAAATCAATACACCTTTCTCTTACAATGTCCCCTTCTGTAAAACTTAATGCTAATAAAATAATACAGGAATTAAAGGGAGTTTAAAATGAAAAAATGGACAAAAAAGAGAAAAGAGGAGGTTGTGAAAAAGTTGACAGAAGAATTTAAAAATAGTAAAATTAATATTTTAGGCAGCTTTTCAAACTTAACGGTTTCAGAGATGCAAAAGATAAGGGATTCTATTAAGGAATTTGGTGGTAATGTTATGGTTGTAAAAAACAATTTGATTGATATAGTTTTTCAGAACTTAAGCAAAGATGAAGTTTGCAAATTTATCAGTGGTCCAAGTTTTGTTATCTGGAGCAGTAAAGAAAATGAGATTGAAATTATAAAATCAGTTTTAAATTTTCAAAAAGACACAGGGAAAATAGAAATAAAAGGTGGTTTATTGAATGGCGAAGTAATAGAAAAAGATAAAATTGACCAAATTGGAAAACTGCCAGGTAAAAAAGAATTACAGGGTATGGTAATTACTATGATAAAAATGCCAACAGTAAGATTGGTAAATTCAATTAAAAGTCCAATGACAAAGTTAATAAATGTTTTAAATCAAATTAAAAGTAAAAAGGAGAGTTGAAATGGAAAATGTAGAAAAAAATGTTATTGATGAAATAGTAGAAAAAATTGAAAAACTTTCAGTTCTGGAAGTTGCTGAACTTGCAAAAAAACTTGAAGAAAAGTTTGGTGTAAGTGGGATGGTTGCTCCTGTTGGTGTTATCAGTGCTTCTGCACAACCTGCTGCAACTTCTGCTCCTGCAGAGGAAAAGACAACATTTGATGTAATACTTAAAAATGCTGGTTCAAACAAAATTCAGACAATAAAAGAAGTAAGAGCAATTACAAATCTTGGTTTGAAAGAAGCAAAGGATTTAGTAGAATCATTGCCAAAACCAATAAAAGAGAAAGTTAGTAAGGAAGAAGCGGAAGAAATAAAGAAAAAGTTTGATGCTATTGGAGCAGAAGTTGAAATAAAATAAACTTATTTTTTGAAAAAGGGGAAAAAAACATTTGATATTTTTATTTTTGATTTTTAATTTTAAAAAGGAGTAAAAATGGAATTAGTTGAAATTCCAGATTTGTTGAGTATCCAGAAAAAATCTTATGAAGAATTTTTGCAGAAGGATGTTCCTCCTGAAAAAAGAAAAATAAAGGGGTTGGAGGAAGTTTTCAGAAAAGTTTTTCCTGTTGAAAGTGAAGATGGATTATTAAAACTTGAATATATTTCCTATTCAATTGAAGACCCTTCAAATACTATTGAAGAATGCATAGAAGAAAAATTAACATATGAAGGTAAATTAAAAGTTAAATTTCGTCTTTTAATAAATAGAAAAACAGAAGGAGGCAGTTTCCATAATGTAGGTATAAAAGAACAGGTTGTTTATGTTGGTGGCATACCTTTAATGACAGAAAGTGGAAGTTTTGTAATAAATGGAATTGAAAGAGTTATTGTTAATCAACTTTTAAGATGTCCTGGAGTTTATTTTAAAGAAGAGGAAGTAATTCTCCAGAAAACATTATATTCAGCAAAAATTTATCCTTCAAGAGGTTTATGGATTGAAATCCATGTAGACCAGCATGACACTCTTTGGGTTTTGATAGGTAAAAAAAAGGTCCTTGCAACAACTTTTTTGAAAGCAATGGGGCTGACAGAAGAAGAAATTATAAAAGAGATATGCGGAGAACAATATAGAAGTATTGAAGAATTACCTGAAAAGTCCGTATTAAAAATAACTTTTTTGAAGGATAACACAAAGGATAAAGAGGATGCTTTAAAAAATATATATACTGAATTAAGACCGGGATACCCACCAATAATAAAAGAAGCAGAAAAATTCTTTAATTCATTATTTTTTACAAATGAGACATATGACCTTTCAGAAGCAGGTAGAAGTCAGATAAATAAAAAACTTGGGATTAATCTGAAAGAAAGACATTTAACAGGGCTTGATATTTTAAAAACAATAAAATACCTTTTAAATCTTTATGAAAAAAACGAAGGAGATACAGACGATATAGATCATCTGGGAAATAAAAGAGTAAGAGCATCCGCAGAAATTATTAAGGAACATGTTTATGAAGGACTTGTTCGTCTTGCAAGGTACTGTAAGGAGAAAATGGCACTTGTTGATAAAAGTAAAATTGAAGATATTTCCCCTCAGGAATTGATAAATCATAGATTTTTCGTAAATGTTGTAAATGATTTCTTTGCAAGAAATCAATTATCTCAGTTTCTTGATAAAACAAATCCACTTGCAGAAATAACTCATAAAAGAAGAATTACAGCAGTTGGAGAAGGTGGAGTTAAGGAAAGAAAAAGAGCAGGATTTGAAGTAAGAGATGTCCATTATACTCATTTTGGGAAAATATGTCCCATAGAAACACCTGAAGGAGCTAATATTGGCTTGATAAATTCTTTAACTGTTTATGCAAAAATAGATGAACTCGGATTTTTAAGGTCCCCTTATTTTAAAGTTAAGAATGGATATGTTAAAAGAGATAAAGTTGAATATTTAAGTGCAGATGAAGAAGAAAAGTATAATATTGCTCCTTCTGATATACCTTATGATGAAAAAACAGGACTTATTTCTCCTGAAACTGTTATTGTTCGCGGTAAAGAAGGTAATTTTATAGAAGTTAAAAGAGAGGAAATTGATTATATAGGTGTTTCGCCTGTTCAGATAGTTGGTGTGAGTGCTTCTTTAATTCCTTTCCTTGAGCATGACGATTCAAACAGAGCATTGATGGGTTCAAATATGCAGAGACAGTCAGTTCCGCCCATTAAACCTGAACCACCAATTGTAAAAACAGGAATGGAAAAGTATGTTGTAAGAGATTGTGGTGCAGTTATTAAGGCAAAAAACCCTGGAATTGTTGAATATGTTGATGCAGAGAAAATTATTGTGAAAAGAGACAATCCCGGGTTATTCCCCTGGGAAGAAAAAGATGTTTATTATCTGAAAAAGTTTAAGAAAACAAATCAGGATACTTGTTTTCATCAGAGACCTGTAGTTAATGTTGGAGATGTAGTTAAAGAAAATGATATTCTTACAGATGGTTTTGCAATTTCAAAAACTGGAGAACTTTCTCTTGGGAAAAATGTTCTTGTTGCTTTTATGCCCTGGCATGGCTATAATTATGAGGATGCTATATTATTAAGTGAAAGATTGGTTAAAGATGATGTTTTTACCACAATACACATTAAAGAATTTGAAGTTGAAGCAAGAGATACAGAACTCGGTCCTGAAGAAATTACATCAGACCTACCGAATGTTCCAGAAGAGCAACTTGTAAATCTTGATGAAGAAGGGATAGTTAAAATAGGAACTGAAGTTGAACCTGATGATATACTTGTTGGTAAAGTCACGCCAAGAGGAGAGTCAGAATTAACTCCTGAAGAAAAACTTTTAAGAGTAATTTTTGGAGAAAAGTCAAAAAATGTTTTAAATACTTCTGAAAGAGTTCCACCCGGAGTAAAAGGAGTTGTTATAAATGTCAGAAAATATAAAAGGAGAGAAGATGTTTCGGAAGAAGAAATAGAGAAAGAAGTAAAACAGATGTTGAAATCTTTTAAGGAAAAAGAAAAAATTGTTAAGGATATTATAACAGAAGAGATAAAAAAATTCCTCAGCAGTAAAAATTTAAAAATTAAAGTGACATCAGGAGTATCTGGATGGGAAAAGTTAATTAATAAAGTTCCAGACAATATAAGAGAAGATTTGATAAAAATAATAGAAATAGGGAAGAGTGAAATAGAAAAGATTGAAATACAGGCAAGAGAAGAAGAGTTAAAAATAAGAAAGGGATATGAACTTGACCCTGATGTTAGAATGAAAGTTGTGGTTGAAATTGCAACTAAAAAGAAAATTGCAGCTGGAGATAAAATGAGTGGAAGACACGGAAATAAAGGAGTTATTGCAAAAATTTTACCTGAAGAGGATATGCCTTTTCTTGAAGACGGAACTCCTGTTGATATTGTTTTAAATCCACTTGGAGTTCCTTCAAGAATGAATGTTGGACAGATTCTTGAAACACATCTTGGTTGGGCTTTGAAAACTCTTGGTTATAGCATGGAAGTTCCTGTTTTTAAAGGAGTTGAAGAAATAAAGATAAAACAACTTTTAAAAGAAGCAGGTTTACCTGAAAGTGGAAAAACAATTCTTTATGATGGACAGACAGGTGAACCGTTTTATCAACCTGTAACAGTTGGTTATATGTATATGATGAAATTAATTCATCTTGCTGATGAAAAAATTCATGCAAGATGTACTGGTTCATATTCTTTAATAACTCAACAGCCCCTTGGAGGTAGAGCACAGTTTGGCGGACAGAGGTTTGGAGAAATGGAGGTATGGGCGCTTGAAGGATATGGTGCTGCTCATACATTGAGGGAAATGTTAACTGTAAAGAGTGATGATACTGAAGGTAGAAAGATGATGTATGAATCAATTGCCAAGGGACTTGATTATGAGGGAGAAAATATTCCTGAATCATTCAAGGTTTTGAAAAAAGAATTGCAGGGTCTTGGTTTTGATATGAGATTGGAGAAAAAGAAAACAGAAGAAGGAGAAAAAGAAATTGTTACTATAAGAGTTGCTACACCAACTACTATAAGGTCGTGGTCCTACGGAGAAGTTAAAAAGGCAGAGACATTGAATTACAGGACATTAAGACCTGAAAGAGATGGATTATTCTGTGAAAAAATATTTGGTCCAGAAAAAGATTATGAATGTGCTTGCGGTAAATATAAAAAATTGAGATATAAAGGAATTATATGTGATAGATGTGGCGTTGAGGTAACTTCAAGGAAGGTTAGAAGAGAAAGGTTAGGACATATAGAACTTGCGACTCCTGTTTCTTATGTGTGGTTATTTAAAAGTGCTTCTAACTGGCTTGGTTTAATTTTAGACCTTTCTCAGTCAGAACTTGAAATGGTTCTTTATTATGAAAGGTACATAGTGATTGACCCCGGAGATACAAACCTTAAGGAAAAAATGTTGCTTACAGAAAAAGAATATCAAGAAAATAGAGAAAAATTTGGAAATAAATTTAAAGTTGGAATAGGTGCAGAAGGGATTCAGGAATTGCTTAAGAAAATAGATTTACAGAAGATGGAAGAAGAGATAAAAGAAGAATTGAAGAAAAAGAAAAAAACATATGAAGAGAAAAAAGAACTCATTAAAAAATTGAGAATGGTTCAGGGTTTAATAAAAACACAGGTTAAACCGGAATACCTTGTTACAAATATAATTCCAGTTATACCTCCTGATTTAAGACCACTTTTGCCTCTTGATGGTGGAAGATTTGTTGCTTCTGATTTAAATGATTTATATCAGAGAGTTATAAACAGAAATAATAGATTGAAAAAACTTATTAAACTTCAGACACCGGATATAATCGTCAGAAATGAAAAGAGGTTACTCCAGGAAGCAGTTGATGCTTTGATGGATAATGGAAAACATGGAATGCCAGTTCTTGGAAAGGGTAAAAGACCTTTAAAATCACTTGCAGAGGCATTAAGAGGGAAACAGGGAAGATTCAGACAGAATTTACTCGGGAAAAGAGTTGATTATTCTGGAAGAGCAGTTATTGTTGTTGGACCTTATTTGAAATTGAATGAGTGTGGAATCCCGAAGGAAATGGCTCTTGAACTTTTTAGTCCTTTTGTTTTAAGGGAATTCAGAAAAAAAGAATATTTCCATACACTTGGTAGTGCTAAGAGAGCCATAAGAGAAAATAGACCTGAGGTATGGGAGACACTTGAAAAAGTTATAAAAAATCATCCTGTGCTTTTAAACAGACAACCAACATTGCACAGATTGAGTATTCAAGCATTTGAACCAAGATTAATTGAAGGTAATGTTATTGCAATCCATCCACTTGTGTGTCCTGCTTACAATGCGGATTTTGATGGTGACACTATGAGTATTCATGTTCCTCTGACTCCTGAAGCAATACTTGAAGCAGAACTTTTAATGAAAGCAACAACCCATATCCTTTCACCTGCAAATGGTAGACCTGTTGTGACACCTACAAGAGATATAGTTATGGGTTGTGCTTATTTGACATATATGAGTGATGAGGAGGAATATCCAAAGGAAATTTCAAGTTTTGATGAAGCAAAGTATTTAAATTATATCGGAGAACTTGAATTACATAGACCAATAAGAGTTAAAGATGAAAAAGGGAATATATTAACAACGACTGTTGGAAGAATTATATTTAATGAGATTATTCCAGAGGAGATTCCATTTAAAAATGATATGTTTGAGTCAAGTAGCCTTGAAAAACTTATAGATGATATATTTACAAAATGTGGATATGAAAAAACAGTTGAGTTTCTTGATGCCTGTAAAGAACTTGGGTTTTATTATGCAACTGTGAGTGGAATCACCATCGGTATTGATGATCTTATTATTCCTGATATAAAGAAGAGTTTGATTGATGAGGCGAAGAAAGAGGTTGAAAAGATAGAAAGAAATTATAAAAAAGGAATAATTTCTGAAGGAGAAAGATATAATAGGAAAATAGATATATGGACATCTGTAACCAATGAATTGATGGAACATGTAATGAATACAATAAAGAATGATGTAAAAGTAAGTCCATTTAGGATCAATCCAATTTGTTTGATGGTATCATCAGGCGCAAGAGGGAACAGAACTCAAGTTTCACAATTAATGGGAATGAGAGGACTTATGATTAGACCCACAAAGAAACTCACAGGAGGTATAGGAGAAATAGTTGAGACACCTGTTATTTCAAACTTTAGAGAAGGTCTAAGTGTTCTTGAATATTTTATTTCAGTTCATGGAGGTAGAAAAGGACTTGTTGATACTGCATTAAAAACATCAGATGCTGGATATTTAAGCAGGCGACTTGTTGATGTTGCACATTCAGTTATAGTTACAGAAGAGGATTGTGGAACACTTGAAGGTATCTATGCAAGTCCGCTAATTGAAGGAGATGAAGAGTTTATTTCTTTAAAAGAAAGGATTATTGGAAGAACCGCTCTTGATAATGTGGTAGATATAATCACAGACCAGATAATTGTTGAAAGTGGAGAAATAATAGATGAAGAAAAAGCACAAAAGATTATTGATACTGGTATTCAAAGAATAAGGATAAGAAGTGTGTTAACATGTAAAGCAGAAAAGGGTGTCTGTGCAAAATGTTATGGATGGGATTTATCAAGAAAAAAACTTGTAAATGTTGGAGAAGCAATTGGAATTATAGCTGCACAATCAATTGGAGAACCTGGAACACAGTTAACTTTAAGGACTTTCCATACAGGTGGGGCTGCTTCAAGAGGGGTTGGACCATCTTCAGTAACCAGTAAAAATAAAGGAAGAATAAAATATCTTGAAGATTTAAAAGTTGTAAAAAATAAAGAAGGTAAAAATGTTGTCTGTCAAAGAGAAGGAAGTGTTATAATTGTTGATGAAAGGGATAGAGAACTTGAGAGATATACATTAAGGGTTGGTTCTATAATTAAGTTTGAAAATGGAAGTGTAGTAGAAAAAGGTAAAGTTATAGCAGAATGGGATCCTTATTCAATTCCTGTTATTGTTGATAAAGAAGGGATTGTTAAATACAAAGATATAGAGGTTGGAAAGACAGCCAAAGAGGAGATAGATTCGTCCTCAAAAAGAAGAAATTTAATTATAATTCCACATAAAGAGGATATGGACCCGCAAATTATCCTTCTGGATGATAAAGGTAATATAGTAGGCAATTATCATATTCCAATAGGTGCAAACATAATCGTTAATGAAGGTGATAAAATTTCACAGGGAGAAGTTATTGCAAAAACACCGAGAACAGTTGGTAGAGTTCAGGATATAACAGGTGGTCTTCCAAGAGTTTCTGGTTTATTTGAAGCAAGGCCACCCAAAAATCCTGCTATATTAACAGAGATTGATGGTTTTGTAAAAATAGAAATAGAAAAAGGAGAGAGAAAGGTTAGAATAGTAAATCCTGAAACAAAAACAGAGAAAGAATATATTATACCTTTCTGGAAGACACTCGTTGTGAGTGATGGCGATTATGTTCTTGCAGGGACTGAATTAACAGATGGATTTAAGTCATTGAATGATATTTTAAGAATTCAGGGAGAAAAGAAAGTTATGGAATATCTTTTAAATGAAATTCAAAAGGTTTATAGAGTTGAGGGAGTTAAGATAAATGATAAGCATATTGAGGTAATAATAAGACAGATGTTATCAAGAGTAAGAATAGAAGACCCTGGTGATACATATTTACTTGAAGGGGAAGAAATAAACAGATATGAAATTCAAAAAATAAATGAATCATTACCAAAAGGCAAAAAGCCAGCAACAGCCAAACCTTTGATTCTTGGTATTACAAGGGTTGCTCTCGGTAGTGAAAGTTTTATATCTGCTGCTTCTTTCCAAGAAACTCTTAAAGTTTTAACCAATGCAGCAATTCTTGGAGCAGAGGATTATCTTGAAGGATTGAAAGAAAATGTTATTCTTGGTAAATTGATACCTGCTGGAACAGGAATTTTTGAAAAGAAGAAAGAAAAAATAGAAGAATTTGAATATACAAAATAGGAGGATAGTATGCCAACAATTAATCAGTTATTAAGAAAAAAAAGAAAACCAAAAGAGAAAAAGACAAAATCAACAGCACTTGAAAAAAATCCCTTTAAAAAAGGTGTTTGTTTATATGTTAGAACAATGACACCGAAAAAACCAAACTCTGCATTAAGGAAAATAGCAAAAGTCAGATTAACTAACGGGAAAGAAGTCATTGCTTACATTCCTGGAATTGGCCACAATCTTCAGGAGCACTCAATAGTTCTTGTTAGAGGTGGAAGAGTTAAAGACCTGCCAGGGGTAAAATATCACATAGTTAGAGGTGTATTTGATGCTTCAGGTGTTGAGAATAGAAAGAAATCAAGGTCAAGATACGGAACTAAAAGACCCAAAACTGAGAAAAAGGAGGGTTAAAAATGCCGAGAAGAAAGAGAGCAGAAAAAAGAGTTATTGAACCGGACCCAAGATATAATGATTATGAAGTAGCTAAATTTGTCAATAAACTTATGTGGGATGGAAAAAAAACAGTTGCATATAAAATATTCTATACCGCTATGGATATAATAAAAGAAAAAACAAATCAAGACCCTCTGAGTGTTTTTAAAAAAGCATTAAATAATGTTAAACCAAAACTTGAAGTAAGACCAAGAAGAGTTGGAGGTGCTACATATCAAATACCTATGGAAGTCCCTGCTCATAGAAGTTTATCTCTTGCAATAAGATGGATAGTTGAATCAGCCAGAAGCAGAAAAGGGAAACCAATGGCACTCCGGCTTGTAGATGAAATTCTTGAGGCTGCAAAAGGTGAAGGTCCAAGTATAAAAAAGAAAGAAGATACCCACAAAATGGCAGAATCTAACAGGGCTTTTGCTCATTATAGATGGTAATATTTTATAAAAACCCGGGACTTTATTACAATAAGGATTTTTATTATGATTGAAAAAGTAAGAAATATTGGAATTATTGCACATATAGACGCTGGGAAGACAACAACAACAGAGAGGTTTCTCTATTATACAGGTAAGACATATAAAATTGGTGATGTTGATGAAGGAACAGCAGTTATGGACTGGATGGATCAGGAAAAAGAAAGAGGTATAACTATCCAGGCAGCAGCAACTACCTGTTACTGGAAAGGTCATAAAATTAATATAATAGATACACCTGGACATGTGGATTTTACTGCCGAAGTAGAAAGGTCACTTAGAGTTCTTGATGGAGCAATTGGAATTTTCTGTGGAGTTGCTGGAGTTCAACCGCAGTCAGAAACTGTATGGCGTCAAAGTGAGAAATATAATGTTCCAAGAATCATTTATGTTAATAAAATGGATAGAATTGGAGCAGATTTTTTCAGAGTTGTTGAAGATATTAAGAAAAAACTCAGGTCAAAACCGTTAATTCTTGTACTTCCGATAGGTAAAGAAGATAAATTTACAGGTCTTATTGATATTATTGAAAAAAAGGCGATTTTTTACAGTTCAGAATTTGAAACAGAAGTAGAAATAAAAGAAATTGAAGATGATTATAAAGAAGAATTGGAAAAATACAGAAACAAGTTAATTGAGGACCTTGCCGAAATAGATGAAGAGATTATGGAAAAGTATCTTAAGGAAGAAGAAATTTCCAGTGATTTAATAAAAAGGGCTATAAGGAAGGCAACATCTTCCTGTAAAGTTTTTCCTACATTCTGTGGTTCTTCTTTGAAAAATAAAGGTGCAATGTTACTACTTGATGCTATTTGTGATTATTTGCCTTCTCCTTTGGATAGAGGAGAAATATCTGGTATAAATCCTATAACAGGAAAAAAGGAAATAAGAAAACCAGTCCCTGATGAGAAGTTTTCAGGCATTATTTTCAAAGTGTATAATGATTTACACCTTGGTAAAATTTACTATGTAAGGATTTATTCAGGGAAACTGAAAAAAGGTGATACTGTCTTAAATTCTTCAAGAAGTAAAAAAGAGAAGATTTCAAAAATACTTGAAATTCACGCAAATAGATTTTTCAGCAAAGATGAAGCAGTGGCTGGGGATATCGTTGGTATTATTGGATTTAAAAATTCATATACAGGAGATACTTTGAGTGATGAATCAAATCCTGTTATCTTTGAAAATATTAGTTTTCCTGAACCTGTAATTTATTCAGCAATTGAACCAAAGATAAAGGGAGATTATCAGAAAGTTTATGAAACAATAAAAAGGATTCTTGAAGAAGACCCGACTTTAAAAGTTAAAATTGATGAAGAGACAGGACAAATAATTTTAATGGGAATGGGTGAATTACATATAGAAGTTATTGCTGAAAGATTAAAAAGAGAATATAAAATACCTGTTCGTCTTGGGAAACCAGAGGTTGCTTATAGAGAAACAATTTCTGTATCCTGTGAAGGAGAAGGTGAATTTTTAAATACTGTGGGAGACAAAATAAATTATGGTTATGTAGTTCTGAAACTTGAACCTGCAGATAAGGGAGAAAAATTTAAATTTTTCAATCTTGTTGATAAAGATAAATTACCATATGAATTCATTCCTTCAATAGAAGAGGGGATTAAGGAATGTCTTGAGGTTGGAATTTATGGATTTCCTATTATAGATATAAAGGTCAATCTTGTTGATGCAAAATTTAACCCGGAAAATTCAACACATCTTGGATATAAAGTTGCTTCTGTAATTGCTTTCAAAAATGCTTATAAAAAAGGAGTACCGATTATTCTTGAACCAATAATGAGAATAGAAATACTAACTCCAGAGGAACTTCTTGGTGAAGTTATACATGATTTTACAATGAGAAATGGTAAAGTTACAAATATAGAAATCCATGGGAATACAGGAATTATCAATGGAAATGTACCGCTCAAAAAAATTTTTGGTTATTCAACAATTTTAAGGTCCTTGACACAGGGAAGAGGAAGTTTTATAATAGAACCATTATATTATGAAGTTGTGTCTGATGAAGAATTTAAAAAAATAGTTGGTATAGGAGTTCCTTAAGTTTTTTAATCTAAGATAAAAAACCTAAAAAGGAGGAGATAAATGGCGAAGGAGAAATTTATAAGGACGAAGCCGCATGTGAATGTAGGTACGATAGGGCATGTAGATCATGGTAAGACGACATTAACGAGTGCGATAACATATGTATTAGAGAAAGCGAACAAGGCGAAATTTTTGAGATATGAGGATATAGATAAAGCGCCAGAGGAGAAGGAGAGGGGATTGACTATAAACATAGTGCATATAGAGTATGAGACAGACAAGAGGCATTATGCGCATATAGATTGTCCTGGTCATGCGGATTATATAAAGAACATGATAACAGGAGCAGCGCAGATGGATGGAGCGATATTGGTAGTGAGTGCGCCAGATGGTCCGATGCCGCAGACAAGGGAGCACATATTATTAGCCAGGCAGGTAGATGTACCGGCGATGGTAGTATTTATGAACAAGATGGATATGATGGAGGATAAGGAGTTAGTGGAGTTAGTGGAATTAGAGGTAAGGGAGTTATTGAGCAAGTATGGATTTCCGGGGGAAGAGATACCGATAATAAAAGGGAGTGCATTAAAGGTATTAGAGTGTGGATGTTCAAAGAGGGAATGTCAGTGGTGTGGGAAGATATGGGAGTTAATGGATGCGATAGACAATTATATACCGGAGCCTGTAAGGGTAATAGACAAGCCATTTTTGTTAGCGGTAGAGGATGTATTTAGCATAACAGGTAGGGGTACAGTAGCGACAGGGAGGATAGAGAGGGGTAAGGTAAAAGTAGGGGAGGAAGTAGAGATAATAGGATTAAGTCATGATATAAAGAGGAGTGTAGTTACAGGTCTTGAGATGTTTAGAAAGGAATTGGATGAAGGAGTAGCAGGGGACAATGTAGGTGTATTATTAAGGGGTATAGAGAAGGATGAAGTAGAAAGGGGTATGGTAGTAGCAGCACCTGGTAGTATAACACCACATACAAGATTTAAGGCGCAGGTATATGTATTGAAGAAAGAAGAAGGTGGGAGACATACACCATTTTTCACAGGATATAGGCCACAGTTTTACATGAGGACGACAGATGTTACAGGGGAGATAAAGTTGCCTGAAGGGGTAGAGATGGTTATGCCTGGTGATAATATAGAGATGGAGATAAAGTTAATATATCCGGTAGCACTTGAAAAAGGACAGAGGTTTGCAATAAGAGAAGGAGGGAAGACAGTAGGTGCTGGTGCTGTTACTGAAATAATTGAATAAAAAATTTGCATTGAATAAAAAAATTTGATATAATGTTTTTTTTACAAATAATTAATGGAAAAGAAAAATGGATGGAAAAAGAATTAGAATAAAATTAAAGTCTTTTGACCACAGGTTGCTGGACAGGTCAGTGAAAGAGATAATTGAGATTGTAAGGGGTACAGGTGTCAGAATAAATGGACCTGTTCCTTTACCAACAAAAAGAGAGATTTATACTGTTTTAAGATCTCCACATGTAAATAAAAAAAGTAGAGAACAGTTTGAACTGAAAATACATAAACGACTTATAGATATAATTGATCCGACACCAAGAACTGTTGATGCTTTAAGTAAATTAAGTTTACCAGCTGGAGTTGAAGTAGAAATGAAGGAAAGTTGAGGAATAAAATGGGAATAGGAATTGTTGGAAAAAAACTTAAAATGACACAGGTTTTTACTGATGATGGAGAAATGATTCCCGTTACTTTAATTGAGTACAGAGAAGGTTATGTTGTTGATTTAAAAACAGAAGAAAAAGATGGTTATAATGCTATAAAGGTTGGTTTTGAAGAAGTAAGTGAAAAAAAATTAAACAAACCCTTACTTGGATATTTAAAGAAAAGAAATCTTCCTCCTTTAAAAATTTTAAAAGAATTTAGGTTTGAAAATAAAGAAGATATGAAAGATTTTAAAATTGGAGAAAGAATAAAAATAGATACTATTTTTAAAGAAGGTGATTATGTTGATGTTACGGGTAAATCAATAGGTAAAGGTTTTCAAGGAGTAGTAAAGAGACATGGTTTTCATGGTGGTCCGGCAACGCATGGTTCTATGTCTCATAGAGCGCCTGGTTCAATTGGTTCAACTGCTCCTCAAAGGGTTGTAAAAGGTAGAAAAATGGCAGGACATATGGGAACTGAAACAGTTACAGTTCAAAATTTACAGATATTTAAAATATTAAATGAGGAAAATTTAATTATGGTAAAAGGTGCAGTTCCCGGTCCATCAAATTCATATTTAATTTTAAAAAAAGCAATTAAAAAAAGAAGGTAAAAAATGGTTAAAATAGGGGTTTATGATATTGAAGGTAATTTAATTGAAGAAAGAGAGATATCTGAAAATATCGTGAAAGAACCAATTAATAAAGATGTTTTGTATTATTATACTGTGAGTTATTTAAACAATCAGCGACTTGGAACTCATTCAACAAAAACAAGAGGTGAAGTAAGTGGTGGAGGCAGGAAACCGTGGAGACAGAAAGGTACCGGTAGAGCAAGGGTTGGTTCAATAAGGAATCCTATATGGAGACATGGAGGGATTGCTTTTGGTCCAAAACCAGGAGATTATTATATAAGATTACCCAGAAAAATTAGAAGGAAAGCATTATTTGAATCAATCAGAGATAAAATTATTGAAAACAGAGTAATATTTTTAAAAACAGGGAATATTGAAAAACCAAAGACAAAAATTTTCAGTAATTTTTTAAAGAAAATTGGTTATGAGAATGAAAAAGTCCTGTTTGTTTTTAAAAATACTGAAGAGAAAAAAAATAAAATTTTATCTGTAAGAAATTTAGTTCTTGCAAAATATGATTATATTAATAGGATAAACGCTTATGAAATTTTAAACAGCGATAGGTTGATTTTTGAAGAAGATTGTTTTGAAAATTTAAAAAATTTTCTGGAAGGAGGGAAAATTGTTTGACCCTTATAAAATTGTAAAAAATCCAAAAATAACAGAAAAAGGTACAGAGTTAAACAAAGAGAATAAATATGTCTTCTGTGTTGACAGAAAAGCAAATAAGAACCAGATAAAAAAGGCAATAGAAGAAATTTATAAGGTAAAAGTGGAAAAAATTTATGTTATAAATGTAAAACCTAAAAAAAGAAGATATAGATTTTATATTGAAGGATATAAATCAGGATATAAAAAAGCAATTGTTAAATTGAAAGAAGGAGAAAAAATTGCCATTACGTAAATTAAAACCGGTTACTCCTGGTCAGAGACATGCTTTATTACAGGACTTTTCTGATATTACTAAAACAGAACCAGAAAAGTCCCTGGTCGTTGGTTTGAAAAAGACAGGAGGAAGAAATAATACAGGTCGTATTACTACCAGACATATTGGAGGAGGACATAAAAGATTATATAGAATTATTGATTTTAAGGGAAGAATTAATCACGAAGGCATAGTTAAGAGTATTGAATATGACCCAAATAGAAATGCAAGAATTGCTCTGATTCATTATACAGATGGTGTAAAAAGTTATATTATCGCACCATTAGGACTTTCAATAGGAGACAGAATTAAATGTGGAGAGGATGCAGAAATAAAAGTCGGAAATAGATTACCTTTGAAAAAAATACCTGAAGGTGTTCAAATATATAATATTGAACTTATACCCGGGAAAGGAGGTAAGTTGGTCAGGAGTGCAGGGACTCTTGCAACATTGATGGTAAAGGGAGAAAAGTATGCTCAGGTAAGATTACCATCTGGTGAAGTCAGATTGTTTGACCTTAACTGTTATGCATCTATTGGTCAGGTTAGTAATCCAGAATATAAATATATATCATTTGGTAAAGCAGGAAGGGTGAGGAATCTGGGTATAAGACCAACTGTAAGAGCAACAGCAATGAATCCTGTTGACCATCCTATGGGTGGTGGAGAAGGAAGAGGGAAAGGCCATCAGTCACAGAGTCCAACAGGGGTTCCTGCAAAAGGATATAAAACAAGAAAAAAGAAAAAACCATCAGATAAACTAATAATACAGAGAAGGAAACAAAAATGAGGTCAAAGAAAAAAGGTCCATATATTGACAAAAAACTTATGGAAAAAGTTTTGAAGCAAAAAGAATCGGGTAAAAAAGAAGTTATAAGAACTTGGGCAAGAAGTTGTACAATTGTTCCTGAATTTGTTGGGCATACTTTTGGAGTTCATAATGGAAGGACTTTTGTTAATGTCTATGTAACAGAAAATATGGTTGGTCATCGTCTGGGAGAATTTGCACCGACCAGAACCTTTAGAGGACATGGTGCTCATACAGAAAGAGCGAGAGAAAAGAAATAAAGGGGATTAAAAATGGAAGTAGTAGCAAAAGCAAAGTATGTTAGAATAGGTCCAAGAAAATTAAGAGTTCTTGTTGAACTTGTTAAAGGTAAAAAAGTTGAAGAAGCATTTGGAATTTTGAGAAATGTAAAAAAAAGAGGAGCAAAAATTCTTGAAAAGGTTATTAAAAGTGCAGAGAATAATGGTAAAAATAAAGGTGAAGGAATTGAATGGAAAATAAAAAATATTATAATTGATGGAGGTCCAATGTTAAAAAGATATAGAGCAGCAACTATGGGAAGAGGGGTTATGATTAGAAAAAGGACATCACATATTACTGTTATACTTGAAGGAAAAGGAGAAGAATAATGGGACAAAAGGTTAATCCTATTGGATTAAGAATTGGTATAGTTGAACAGTGGAGAAGTAAATGGTTCAGTTCAAAAAAAGAATTTAAGAATTTATTGAGAGAAGATGTTATAATAAGAGATTATATAAGAAAGAGATATCCAAGAGGTACAATTACTAAAATTGAAATAGAGAAAACAGATAAAATAAGAATCAGATTGTACACACCAAGACCCGGTGTTGTTCTTGGTAGAAAGGGTGCAGAAATTAATCAATTAAGAGATGAATTATATGAAATTTTAAAAAAACAGATTACTATTGACTGCATAGAAATTAATCCACCAGGAACAAGTGCACAATTTCTTGCTGACTCAATTGTTATACAACTTGAAAAGAGAGTTCCTCACAGACAAGCAATTAAAAAAGCAATGGACCTTGCAATTCAGTCAGGTGCAAAAGGAATAAAGGTGAGAATTTCAGGAAGAATTGGAGGTGTAGAAATAGCAAGAAGTGAACAATATATACTTGGTAAGGTTTCTCTTCATACATTAAGAGCAAAGATTGATTATGCAACAAGTACTGCTTTTACAAGAAGTGGAACAGTAGGTGTAAAAGTTTGGGTTTATCTTGGAGAAATTTTGGAAGAAAAAGGAGAAAAAAATGCCGTTAATGCCTAAAAGAGTTAAATACAGAAAAATGCAGAGGGGGAGAACAAAAGGACAGGCGGAAAGAGGTAATAAACTTTTTTATGGAGAGTATGGTTTGAAAGTTCTTGAACCGGGATGGATAACTTCTGCTCAAATAGAAGCAGCAAGAATAGCAATAACCCATTATTTAAAATCAAAAGGTAAACTCTGGATAAGAATTTTTCCTGATAAACCAGTGACTAAAAAACCTGCTGAAAGTAGAATGGGAAAAGGCAAGGGTGATGTTGAAAAATGGGTTGCTGTTGTTTTACCCGGTAAAATAATTTTTGAAATTGCAGGTGTTTCAGATGAACTTGCAAAAGAAGCATTAAGAAGAGCATCCTATAAAATCCCATATAAATCAAAGATTGTTACAAGGTCACTTGTAAGTTAAAAATTTGAAATTTTTAAAGAAAATGCTATAATATTATTTTATGTTTTTAAAAAGGGAATAAAATGAAAAAAGAAGAATTAAATAAGTGGAAGGAAGCAACAAAAGAAGAAATAGGAAATAGAATCTTAGAATTGAAAAAACAACTTTATGAGTTAAATCATCAGTTACTCTTGGGACAATTAAAAAATTACTCACAGATTAAAGAGATAAAAAAAGATATAGCAAGGTTAAAGACCATATTAAGAGAGAAAGAAATTGGAGCTAAAAATGTCAAAAAGAACAATTGAAAAAACAGGAGTAGTTGTAAGCGATAAGATGGATAAAACAAGAGTTGTTATGGTTGAATATATGACACAGCATCCAATTTATAAAAAAATATTAAGGAAAAGAAGAAAGTTTATGGTACATGACGAAGATAATATTACAAAAGTTGGAGATGTGGTTAGAATTATTCAAACAAGACCTTTAAGTAAAAATAAAAGATGGAAAATTATTGAAATTATTGGTAAAAAAGGAGTTATAAGTGATTCAACTGAGGTCAATGCTTCAGGTAGTTGATAATACAGGTGCAAAAAAAATAATGGTTATTGGATTTATAGGTAGTTCAAAGAAAAGATATGGTTATGTTGGAGATGTTGTTGTTGCTACTGTGAAGCACGCTCTTCCTGATGGGATAGTAAAAAAGAAAGAAAAAGTCAAGGCGGTTATTGTGAGAACTAAAAAAGAGACAAGAAGGAAGGATGGTTCAATTTTAAAATTTGACCATAATTGTGCAGTTATAATTGATAATGAAGGTAATCCGAGAGGAACAAGAGTTTTTGGTCCTGTTCCAAGGGAGTTGAGAGAAAAGAATTTTACAAAGATAATTTCTCTTGCACCGGAGGTTATATAAAATGAAATTTAAGTTGAAAAGAGGAGATATTGTTCAGGTTATAAAAGGAAAAGATAGAGGGAAAAAAGGAAGAATTTTAAAAATTTTTAAAGAAGAAAATAAAGTACTTGTTGAGGGTATTAATTTTGTTAAAAAACACACACGACCGAGATCAGTAGACAGGCAGGGAGGAATAATTCAAATGGAAAAACCCATTGCAATAAGCAATGTTAATTTTTTCTGTTTAAAATGCAGTAAGCCAACACGGCTGGGAATAAAATTTTTAGAAGATGGTACAAAAGTAAGATTTTGTAAAAAATGTAAGGAGATAGTAGAGGAAAAGTAAAATGGAAGAGCCAAGATTAAAAAAAGATTATAGGGAAAAAGTTGTTCCTGAATTGTTGAAGAGATTTAATTATAAAAATAAAATGCAGGTTCCTAAAATTTTAAAAATAGTTTTAAATATGGGAATAGGCAGGGATAATAAAGACGCTAAAGCAATTGAATCTGCTCAAAAAGAACTTACTTTAATCGCTGGACAGAAAGCTGTTTTAACTAAAGCAAAAAAATCAATAGCAGGTTTTAATGTTAGAAAAGGAAATATTGTAGGAGTTATGGTTACACTAAGAGGAAACAGAATGTATGAATTTCTTGATAGATTGATTACTGTGGCTTTGCCAAGGGTAAGAGATTTTGAAGGATTACCAGGAAAATCAACAGATGGAAAAGGTTCGTATACTATAGGGATAAAAGAACATGTGATATTTCCAGAGGTTGATTATAATACAATTTATAAAGTTCAAGGACTCAATGTCACAATAGTTACTTCAGCAAAAACACCCGAAGAAACAATATCTTTATTAAGAGAAATTGGTTTACCGATAAGGGAGGAATAAAAAAGTGGCGAGAAAATGTTTTTTTGAAAAAGTAAAAAGAGGAGCAAAATTTAAAGTAAGAGAAAGAAATAGATGTTGGAGATGTGGAAGGCCAAGGGGTTATTACAGAAAATTTGGTATTTGTAGAGTATGTTTTAGAGAACTTGCTTCAAAAGGAGAAATCCCAGGTGTTAAAAAGGCAAGTTGGTAAAGGAGGAGGGACTTTATGACAATGACAGACCCTATTGCAGATATGTTAACAAGGATTAGAAATGCAAATGCAATATCAAAGTCATATGTTGATGTTCCTTTCAGTAAGTTTAAAATGAAAATACTTGATGTTCTTAAAGAAGAGAAATATATAAAGGATTACGAGTTAATTCAGGATAATTCAAGAAAATATATTAGAGTTCATCTTTTATATTTTGGAAAAAATAAGGCAATAACAGAAATAAAAAGAATAAGTACTCCTGGAAGAAAATTTTATGTTTCAAAGGATAAAATTCCTGTTGTTAAAAATAATTATGGAATAGCTGTTTTGACAACTTCAAAAGGAGTTATGAGTAATAAAAAAGCAAAGGAAATAGGAATCGGAGGAGAAATTCTCTTTTATATATGGTAAAAAGGAAAAACCATGGCAAGATTAGGCAAAAAACCAATTATTATTCCTGAAGGTGTTAAAGTAAAAATAGAAAATGGTAAAGTGTATGTTGAGGGAAAAAAAGGGAATCTCGTTCAGGAAATTTTCCCAAATTTAAGTGTTGTGGTTGAGGATAAAAAGATTATTGTTAAAAACGAGGTAGACCCAAAAAACAAAAAACTATATAGAAAAACCAATGCTTTATGGGGACTTCTAAGGAGTTTAATCTTTAATATGGTAAAAGGTGTAAATGAAGGTTTTGAAAAAATACTTGAAATTCATGGAGTGGGATATAAAGGAGAAGTTAAGGGCAACAAACTTATTCTTTCAGTGGGTTTTACCCATCCAGTTGAGGTTGAAATACCAAAAGAATTATCTGTGGAAGTGAGCAGAAATACGATAATATTTGTAAGAGGAGCAGATAAGCAGAAGGTTGGAGAATTTGCAGCAAGTATAAGAAGAATTTGTCCACCTGAACCATATAAAGGTAAGGGAATTAGATATAGAGGAGAGTATGTTAGACAAAAGGCAACAAAAGCCGGAGTAGGAGCAACAAAATGAAACTGACAAGAAAAGAAAAAAGAATAAAAAGACATATAAGAGTGAGAAAGAAAGTAAAAGGTTCTTCTGATAGACCAAGGTTGTGTATTTACAAAAGTTTAAAACATATATATGCTTCTTTGATTGATGATAGTGTTACACCCAATAAAGTTATTACTACTGTTTCAAGTTTATCACCTGAATTTAAGAAACTTGCTACTGATAAAAGTATTCATGGTGGAAATTTGAAAGGTGCAGAACTTGTTGGAAAACTTGTGGCTGAAAAAGCCATATCACTTGGGATAGAAAAGGTTGTTTTTGATAGGGGTGGATATAAATATACTGGTAGAATTAAAGTTTTAGCTGAGTCTGCAAGAAAAGGAGGTCTAAAATTTTAGAAAAAGAAAATTTACTTGGTGAAACAGAAGAAAAACAAATTGTAATTGAAATAAGAAGAGTGACAAAGGTTACAAAAGGTGGGAAAAATTTAGGTTTTAGAGCAATTGTTGTTGTTGGAGATGGTAAAGGAAGAGCTGGTTTTGGAGTTGGTAAAGCAAATGAGGTTCCAGAGGCAATAAGGAAAGCAGTGGGACAGGCAAGAAAGAATATGATAGAAGTTCCTTTAAAAGAAGGAACGATTCCACATGATGTAGAAAGTAAATTCGGTCCTTCAAGAGTAATTTTAAAACCTGCTTCTAAAGGACATGGTATGGTGGCAGGGAGGACCATAAGAGCATTATTTGATGTATGTGGAATAAAAGATGTTACATGTAAATGTCTTGGTTCAACAAACCCGATAAATGTTTTACATGCTACGGTAAAGGCATTAAGTAAAATAAAAATAAGGAGTGAAGAAAATGAAACTTAATGAGTTAAAACCACCTTCTGGTGCAAAACATAAGAAAAAACGTCTCGGAAGAGGAGATTCTTCCGGACATGGAGGAACTTCAACAAGAGGACATAAAGGGCATAAAGCAAGAAGTGGTTATAAATTACCTTTTAATTTTGAAGGTGGACAAATGCCTTTGTTCAGAAGATTGCCTAAGAGAGGTTTCACACATTTAAAAGAATATAAAATTGAAATAGTAAATTTAAGTCAGATTGAAAAGTTATTTAATGATGGAGAAGAAATTACAATAGAAAAATTAAAAGAAAAAGGGCTAATTAAAAAAGGTGAATTTGTAAAAATTCTTGGAGAAGGAAATTTAACAAAAAAACTTTCATTTTTTGCTCATAAGTTTTCAAAAAAAGCAAAAGAAAAAATAGAAAAAGTTGGTGGAAAGATTAACATTATTTAGGAGAAGTAAAAATGTTTGAGGCATTCAGAGATACATTTAAAATACCAGATTTAAAAAAGAGGATAGTTATAACAATCTTATTGTTAACAGTTTATAGATTTGGATGTTATATACCTGTTCCAGGTATTAATGGGAAAGAACTTGCTAAAATATTTGAGAGTTCAGCAGGTACTCTTTTTTCTCTTGCAGATTTATTTTCTGGTGGTGCATTGAGTCAGGCAACTATTTTCGCTCTTGGGATTATGCCTTATATAAGTGTTTCAATTGTTCTTGAACTTCTCGCTTCTGTTGTGCCTTATTTTGAGAATATGTTGAGAAGTGGAGTTGAAGGAAGGAGAAAACTTACACAACTTACAAGATATGGAACTGTTGGTCTTTGCATTTTTCAGGGTATGGCTATAAGTTCTTTCCTTGAAAACCCTGAACATTTTGGAGGGCTTGTAATAGTTGCAAATCCTGGATGGTTATTTCGTATTATAACAACTCTTACATTGACAACAGGAACAATCTTTCTTATGTATCTTGGTGAACAGATAACAGAGAAAGGTATAGGTAACGGAATTTCTTTGATAATTACTGCAAGTATTTTGTCAAGAATGCCTGTTGCATTTCATAGAATGGCTGGACTTGTAAGTGCAGGAGAAATAAATTTTTTTGTTGTTATTATACTGATTGCCTTAATTTTTGGAGTAGTTGCAGCAGCTATTTTAATAAATGAAAGTGAAAGAAGGATACCAATACAATATGCTAAAAGAGTGATAGGTAAAAGAATTTATGGAGGTCAGTCAACCTATCTTCCTATAAAGTTAAATCAGGGTGGAGTAATTCCTTTAATTTTTGCAATAGCCATTTTAACTTTTCCTGCAACAATTCTTTCTTTTGCACAGAATAAATTTTTAATTAAATTATCAACTATTTTATCTCCTCAACAACCTGTTGGTATGTTTTTATATGCTATTTTAACAATATTTTTCTGTTATTTTTATGCTGGAATTATTTTTAATCCGGATAATATTGCGGAAGACCTTCAGAAATATGGCGGTTTTATACAGGGTATAAGACCTGGAAAATCAACTGCCCTTTATCTTGAAAAGGTTCTGAATAGATTAACTCTACCCGGTTCTTTAATGCTTGCAGGTATTGCACTTTTTCCCTATATACTTATGCATATTTACAGAAAAATACCTTACATTGTTGCAAGTATATTTGGTGGAATAGGTCTTCTTATAGTTGTTTCTGTTTTAATTGAAACAATAAGACAGATTGAAGCACATTTACTTTTAAGACATTATCAGGGATTTATAAAAAGGGCAAAGATTAAATGAAAGAAATAATTATTTTACTTGGTGCTCCTGGTGCTGGTAAAGGAACAGTTGGAGAAAGATTGAGTAAAATTTATAATATTCCAGTTGTTTCAACAGGTGACCTATTGAGAGAAAATGTTAAGGCAAAAACAGAACTTGGTCTTAAAGCAAAAGAATATATGGATAGGGGAGAACTTGTACCCGATGAAATCGTGATTTCAATTCTGGCAGAAAGAATAAAAAAAAATGACTGTAAAAATGGTTTTATACTTGATGGCTTTCCAAGAAATATAAATCAGGCAAGAAAACTTGAAGATTATATAAAAGAGGAAAAAGTAAAAGTTGTATATCTAAAAGCAGATGATGAATTTCTTGTGAAGCGACTTTCCAATAGAAGAATATGTGAAACCTGTGGAGCAATATATCATCTAATAAATATACCGCCTAAGGTTCCGGGTGTATGTGATAAATGCGGCGGTAAATTGATTCAGAGAGAAGATGATAAAGAAGAAGTTGTAAGGAATAGATTAGTTGTTTATCATAATTTGACAGCACCTTTACTTGAATATTATAAAAAAAAGGGAATTTTATTTACTGTTCCTGGAGATGGAAAACTTGAAGAAATAATCAATCAAATAATTAATCTTAAAAATAATGGAGAAAAAGGAAATTGAAATGGTAAGAATTGCTTGTAAAAAAGCAAGAGAGATAATAGAAGAATTGAAAGAATATTTAGTAGAAGGGATTTCAACTTATGAAATTGAACTTAAGAGTATTGAAATGATGAAGAAAAAAAATGTTGAATCTGCTTTTAAGGGGTATAGAGGATATCCAGCAAATATATGTATCTCAATTAATCATGAAGTTGTCCATGGAATCCCCAAAAAGGGTAAAATTTTAAAAAATGGAGATATAGTTTCAATTGATGTTGGAGTAAAATATAATGGTTTTTATGGTGATTGTGCAGATACTTTTCCTGTTGGCAAAGTTGATGTAAAATATATTAAATTAATTGAAGTTACAAAAAAAGCATTTTTAAAGTCACTTAAATATGTTTATGCTGGTTCAAAGACAGGCAGTATAGGTTCTACAATAGAAGAATATGTAAAAAGACATGGATTTTCTGTAATAAGAGATTTTACCGGTCATGGAATAGGAAAAAATTTACATGAGTCACCTGAAATACCGAATTTTGGAGAGAAAGGGAAAGGAGATATTTTACTGGAAAACAGAATTATAGCAATAGAACCGATGATAGCGGAAGGTACAGGAGAAATAGAAATACTTGAAGATGGATGGACAGCAGTTACAAAAGATAGAGGATATGCTGCTCATTATGAAAATTGTGTACTTATTAAAAAAGATGGATATGAGGTTTTAAGTTAAAAATGGCTAAAGAAGAAAAAATTAAAATGGAAGGAGTAA
>ERZ795045.1468-NODE-1468-length-26313-cov-13.397822_pt1 | contig 26313 bp, 40 predicted proteins | sample MGYA00375129_ERZ795045 | MGnify/ENA primary metagenome ERZ795045 (study PRJEB30174, sample SAMN05720166) | activated sludge metagenome | isolation source: anaerobic digester from wastewater treatment plant | place: Japan | collected 2015-05-15 ...
TCCGAGAAGGTTTGATGAGACGAAAAATACGCCAGTGTTTATTGGGCATAATTCTTCTACGTCTTGTTCAAAAGAAAATCCATTGGCTGACCAGCTATATGCTTCAAGCGCTGCCAATCCAGAGTGGAGATTTTTTAAAGATAGTGTCGGGAATTTGAATAAGGTATGTGCGAGTTTTGGCTCGCCGCCCTCTAATGTGAGTACCCGAAGCCGTAAAGATACTCTCACAACCAATGGACAGCATTATATAATAGAAACCCCTGTCCAGGAAGATGCTTCGCCATTCAAAATGATAGGAATTCTGGATGGAGTGATGTGTAAATCTGATTGCCCATCAGGGTTGGCGAATGGGGATACGATAATAGTTGGTAATGATGTTTGGTTGGCTGTGATTGGGAAGAATAATTCAACCTGTCTTATCAAAGAGGAATGAAATGGCTCAGTATAATGGCTTTTATCCTGACAGCAATATATGGTCGGACTACAGAAACAGAGGGTTCTATGCCAGCAACGACAGGTTTAGAAGCCTGGGGTTTGATGCCAGGGTAGATTTGGTAGATGGTGTGCCAGCAATTAAATTGAAAGCTGCTGAAACTTATGAAATTCCAGTAATATCTGAAAAGTCAACTAATAAGATAACCTGCGGGCTTTCCTGCGATACTGTTAATAAGGCTATGGTAGAGATAGTGGAAGGCGGCATTGTGGTTGATAGTTATACTAATAGTCAGGCGTTGACATATCCAGACAAGGAAGATGTTGTGCTGTATTCTTCCTCAACGCATTTTATAGTCCGATTCAGGGTATTGCCGTTGACGGTTGGTAAGGTTGCCATAGCAAGATTTTCATCTTTAGCTATTACGCCAGATGGTATGACTGAAGCGTATGCTCTTGATGAAATAATGGATAAGGTTGTGATTAGGTCTATTAGCGGTGGTTCTGGCTCAACGGTCTGGGTAAAAATAAATGGGGTGTGGAAGCAAGCTAATGTGAATATCATATAGAGGTAAGAAAATGGCTAATCGATTCTATCAAGCCTGGGCAAATCGCAGACGGAATCCATTCACGGACCAGGAAAATCCGGTTGAAAAGCAGGAAACGGGTCTGATCATTCCAACTTCAGCGCCTTATCTGGTCCAGCTTCTTGAGGTTCCGCTGAAAGAACTCCCATCCTCTGTTACCGTCTACAACGTAACAGATTCTCAATATATGACGGAGGTAACCACTTCTCCCGCCCAGGGCCAGTTCAGGGTAGATTATCCAGAACCCGACGGTGAAGGGACAGGGCTCATTGAATTTAATTCTGCTGATGCTGGGAAGATAATTAACATTAGTTATAAGGGCACAGGGTCGCCGATAATTACTGAATTTTTGGATGCTATTGTTGAAGGATTTGAGGGTTATGAATACGCTACGGCGGCAATGCAGGCAAGCGGCAATGTAAAAAACTCCAATGATGCAGAGAAGGTTACTACCTCAACAACTCCGGTCAAGCTTAAAGAAATAAGAGTAAATAAAAATTATGAAGGGACAGTGAGGGTTATTTGGCTAATGAACTGCGAGCAGGGTTCTGGAGTTTGGGGGCAGGTCTATAAGAATGGAATCCCGATAGGGACTGAGCAGGGCACCGGTAATTTGCTTCCAACCGCTTTTACTCAGGATATATCTGGCGGTCTTGTGGAGGGGGATTTGATTCAGATATACCTCCGGGCTGCTTCGGGAGATACCGGTTATGTCAAGAATATGAAGTTGGCTTTTGATTGGCTGCTGACAAAGATAATGAACTGGGTTTTGTCTTCACCCCTGGCCCTTTCAAATACAGACGGGTTGGATGTCACGAATCAGGATCCGTGAGCTCCCTGATTCTGCATTTCTCGGGATAATAGATCAAAAATTTACCTCGAAATCCGTATTGTCTGAGAGTCTTTAGAAAGGCTTTATCTTCCTCGGAAAAGCCATCAGGCCATTTGTGATTGTGGACCACGGCCAAAACTGACATCAGACTATTTCCATTTCTTGCAAGTGTTCTGATGAGGTCTGCCAACTTAATTGAAATCTTATTCTGGCCGCCACCTCTAAACTGGAATGTCTGCCCATCCAGGCAGATGAAGATTAGCTTTTCCGTCTTATTCCCTTCCCAGTCTGAGTATTCTTTCTTCAATATTTGTATCAATTTAGCATCTGGGATTCTGTCATGGCTGACACCGGAGGTAGGAATTATTGAGAAGAGCATAAAAACAAGGATAAAAATCTTGACCAAAATAATACTTTTTCTTTCTGTTTTTGCCTCTTTTTCCACAGCCCGATTATAACATCCTGCGCGGCGATTTCAAGATTTTTCTTTCAAAAGTTTCTATCCGCTCTTTTATATTTTCTGCCTGCCCGACATCTAATACATATGAGGCTTGGCCTCATCTCCTGCCTCCATCCAGTCGCATATGTTTATCTATAAGAACTAAAAACAGATCTATTTGTTCTCTTCTTCGGATAAACTTATTTCCAGCTGTTCCCCTTGTTCAGCCTTGTGTCGTATTGCTCGCTTGAATGTGGCCCCTGCCTGTCTGATTGGTGGCATCTCTATCTTTTTTCCGTTCAAGAGTTCCTCTATTGTTAACAGCTGAATTTTAGGATATTTTTTCCCCCATATTGTTAAAAAATTACTTGACAAATCATTAGCAAATTGTTATTTTTTATTCGGGAGGATAAGATGCAATATGCAAATCTTGCCGAATATAAGGAAAAAAATGGTCTGTCGATAGCTGATTTGGCTAAAGAATTTGGGGTAACTAATGCCCATCTTTCTATGATTCTTTCTGGCAAAAGATATCCTTCCAGAAAACTAGCCAAAATTATTAGCCAGAAAACCGGTATTCCTATTTTAAACCTTCTTTTTCCCACGAAATCGCAGGAAGAGGCTCGACAATGATTCCTGAACTCCTTACCGCCCAGGAAGCCAGGAAAAAGCTCAGGTGGAGCTTAGGGAAAAAATAAAAAAGGAGGTCGAATTATGAGAGAGAAGATTGATGAAGTCCGGGTCCCGATTGAGGACGTCAAGGCGCGACACTCGCATCGGCGGGAAATTAAAAGGCAGTCGTCCTGAGGGGGAAATCATGCGCGAATATTCCGAGGAAACCATAGATAGGATTCACAATCTTTACAGCATCATTGCCAACAAACAACTGGGGAACGGTCCCGAGTCGATCAACACCAGGGTGAATATCGTGAGGGAGCTGGAAAGGTTGACGAAGCATCAATTCAGTTCAACCTCGGATTTTCACAGCAGGATATCCGAAATCCTCATTCGGAAGGAAAGGACTAATCACGGGGCTCCAGATGCGAAATAGAGGCATTTTTCTGGGCCGATGGTCGCATCCAGAAGTGTTTTTGCGTCTACGGGCTTCTGAGGCCGAAATTCGGGCATTCTATGAGCCAATTTTTAATATCACTCAAAAAGGAGGTGAGAATAAAGGAAAGCGGTAATAAGCATATTGGTCGGGCCATCCGGCCCAGGGCAAGGGAAATAAAAAAGGCCAGCCCGACAGGCGAGCCAGCCACAAAGCCCATACTTAATTTATTCCCCGCTGCCCCGCCTGTCAAGAGAGCCGGCAAAAGGAGTATGAAATGGCAGTTACAAAGGAACTCAAAAAGGTAGAGCCGAAAGAACAGCGTGTCGTTTTTAGCGCTGAGTTCGGGAAGCTCTATCGGGTCGTCCGGGGCGGTCAGATCATGGCCCCGGTCAAGGCCGAGATGACCTTATATGAGAAGCTCGGCCAGATTTGCAATATCCAGGGGAAGTTCGTCATAACTTCCCAGGGATACGTCCATCTTAATAAAGTCGCTTCCATTTCCATCGTCACGCCTCAATCGGTTGTTGTCGATGGGCGGCACGTTCCGAATCCTCACATCGAGCGGGACCCGAAGACCAAGGCCATTCTTTCGGTCAATATCCGGAAAATGGGAATCGGTTTTTCTCCAGCTGGAAACGTTGTGGTGGTGGATAAGACCCTGTTCTATAACGTTTATACTTACCTAATTCAATCCATCCAGGCGAAGATGAAGAGGATGAAATATGAGAACGGAAGGAAAACTAATCAGAAAGAATTTCCCGATTGCGCCGTATATGGCGTAGCTGGCCAGCCGCCGGATCAGTCAGGCTCCTGGTATTTTCTTCCCACCGAGGGCGAGCTCGGCATCTGGGTCAACTACCAGGATCAGGCGATCATCGACTGCCTGGAAGAGCACACCCAGCGCCAGCGGTTTGGAGACCGTATCGCTCAGAAGATTGTCGAGAGAAATATCCTGAAGGATCATCCGTCCATCGGGATTACCCAGGTTTATGTCCCGCAGGGAAAATCATCCGAACAGGGGGCAATTGCCACTGTAACAGTATACGGCTACAGAAATGAACTTAACCCCTCCGATATTGCAGAAATCATGACACAGGCCGAAAAGGGCCAGGAATCAGAGAAGTTCGAAGTCAAGCGGGAAGAAATCGTTGAAGCCGAAATTGAGGAAGAAAAGGCCGAACTCCAGAACGAGGCGAGCGCGGATACAGAGGCTGGAAGCCTTTTTCAGGGAGGGCAGAAATGATGGAGAAAGAATTAATTACCATCCCGAAGGCTTTCAGCTCAACCTATCAGGAGCTCCGGGGTGTGGCTGACGAGATTATTGCCAGGCTGGATGCGGTCCGTCAGATGAAAAGAGATGAGGAAGGGCCGAGAGACCGAAGCGACCGAAACTATGCCTCTGAAATTGGCCATCCCTGCCTTAAATATCTTGTTCACGCCCGGCTTGACTGGGACAAGAAGAAATTGCCGGACATCAGGGCTGAATACCGACTTGAAGAAGGAAACGAAAGGGAGTGGCTGGTCAAGAAGAAGCTCGGTGATATCGGTTTTGAACTAACTCTTTCTCAGACCTATTTCCACATCGAAGACCTTAAGCTTCGCGGGAAGATAGACGGGACGATCCCTTTGCCAAGGGCTGTTATGGGAATGAAAGAAGCTCCGGGAGAGATTAAATCAATCAATCCGCAGTGGTGGGATAGCATTAAGACCATTGAAGACATCCGGAACCATAGAAAATGGTGGATTCGTGGTTATGCCAGCCAGTTAAACGCATATCTATTTGCAGCTGATTATCCATTCGGCTTTTTTGTCCTCGATACGTTTGGCAAGCGGCCTAAAGTAATTCCAATGGAAAGAGATGAAGAGCTCTGGGCTCATGACTCGGCCCGAATCCGGAAAGTAAACGAATTCTGCGAGAAGGGAGAATATCCCGCGCCGATACCCTATGACCCGAGCATCTGCGGAATGTGCGACTTCGCTCATCTATGCCAGCCGCTCAAATGTACGGATCATACCGAGATCCCGGCATCAGAAGAAGAAGTCTTGAAAGAATTCCTCTGGCTGAAAGAATGGCACGAGAAATATGAGGCAATGAAGAAAACGCTTATCGGAGATAAGAACAAACCGGGCAGGTTCTGGGGAATCAACGCAGTCGTGGGGTCAATTGTCATTGAAACCAAAGTCCAGCAGCGAACCATATATGAGATACCCGACCAGGTTAAGGCCCCCTATGCCAAAAAGCAGGAAGTGGTAATTACCCAGATTAAAAGAATTGATGAGTAGGGAGGAACTAATGGAAAATATTGAAATAACTCAAAAGGCAATTGTGCTGGCTCAGGAAGCCCAGGGCTTGGTTGTCAGGGATCAGCAGACGGCCAATCTGGCAGCTGAGTTGATCTTGGCGGGAAAAGAGATTGTCAAAAAAATCCGGGATTATTTTGCACCGCTAAAAAAGGCAGCTGATGAGGCAAAACGGAAACTTCTGGATGCCGAAAAAGCGGAGCTGCAGAAGGTTGAGCCATATCTGGAAAAGCTCCAGCAGAGCCTGACGGCGTGGAGAATTGAGCAGGAGAGAAAGAGGCGGGAAGCTGAAGAGGCAGTCAGGCGGGCGGAGCTTGAGAGGAAGCGGCTTGAGGAAGATCTCTTAAGAAAAGCAGAGGAAGCCCGGCGGCTCGAAGAGGAAAAGAAGCGTCTTGAAGGCGAAGAGGCTGCCAGAAGGGCCAGAGAAGAACTTGAAAATAGGGCGCTTGAAGAAGCGGCCGCGAAAGAGGCGCAGATAATCTCACCGCCGCCAGTTCCTGAAAAACCTAAGACTGATGGGCTGACGCTCCGGGAAAACTGGACGTTCGAAATAATAGACGAATCGCTTATCCCTCGAGAATATCTTGTTCCCGATCTGGTCAGGATAAGGAAGGTCGTCCAAACCCTAAAGGATAAGACAAATATTCCAGGGGTAAGGGCCTATAACAATCCGATAGTAGTGAAAACGAGGTGATGGCAATGGCCCGGGAGATATTTAGAATGAGTTTCCCCCTCCTTTCCTCATTCTATCTCCCGGGCTCTCCTTTTGCCAAAAGAAAGGGATGAAAAAATGCCAAGAAAACGAATGATTGATCCGGAGTTTTGGAATGATGAAGAAATTGGAGGATGGTCGGTCGAGGCCAGGCTCTTTTATATTGGTCTATGGAATTTTGCTGATGATGAAGGCCGTTTGCGGGCCCATCCAAAACTATTAAAATCTCAGATCTTCCCATATGATGAAAAAATCAATATTGAAAAGCTTAAAAGAGAAGTTTCGAAAAAAGTTTTATGGTATCAGGTAGACGGGCAGGAATACGGATTCATTAAAAATTTCTTAAAACATCAAGTCATAAATAGGCCGACAAAATCTCGTATTCCCGCTCCAGATAAACAGCTATTAGATGATTTTTTAAATAATCATAAAGAACTCACTGAGGACTCACTGAATGCTCACGGAGGAATCACTCCTAATATAAATAGAAAAGAAGAGAATATAAAAGAAAAGAAAGATACTATCGTCGACGAGACGTCGACGCTCCTGCCTCAAAAAGACAAGAATGAATTCAAAGAATGGTGCCAGTCTATAGTATCTCAATGGAACGAATTTGCCCAAAAGACAGGCTTGCCGGCTATTAAAGCCATAACTCCGGGTTCAAAAAGAGAAAGGTTCCTCAAAGCCCGCTTCAAAGAGAAAGAGTTTGATTTCAAAAAGATTCTTGAGAAGGTCGGTCAAAGCGAATTCTTGCTCGGAATCAGGACAGATTGGAAGGTTTCTTTTGATTGGCTTATCTGCCCCTCTAACTATATCAAGGTCCTGGAAGGTAATTATGACGCCAATCATCCCCAGAAAGACTTAGTAAGAGCATCCAGGGTAGGGGAGAATAAGGCCAAGATAGATTATCCGCCAGGATACTGGCAGAAAGTCCGGGAACTGAAGGAAAAAGGATTTTCCGGACAAGCTATCACAGAGGAGCTTTCGAAAATACCTGAATTTCGGGCATTTGTGCAAAATAATTTAGGGGGTCTGAAATGAACGAAATCATCAGCTTTATTTTTATCGGGATTGTTTTTTACGCGCTTGGCAGATATGCGAACAGAAGACAATGTGAGAGAAAAATAAAAACGCTGCAGCTGGCGAATAGATTATTGAGAGAAGAAGTAGATTCAGAAAGAAAAAAGGTTGAAACTTTAAGAAATTTCAGGCGTATCGGGGCGGAGCCAAATGCGCAGAACTGATGATTGGTTGAGAACCGTTCTTATGAATTATTTCCAGCATCGCCGGGGGAAAGAATACGCTACGCCAAGAGATCAGGTTTTGAAATTTCTCAGGGCATATGATCCCTCGGTGGATGATAGGAGGATGAGAAGAATTTACTCGGCGCTCCCGATTTGTTCATCTGAAAATGGGTTGTTTTTGCCTAAGAGATATGAAGAGGTTGAAGAGTTCCGGGCTTATCTTGAAAAGGGCTGGGGAAAAGATCTGGCGGAGAGAAGAATTCAGATCATTTACGCCTTTTATCCGTGGTTACGAGACAATCCCCAGCCAGGATTGTTTTCACAAACAAAGGAGGTTTTAAAATGGCTGAAGGATTAAACCAGGTTAACGATTCCTATGAAAGGGCCTGTGATACCTGTCCATTCAGAGACGAATGTCCGGCATATCAAGAGGCTTTCGGTCAGGGGGAGTGTTTTCGGGACGATTGGGCGAAATCACTTTTGGATTATCTCAGGCATTCAATATTGGCAGCTGAAGAAGGCCCGGAAAAAACATTTCTTTTCAAGGGGTGAATGATGGACAGGATTATTCAGATTCCGATCTGGGTAATTTTTTGGCTGATCTTTATCGGCGCTATTGCCGGAGCTTTTATCAGTCCCTGGGTAGATTCGCTTCTTGAGCGTTGGGCGAAGAGAGAGGATAACAGAGACAGCCATGCTGGGAAAAGTTAAGAGTTATATAAGACGCAGAAAGATACGAAGGCAGATTACAGCCGGATTAAGGCTAATTGCATCTGCCAACCGGCTGATGGCCAAAGAGGGCTGGTCGAGACAGAGACGGCGGGAGTTTTGGAGAGAGTTCATTGCCAAGGCCAACAAGATGGAGGCAATAGCTGGCCTCTTCGATGGGGGGAAAGAATGAAGAATAATAGCATGCTTATTATTTTTTCATTCCTTGCTCTTCTGCTTGCCATCCCGCTGGGGATATTGCTGGCATTTGCTTACCTGGGCAGGATAATAATCCGACTCTTTGAGGCCTGAAAGTGGTAAGAGTCATGCCAATCAGACCGGAAAGAAAAAAGCTTTATCCACCACACTGGGAGAAGATAAGCAAGCTTATCATAGAGAGGGCCGGGGATAGGTGCGAGCTGTGCGGAGCCGGGAATGGAGGCCGACATTGGCTTACCGGCAGGAGAGTTGTGCTGACAGTTCATCACATTAACCATGATCCCACCGACAACAGAAAGGTAAACCTAATAGCTCTCTGCCAGCGCTGCCACCTGCGACTGGACCGGCCATTTAAGTTCGCCAGGAAAGAAATGGGGGCTCTTATTAGGGAGGAAAATCAATGAAAAATTATACCAGAACGGGGAAATGAGAATGAAACGTGACGCATACAAAAAACGATTGCTGCGGGCAAGGAAGGCTGCGGAGAAAAAATTGCGGGAAGCGGGATATATTTCATTTGAGATTGATGATCCGAGCTATCCGGCCTCGCTTATTGCCCTTGACCCCGAAACAGAAAGAGCCAAGCTTGTAAGAATATGCCTCACGGAGACAGAGCTTTCATATCTCGGAAAACTGAAAAGAGCGGAAATCAGAACTGAAATCTGGTTTCGTCAGGCCGGAGAAACGAGCTTTCAGATTATCAAGATTTAAACCAAAAATTCCCTTTCTATAGTCATTTTCCAAAACCTGTCAAGAGTCCAATTGGGACGGGTAACCCGTCCCGAAGGGACGGCTACCCCGTCCAAATGGGACGGGTTGGCCGGTCTACCCAAAAAACCGGGTGTATATTTACCCCGGAATGGCAAAATACTTTCAGATCGCCGAATTTGCCTGCCGCTGTGGATGCGGTCTGTCAAAAGTAGACCCGAAGCTAATTGAAATTCTTGATGCAGCTAGAACCATCTTTGGCCGGCCCATAATTATAACTTCCGGGACCAGATGCGAAAAACACAATGCAGCCATCGGCGGGGCAAAGAAGTCTGCACATCTCATCGGGCCTGATGGCTTTTCTCACGCCGTGGATATCAAGGTTCTCAATGATTACACCCGCTGGCATCTGTTTCAGATATTCGAACGCCTGGGGATCCTTCGCTTTGAAGTGAGCAACCTTCATCTCCATATAGACAATGCTTCATATCTCCCGCATCCGATTCTGGCGGGAACTTTTTTAAGGAGAAATTAGCATGAAAAACTTTGTATTTGTTCTTCTCCTTGCATATCTCTTTGTCAGTTTTTCAGTTCTTTTCAAAGAGCGCCCCAGCAAATTGGGCAGAATTCTGGTGTTGATTTTTCTGGGTCCGTGGATTGTGGCGTATGAAAATATTAAGGCCGCCCTCGGGGAAGGAAAATGAAATACAATCCCGAAATCATGAATCTTCTTCTCCTCTGGATAGGCGGTATAGCTGCAGTCCAAGGACTTACAGAAAAATTGAAGGGTATATGGAAAAATGCAGACTCGAGACTAAGAAAAATCCTGAATTATCTGGCTTCTGTTCTGGTTAGCTTTCTGGTATGCGCCACATTCCTGGCCCTGAATGATTCTTTTTCTATCAAATCGCTGCTTCTTTATGTGATTCCTGTTTGGCTTACGGCCTCGGGAATTTATGATGCCACGCATTTTCCGAAGACGCAATGAAAAAGATGATGATGGTATTTCTGATAACTGGCCTTGTGCTTCTGGCGGGCCTTTTTTTCATCGAAAAAGACAGGGCTAAAAGACTCGGAGCCGAAATTCTTCTGGAAAAGGAAAAGTTGGCCGAAATTGAAAATCAGAATAAGACTCTCGATGCTCAATTAAAGACAATTGCTAACCTGAACCAATCATTGGAGAAAAAGCTGGCCGCCCTGGAAAAAGAAAAGGCGGAGCTGAACCAGAAGCTCAAAGAAAGCGAAAAGCGGCTTGCTGAAATTCAAGGCCAGGTAGAAGCGATGCCGCCGGATGAGATGGTCCAGACCACAAGGCGAATTCTCAAAGACAATGGAGTTGAAAAGATTGACGCTGGAGCGAGGTTTAGCCTGGCGGCCTTCAAGAAGAATACTTCAATTCTTCTTCAGTGGGAAGAATTCAGCCTGGCAAAAATTCCAGCTCTTGAAGAAATAAGCCAGGTTCAGGAAAAAGAGATCTTAAATCTCCAAAACCAGGTTTTTCTTTGGAAAGAAACGGACCGACTCTGGCGGCAGAAAAACACCCTCTGGCTTGAAGAAAAAAAGACCATGAACCGGTTGATCTTGAGTTATGAGAAGCAGACCCAAATCCAGAAGCGTCAGAAATGGCTCTTATTTGGCCTTGGTGTTCTGGCCGGTTTCGGCGGTCATGCGCTTTTGAAATAGGTGGCTAAGGTGGAGTTATCACAGATAATCTATGGTCTGGCAATCATCATCCTGGCAGCTTTTATCGCCAGAGAGAAAATTAGGGAAATAAAATTGACTAAGCAGCGCGGATTGAAGGGTAACCCAGAACGCTGCGCCATTCACGAAACGAAAATAGGACAGATTCAGGAAGAAATGAATGATTTTAGGAGCGAAAACAAGCAAGATCACGACCGGATTTTTCAGGCTCTGGATAATGTGAGAGAAAGGCTCGCTAGAGTTGAGGCAAAAATGAATGGAGGCGTGGGCAGGTGAAAAAAAGCCTAAAAAAAATAGCCTTTGAAGCTCTTATCCAGGAAATGCATATCAAAAGCCTGAGGAGCGGAGATAAGGGAGCGAGGATAACTCTCGAGCTCGATAATCCAAGCGACACCTTGCTCTCAAAGCTTAATGAGCTTCATAAGGCAGATAGGTTCGTGGCAGTAGCAATAGCGGAGATAAAAGAATGAAGAAGATTGAAAAGCATCCGGGCGGCAGGCCAACTAAATATTCAGAAAAGGCTTGCGAGCTCGTGCTTCGTGTCGCAGAAGAAATGAACCTGCAGAATTTTCTACGATTCTGCTCTATATATCATCTTGCAGTATTGCTTCACGTTCATATTGACACAATCTATGAATGGCAGAGACAGCACCCGGAGTTTTCCGAAGCAATAAAAAGATGGGAAACAAAAAGAAACGCCCTTGCCCATGAATTTCGGGGCTGGTCTGATGCTCGCTGGATCTTTTGTATGAAGAACTGGACAGGGATGACGGACAGGCAATCAATTGAGATGCCACAGGAATTTACGATCAAAATCCAGAGAATTATTACTGACCGGAAGCCGGAGGAGTGATGGAAGCGCTTATGAATGCTCGGCATGATATAGTGCTTCCGATTCACTACCATTCCGGGCAGAAGAAGATATTTTTCGAATCGAAGGCCAAGAAGAAGGTCATCGCTAAGGGGCGCCGATTTGGATTGACAAAAGGCTTTGCGAATTTGGTCATCGAGTATCTTCTCGAAGGAATCGGGCCGGGGCTGTGGGTTGACACGGTGAACTCAAACATTGACCGCTACATCGAGAGATATTTCTATCCGGTGCTTCGACACCTGCCACCGTCAGCTTGGAAGTGGAGACAGCAGAAGAAGGAGTTGACCATAGGAAAGCAAAAGCTCGACCTGAGAAGTGCGGACCGGCCGGAGCTCATCGAAGGATTCGGCTATCGTTTCATAATCCTGAATGAGGCAGGGATTATTCTTCGCGATGAATATCTCTGGCACAACACCATACAGCCGATGATGCTGGACTATAACCCGGACGTACTCATCGGCGGAACACCGAAGGGTAAGGGGCTCTTTTACCGCCTGGCAGTGATGGCGCAGGAAAAGGAAGGCTGGGAGTATTTCCATTTCACGAGCTTCGACAATCCCTACCTGAGCCGAAAAGAGCTTGAGGACCTTGTGTCCGAGATTCCGCCATCAATTCAGAAACAAGAAATATATGCAGAATTCCTCGATGATAGCTCGACAGTCTTCCGGAATATCAGAAAAGCAATAGGCGCTGAACCGAGAGATCCTGAGCCCGGAATGTATTATATTGCCGGCCTGGACCTGGCCAGACTTCAAGATTATACCTGGCTCGTCATAATGGATACCCGGGGAAACCAGGTATATTCAGATCGGTTCAATGAAATTGATTGGGCAATACAAAAGAAACGCATCTTTGAACCCGTGAAAAAATATAATGCCCGGCTGATTATGGATTCTACGGGCATTGGCGATCCCATATATGAGGACCTAAAAAATATGGGTCTGAATGTGGAAGGCTACAAGCTGACCAACGAAAGCAAGAGGCAGCTCATCCAGGCGCTGATGATGTCTTTCGAGCTGGAGCAGATCAAGATTTTCGATGATCCCGTTCTTCTTAATGAGCTCGAAATATTCGAATATGAAATTTCACCTTCTGGTTCAATCAGGTATTCGGCTCCAGAAGGCTATCACGACGATGGAGTTATCGCGCTTGCGCTCGCTAACTGGGGGCTCAAGAATCCCTATGCGGAGCCCCGGATATGGAGGCCCTGATGGCTTTATGGCCGTTTAGAAAGAAATCGATAACAACTATATCATCTGGATATTCGGTTATTGACATCCCCGGTATCGGCAAAATCGCTGTTGATAGGCTGGGAAATTACATAAAAGCGATGGCCCTTTCGGATTCGGTATATTCTTGCATCACAACAATTCAATTAGCTGCTTCGACGGTGCCCTGGTATTTATATAAGAAAAGTGGCGATGGAGTAGCTGAGGTCGAAAATCATCCAGTAATTGATTTTCTGAAAAGGCCAGGAAGGCGGATGACCTGGACCAAATTCCTGCAAAAATACCTGATGCATAAGTTATTAACAGGGAACGCCTATCTCTTATTGAATATCCCGAGCTTCAAAACAAAGATAGAAACAAAATTCTTGAATCCGAACCGCGTTATTCCTGAGCTCCGGGACGGTAACATAGTCTATAAATATGGCAGCAATATGTTTTCCGAAGAAGAAATTATTCATTTCACTATGCCAAATCCAGAAGAAGATGAAACTAATGAGCTGCGGGGACTTTCGCCGATAGCATCAATAGCAAAGAAGATTGATATTGGGAATTATTCTGAAGAATGGATGTTCAGGCTCCTTGAAAACGGCGCAATGCCGCCGATTACGCTTTCGACTGATAGGCCACTGACTCCAGATCAGAGAAAGTTTCTCCAGGAACAGTTGAAGAGGGAATATGAGGGGCCGGAGAAGGCGATGAACCCGCTGATTCTGGAGGGTGGATTAAAGGTTGAAAAGGTCGGATTTTCTCCGAACGATATCAATTTCCAGCCCCTTCAGGTTGGGATCCTGCGCCGGGTGGCAAATGTTTTCCATGTGCCCTCGGAGCTTTTGGGCGATGTCGAATACAAGACCTATAGCAACGCCAAAGAAGCCGTAAAGGTTCTTTATCACTGGGCAGTATTACCGCATTTAAACGAGCTTAAAGAAGAACTCAATTACCGGATTGTCAGGCAATTCGGAGAAGACCTGTATATCGACTACGACGTGTCTGGAATTGAAGCTCTCTCTGCGGACCTATCAGAACTATGGGAAAGAGTGGGGAAAGCCAAAGATAGGGGAATTATCAGGATCAATGAAGCGCGTGAAGAGCTTGGCTGGGGCAAATCGGATGAACCTGGCGCTGACAAACATTTGGTTAGTATCAATGAGATTCCGCTTGAGTATATAGCCGGAACGACAGAGGAGCAGGAATGATTTTCGAGATGATTGAGCAGAAAATCCGCAGGCCGGAGCGGATCGTTCTGACCGGACGCGCTCGGCCCGGGAATATGCGTACTTATCTCGAAAGGACAGAGCCAACGCTTGAGAAAAAGGTCCAGGTGCTGTGGAAAGCGATGAAAGAGGCGGTAACAGAAAAAGACATCGAATATATCCGTCAAACCGGCTATGTGCAGCAGGGGCTGATTGATTCGTGGCGAGTTGTTGTTTCTGGGTGGATGGAAGCAGCTCTTGAGTCAACCTGGAAGAGAGCAATTGAATCGGCAGGGAATTCTATGTTCGAGGCAATAAAGAAGAGGCAGAAAGCACCAGAGTTCAATTCTGTCCATCAAAATATCCTGAAATGGATGACCGAGCGCGGCGGGATGTTAATTCGAGAGCTTACAGAAGGGCAGGCTTCCACAATTAATTCACTATTGCGTCATCAAGTATTTCAGGGAATCACAAGCAATTATCAGCTCTCAAGGATGCTTCTGTCTTTCGTGGGATTGCTTTCCAGAGAAGCCCAGGCTGTAGCGAACTACCGGGCCGAACTGATGGGACAAGGCCTGGCTCAAGAAAAAATAGATAAGCTTGCCGAGAAATATGCCACATCGCTTCTTAAAGCGAGGGCAAAAAGAATAGCCAGAACGGAACTGGCCACTGCATACAATTTCGGGCAGTGGGAAAGCCTCAGGCAGATGAGAGAATCAGGTCTCGTGGATGAAATCGAAAAAGAGTGGATTACTGCAGATGATGAAAGGACCTGTCCGATCTGCGCCGGTCTCGACGGAGAGAAAGTTGGCCATGATGAGGCTTTTTCAATTGGGGAGATGCACCCTCCCGCCCACGTTCAGTGCCGGTGCAGTCTTGGCTATTCGGCTGTGCGGAGGTAATCATGGCAATTGAAAGAAAAACCTTTCCGATAGAAATTAAAGAAATATCCGAAACCGGAACCCTGGAAGGCTATCTATCCATCTTTGGAAATGTGGATGAGGGGGGCGATATCGTCGAAAAAGGTGCGTTCAAGAAGACGATAAAGGAGAAAAAGAGCTTTCCGCTACTCTGGCATCATAACCCTTCGGTCCCGGATCTGGTTGTCGGGACTTTCAAGGCAGAAGAAGATGCAAGGGGCCTGTCCATCAAAGCAGATTTCTTTGATGACGAAGATAGTCAGAAAGCCAGGCGAAAAGTCCAGAAGCTCTTGGAAAGAGGCGTCCGGGTCGGCTTATCAATAGGATACAGGGCTATCAAATGGGCTTATGACACAATTGAGGGGCGAAATGTTAGGAGGCTGAAGGAGATTGCACTTGATGAGGGTTCTATCACTCTGTTTCCGATGAATCAGGAAGCCCTCGTCGAAAGCGTAAAATCCCTCATTGATCGCATAGACAGGCTTGAAGAAGAAAAAGCTGAATGGACCGCTGCCTTTATCAATTCGCTTCCAGATGCAGCATTCGCTGTTATCGAGCCCGCATATAAGAATGGGGACACAGAAGATAAAAGGGCCAGGCATTTACCTCACCACAAGAAAGGCGTTTCGGATCCTGACGATGATGACTCTGTTGACCTTCCGCACCTGAGAAATGCCCTGGCCAGGATGAATCAAATCAAGCCGGTGACAGATTCGATCTCAGCTGAAGAGCTGAGGCGGAAGGCAGCTAAACATTTAATTGGGCATGCAAAACGTCTCGGTGTCGGTGATTATGAAGATACAGAGAAAAGCATAGAGCACTCTACTGGCGAGCCGCTTGATAGCACTCGTTTGGGAGAGCCGCTTGGAAGTCCACTGCGTCCAGTAATCGAGGCGCTGGAGCAGCCGGTCAAGTCAATATTTTCTGAAGTCCTCGAAACAATATCACGGAGGTAAGAATTGGAAGGACTGCAAGTAAAGGAACTGGTTGAAAAGGTGAAGTCCGAGCTGGCGAGAGAGGCCAAAGAGGACGTCGAAAAGATCATTAAGCTCATTCATGATGAGCGCCAGAAGTATGAGGACGCTCTCAAGGGTCGAATCTCAGAATCGGACTTCAAGGTTTTCCAGGAAAAGAGCCAGGCTGCTGAGCTGGAGATCAAGAAAAAAATCGATGAGCTTGAACTCCGGCTGAAACAGATTGCGGTGGAAACGGCGATGAAGGAACAGAAGGGAGCAGCTTCTCCGGAGCGCAAGGCATTTGTTTCCTGGATCAGGAAGGGCGAGAAAAATCTTTCAGCCGACGAGCTGAAGGTTATGCGGATTTCTGAAGATGTTACCGGTGGTTATGTGACCCCTGTGGAGTTTGATTCCCGTATCATTGAGATCTTGAAGGTATTTTCGCCAATAAGGGAAATGGCAGAAGTGTTTTCGATCGGCGGGGCTGGAGTTGAGATCCCGAAAGAATCGGCGGTAGATATGGATGCCTTTGCTGCCTGGCCCGGGGAGACTCTGGCAGCTCAGGACTTGAAGTTTGCGGAAGAAAGGTTTACGCCCTTTGAGCTTCAGGCGCTGGTGACGCCAAAGCGCACCCTGATTGAAGATGCTGCTTTCGACATCGAGGGTTACATTCAGAGGAAGGTCGCCGAAATCTATGCCTATAAAGAGGGCAAAGCTTTTGTCGTCGGGGATGGTGTCAATAAGCCCGAAGGCCTGCTGAGCGCCAACATCTCTTCAGTCAATTCTGGTGACGCCTCAAAGATCACTGCAGATGGTCTGATTAACCTGATTTATTCCCTGAGTTCTCCATATGCCCGGGGTGCTGCTTTCTTAATGAAAAGAGCGACTATCGGTTCGATCAGGACGCTCAAAGATACGGTGACGGGATTGTACCTCTGGCAGCCAGCGCTTCAGCTCGGAGAGCCGTCCACACTGCTCGGATATCCGGTCTATGAGTCCCCGGATATGCCCAGTATCGCCAGCAATGCTTTCCCCGTGATTTTCGGCAATTTCAAGGCCGGATACAAAATTGTTGATCGCGTTGGCATGACTGTGCAGAGGCTGGTTGAGAAATGGGCTACTGAGGGCAAAATCGGGTTCTTGTTCTGGAAGCGGGTTGACGGTGGTGTTACCGTGCCTGAGGCCTTCAGAAAACTGAAGATAGCTGCCAGCTAATGGAGGTGAAAAGTGAGCGTTAGAGATTTGTATAACAATCTTAAGGCTGTGGTGGCAATTAATCCCACCACAGGGAAAGATAATCTGACCGGAAACCTGATTGATCTCCAGGGATTCAACGGGGCGCTGGTTGTCGTTCAGAGCGGGACCATTACAGATGGAACCTTCACTTTTGAGCTGCGGCATGGTAATGCCTCAGATGGTTCTGACCTGGTCGCTGTTCCGGACGAGGATCTTCTGGGCACCGAACCGGTCTTCGCAGCTACAGATGATAATGTCGTGAAGCAGTTCGGCTACATCGGCACCAAGCGCTATATCAAGCTTGTGGCCACGGTGTCCGGTTCTCCGACTACCGGTGGAACTCTCGGGGCTGTTGTGATCAAGGGCTTCCCGAGACACGCTCCGGTCAGCTGAGAAGGCGCCAGTTAATTTGAGTATATGGGGGCGCAGCTGTTGAGGCTCGCCCCCAGGCGCTCTTTCTGTGGAGGTATAAGATGAGAAGAATCAGGATGATTCAGACGAGATACGGAAGTCCTGATGGCATTCAGGTCCTTCAGTATCAGGCAGGCCAGATTTATTCGGTTCCGGATGACCTGGCTAATGTGTTTCTGTCCCAGGGTTGGGCGGAAGAAGATAAGACGCTTGAGGGAATAATGGAAACCAAGGAATCGAATTCTCGGGACACGGATTCAATACCCGGGCAGAAAACTAAATCAAAGAAAAAATAGCAGGAGGAATACAAATGGCACCTTTATCGGTTCAAAAGATTATCTTAACGGGCCTGGAGCCCGCCTTTGTTTCGGCATCTGAAGGCGGTGATGAATTTGCCAATTCCGGCCGGGTTTTCCTGCATGTTAAAAATGGCCACACAAGCGATCAGACGGTCACAATTAACTCACTAAGGATTTGCGATCTCGGATATGACCATGACGCCATTGTGAAGATTCCTTCAGGAGAGGAGAGGTTGATCGGACCGTTTCCGAGATTTCGCTTCAATGATCCGAATGGAAATGTCCAGGTTTCCTATTCCGGAGTGACCGCCCTAACCATAGCTGCGATTGAACTTGAATAGAAGGATTGAGTGATGGCAGTAATCGGCCTTGAAGAAGCCAGGCAGTACCTGAAGGTTGATACAACAGACGATGACGCGCTTATCTGCTCTCTTATCACTGTGGCAGAGGACACTGTAGAAAAACTAACAGGGCGAAAACTCTTGACCACTGACTTCACATACACACTCGATATCCCTCCTGATCCCATTTTGATTCCATATTCCCCGCTTCAGGAAATTACAAAAATTGAAACCGTGGCACTTGATGGTGCAATTTCTGTGGTTGATCCTGGAATCTATGTGGTTGATACCTCCCAGGATCAGATGGGGAGGATCTGGCTTAAACCTGGCTGTTCCTGGCCGGATCATAGAAAGTTTGCCTCCTTCATTATCTCCGGGAAAGCGGGATATGGAACGGATGCCAGTGCAGTTCCGGCTCCTCTGAAAACAGCGATTCTCTTGACTCTGGCAATCCTATACGAGAATCGGGGCCAGGTGGAAAGCCAGACGCTAATTGATTCAATTTCCGCCCTGTGTTGGCCTTATCGTGTGATGAGGATTTAGGATGGCCATTTCCAAATCCAGAAGATCCGATCTTCCCGAGATAGGAGAACTACGCCAGCGGGTTGTGTTTCAATCCGCAGTGAAACTGGATGATGGCTATGGCGGCAAGCAGGTTATCTGGCAGGATGCATTTTCTGCCTGGGCGTTGATTGAGCCGTTATCAGCTCACGAGAAGTTCGAAGCCATGAGTGTTCAATCTCGGGTAACACATCGTGTTCATATCCGGTACCGGTCGGATGTTAGCACCGGGATGCGGATCAGGTATGGCGACCGGTTATTTGAGATCGAGGGGATCCTTGATGTCGGAGAGCAGAAAAGGTTTTTGGAACTTTTGTGCTCGGAGTGAGAGATGGCTGCCAAAGTTGAAATCAAGGGCCTGAATGAACTGGAGAAATCGCTTGATAAGATTCTTTCCAAGAAGGAGAGAATCAAGCGGGAAGTCCTGTTTACGGCCCTTGACATACAGAAAAACGCAAAAAAGAGATTACGAGACCAGAAGGCGATCGATGAGGGAAATCTTATGAATTCCATCATGGTCGACTCGGTCCAGGGTGGCTTGGCGGCAGAAATCGGATCGATAGCTCCTTATGCTCCCTATGTAGAATTCGGAACAAGACCGCATTTCCCACCGCCGGATGCTCTTGAAGACTGGGCTAAGCATCATGGTTTTGATTCGGCCTGGCCGATATGCAAGGCAATTGCCAAAAGGGGACTTAAGGAACGGCCCTATCTTAATCCGGCATATGAAGAAGAAAAAGAAGGATTTGTTCAGAGAATCAAGAAGATCCTGGAGAGCGAAGAGTGAAGTCCCCGTTTCTTACCCTTCACAAAGCCATCAGAGATAGGATCATCTCTGCCACAGGAAGAGAAGTTTATGACGATTTTCCCGAGAATGTCCCCATGCCGCACATCATCGCTGGAGAAATAGATGGGCGGGACTGGTCGGATAAATTCCAGCCTGGACAGGAGGTTGCGGCCACGATTCATATCTGGTCCAGTTATCCCGGGAAAAAAGAGGCGGCTCAAATTATGGATGAGGTGCTGCAGGCCCTCACTTCTTCAGAGCTTTCACTTGATACAGATTTCAGGGCCGTATATTCAGGCCTGGATATGGCGGAAATAATCATTGATATAGACGGGATAACCCGTCACGGAATATTGAAATTCCGATTTTTGATAGAGGAGGTTTGAGGTGGGAAAGAAAAAGAACGCCCCCCGACCGCAGTGTATAAATATTTCGGAAATACTAATCGAAAGATTTCAGAATGAGGCGTTAGAAGTGAAGCCCTGCCAAATCCCCATAGCAGGAAAGATTGATGAGAAAAAGGACCATATCGTTTCGGTCAAATATCGCGGTATCGATTTGAGAGATAGCCTGGATGAACTTATCGCCCGGGCAAAAGAAGAAGTCATAACAGAAAAGGCAAGGCTTTATCTTCACGCCTGCCGGAGGATTTTTGAGCGCGATGAAAATAATAGGCTCCTGATGAAGGAGCTGAACCTATATTACAGGCTGAAAAGCCTGAAAGACGCCAGGAGGTAAACATGGCCAAAATCAAGGGTAAGGACATTTACGTCGAGGTCAACACCGGAACCGAGCAGACGCCCGTCTGGACTAAGGTAGGCGGCGCGACCGATGCCTCAATTGACATGTCCGGCGAAGGCATTGATGTAACCGATAAGGATTCTGAAGGCTGGGCCGAGTCGCTCATCGGAATCAAATCGGTTGAGGTCTCTTCAGAGCACTTCATGCTTGACAGCGATGCCGGGTATTCCGAGCTTGAGGATGCATATCTCAATGATACGCTGCTCGACCTGCGGTTTACTGTGGCTGCCAGCAAGTTTTTCCGCGGGAAATTCAGGGTCAGCAAGCTTTCGATTAAGGGCCCCCTGAAAGAGGCCGGGACCGTTTCGGTGAGCTTCAGCCTTTCCGGCCCCCTGTCCACAACCTGATGAAGAGGTAGATGGTGAAAGAATTTGTTCTTGAACTGGATCGCCCGAGAAAGCTTGTCTATGATTTTGACGCCTGGGACCTGATCTCAGAACATTTTGGCTCTGGTCAAGGGAAAGACTTCGACCTGGCCTCGCTGAATATCACCTACCGAGATCTGCCGTTTCTAGTCTATGCCGGACTGAGATGGGAAGACGAAGCACTCTCCTACGAACAGACCAAGAAGCTGCTGAACGAGGCCATCCGTTCTGGAAGGCTTGATATCATGCAGATTCTTGACGTGGTGATGAAAGCTATCTTTGCTCAGAGCGGGGTCAAGCAACAATCGGAACTGAAAGCAGAAACTGTTTCGGCAGAAGAGGTCAAAAAAAACGTGTTGACGGCGGAGGAAACTCCGGAGATTGGCTCAGGCAGCAAAGAAAATTAGCTGCTGCCTATCTGGGGGTCTTCCGCCGGGAAGATTTCAGGCGGTTGTTGCCCGAAGAGCTTCTGACGGCTATGGAGGGCATATCGGAGCGGGAATATGAGCGAGAGCGGGCGGAGTGGATTCGAATGGCCTGGTTCACGTCCATTCTGCTCGCTCCGCATAACAATGGCAGGGCGGTAGATTTCAATGACCTTCTGCCGGAATGTTTTCAGACGGAGGGCAAACAAATGACCCGCGAAGATGTCAGGGAAGAGCTCGAGGCCCTGAAAAAAAGACTTGGGATTGAATGATGGAAATCAAGAGTTTGCTTGTCAAGATATCGGCTGACGTCTCTGAACTTGCCAAAGCGCTCAAGGACTCGAAGTCTAAACTCCAGGAAGTCGGCAGATCATTTCAAACAATCGGGGCCGGATTATCAGCAGCTGTCACCCTGCCGCTCGTCGGCATTGGCACGGCAGCCATCAAGGCAGCTATGGAGGCCCAGGAATCTGAGAGTCTCTTCGAAGTGTCAATGGGAGAGATGGCCGGAGCCGCCAGAGCCTGGTCGGAGGAGTTGAGAAAGCAGCTCGGACTCAACGCCTACGAGGTCAGAAAAAACGTCGGTACGTTCTACAATATGTTTGATGCGATGGGACTCGGATCGCAGAGCGCATATGAGCTCTCAACCGGCCTGACCAAGCTGGCCTATGATATGGCCAGTTTCTACAACCTCAATCCGGAAGAGGCCTTTCAGAAGCTCAGGGCGGGGATAACGGGAGTGGTTGAGCCTCTTAAACGTCTGGGTATTGTGGTTGATGAGGCTAGCGTCAAGACTTATGCCTATACTCACGGCATTGCTCAGATGGGAAGTGAACTAACTCAGCAGCAGAAGGTTATGGCCAGATATGGGCTTATCATGGAACAGACTAAAAACGCTCAGGGCGATCTGGCCAGAACAATGGATAGCCCGACGAACAAACTCAGAGTCCTAAGCAGTCAGATGAAGCAAACAGCAATAGACCTCGGAGTGGCGCTGATGCCAGCCTTTCAAACCTTTCTTTCTCTTGCACAAAAAGGGGTGAAAATAATAAGCGAAATCGTTGAAGCGTTTAATTCTCTGCCCAAGCCAATTCAAACCGCAATAATAGCAATGACCGGGCTGGCAGCTGCGGCTGGCCCCGTGATGATGATAACGGGGCAATTTCTGAAAATGCTTCCGGCCCTGATAACCGGATTCAAGCTTTTGATCGGGGCTATTAACCCGCTAACGATTGCTATCGGGGCGGCGGCAGCGGCCGGTTTCACGTTCTACAACATTCTTTCCCGGCTGAAAGAGCAGGAAGAGTATAACCGGCAGGCCGATGAACGATTAAGAGAAACACAGGAAAGGCTAAAAGGAAAACTCTGGGAAGCTGCTCAACAGGCCGGAATGACCGGCGACCAATTTCAGGCGTTAACTGAAAAATATAATGGCAATATTGCTGCTATGGCCAACGCGATATATAGGGGCAGAGAGGGCGTTGAAATGCAGCGAGCCCTGGCTGAGGTGGGCAAAAAGCATGCCGAAGCGATAGATAAGCAGAGAGAAGCTCAGGAAAAAGAACGACTTGAGAAAGAAAAATCTCTGGCAGCCAGCATTCAGACTAAAGAACAGATAGAAAAAATAATCTCTCTTAGGAAACAACTAACCGATGAAATCAAAAAGGCGACACTCGGCGAACTCGAATACAACAGATATTCGCTCCGGGCCCAATATGAAGAACGAGTCACGCAGATTAATCAGGAAGTGAGTGATGAGAAGACTCGGGCCGAGCTTTTACTTGCAGCCCGCCAGGCTTATCATGCTCAGCTTGCAGCCCTTGAAAAGGCGGCAAGGGAAAAAGAGCTAAACGAAAAGATTGAGTTTGCTAAGAAAATTAAGGAAGAAGAGCAGGCCCTGGCCCTGGCCAGGATCCAGGCAGAAAAAGATTACCAGGCCAAGAAGCAGGAAATCAGCAACGCTATTGTCATGATGTCGATGAATGAGAAGGACCAGAAGTTATTTGCATTGGAGCAAGAGCGGCAAGCAAAAATAGCTGCAATCTTGGAAGAACAAACTTATAACCAGGTTCAAAAAGATACTCTGATTGCTCTCTGGAATGAATATTATGAAAAAAAGCGGGAATATATCGAAGGAGAATATGACGCCTGGAAGCAATATGTGGAGCTTGTCCGGGATTCTATTGAGAATACCCTGACTGCCAGCGTCAATAACTTTCTGGATGCCTTTGCTGCCTGGGGAGAGCAAGGGGGAAGCATTCTTTCTGCCTTTGGCAATGCCTTTAAATCTATGGCAAAAACTGCTATAAGGGCGCTCGAGGAAATGGTGGCTGCCACACTCAAAAGCGCAATAAAAACGATAGCAGCAAAAAAGGCCGAAGCGATTGCCAGCCAAATAGCGAACGTGATGAAATCAATTCCTTTCCCGCTCAACCTGGCCTTGGTGGCCGGAGCAATAGCTGCAGTCTCAAAGCTATTCTCTGCGATTAAACTTGCCGAAGGCGGCATAGTGACCAAACCAACCCTGGCCGTGGTAGGCGAGGCGGGTCCTGAGGCAGTTATCCCGCTGGACCGGTATCCTGCTTTTGCTATGGCCGGGGCCGGTGGACCGAACATAAACCTTGCGGTGAATATATATGGAGATATTAATAATGCTGGCGGAGTGGATGAGATTTCCGAACGCATGGCAGCGAAACTTCAATCCATGCTTAGGGGGATGAGATGACAATTAATCCACCATTCCTTAAGGACGCAGACGGAAACACCCTATCCTTCCCGTCTAAATTCTATGTTCGCTCTGAATCAATAAGCAGGCGCTCATCTCTTGTGCAGCTCCCGTATTCGGACCTTAGCAAGGAGACCGCTGATGGATGCTTCAATCCTCGCAGAGTGGACGTATCTGGCATCCTGTATGCTGAGGATGAAGCTACCGCCCGGGCGCTTTTGGATTCTATCCATGCCTTTTCGCGCAAAAATGGACTGGAGTTGTGGTTCAAGGGCAGAAGGATAAGAATAGATAAGCTCCTGGAAAGCACGATTCAGGATAATGGCAAAAGAGGGTTCCTCTACAATATCTCCATCGGATTTCAGGCCGGAGACCCGTTCTGGTATTCTGAAGAAAAAGAGATCATCCCGACATCCAACCCGTATGAATTTGAGATTAACGGGACAGCAGATACTTTCCCGATAATCCAGGTTACAATGCTTGGTCCTGCTTCTCTGCTAGCCCTGGAGGTCAAAGAGTATAGCTGTCAGTTCAATGCCCCACTGATTCAAAATGACATTCTGGAAATTGATTCATATCACGGCAAAGTTAAACTTAACGGAGAGGATGCCATAAAGAATTTTTCCGGCTTATTCCCGAAACTTAATCCTGGGAAGAATACGATCGAAGTTTCAGGCGGATCCGGATCCGTTGTCATCAATTACTCGGAGGCCTATATCTGATGTATTTCCGGGGCGGAAAAAGATTCAGGGAGAGCAGATTTTCCGGATATTCTCCTGGCATTTATGTCCCTCTCTATATTCCAGGCGGAACTGGCTTTAAGCTTGTCTTCTATAATAGTGCTGATGAAAAAATCGGAGAACTCGGCAGTGATGCCTATTCTCATCTTGTTGAGGAAGTGAATTTTGAGCTCCTTGAATCTGGCTGCGGTTCAATGGAGCTTACCCTGACAGAGAAACCGCCTTTTGAGATTGGATATCGAACCCGTGTTGATATTTTTCCATTCTTCAGCTCTGATCCCTGGTACACCGGATTCATCTATGACTTACCAAGAAAATCATCAAAGAGTTCGGAATTAAGATATCAAGGTTTTGGCTATTATGACCAGCTGGATTGGGTTCTGGTTTCCGGTGCCTGGGCAAATAAGAAGGTCAGTGAAGTTATTGCCGATATTATTGAGAACCAGGTGGCCCCGAAAACGGCCATAAAATTTAACCGGCCAAAAATCATAGAAAGCACAAGTGCAGTCGAAAACTTCGCGGCCGATAAGATTACTGCCAAAGAGGCGCTCAAGAAATTATCGGAATTCGAGCCATCATTTGTCTGGGGAGTTGATAATTTCAGAGAATTTTTCTTCTCTCTCCGCTCAGCCCAGGTAGTTTCTAAACTCTGGGTCGGGAAGCATTGTGAGGATTTCGAGCTTGATGAGAACGCCAGCCAAATAGCAAATCGTCTCTATATTAAGGCAGGCATTATTAATCTCGGCTCAAATTATGTTGCAATTATCCAGGATGATGAATCAATAGCCAAATATGGAATAAGAGAGGCCGTTGTCTCAGCGCCAGAAGTCCAGAGCATTGAAGACGCCGTTGCCTGGGGATATGCCCAACTTGCACAGAAAAAGCTGAAAAAGCTTGCCGGAGTTGCCAGGAATATCTTTCTTGAGAATATGAAGCCCATTGAAGCAAGAGGGAAGGCAGTAATAGTTGACGAGGCCGGGGCCGAAAGAGAACTGAAAATAACCGCAGTTGATTACATGATTTCAACGTCAGGCATTTTAGCCACCCTGAAGTTGGAGGCTTATGAATGAGCAGGTTTGAGGAAAGGATCATGGATCTAATCCGCCAGCTCCGCGAAGAAATCCGTATGAACGACCAGCGGATCAAGCAGCTTTCCGGAGGGACTGGCGGAGGAGTTGATTTGACGGCTCTGATGTTGAAGGCGATATATGATGCTAACGGCAATGGAGTGGTTGACAATTCAGAAAAGTTGGCAGGCCTAACCTTGGAGGAGATATTGGCTCAGTGTGATGGTGGGGGTGGTGGTTCGGGGGATATGCTGAAATCAATATATGATTCAAATGATAATGGGGTGGTAGATAATGCCGAAAAAATAGATGGTCGAAAAATCTGGGTGATGAACAGGGCCCCCCAAAGCAATGAAGGGGCTGATGGAGATATATGGATAGAGTATCAGGAGTAAAAAAATGGCTTGGATAAGTCAATATAATACAAATGCTGCTGGACAATTAAAAAA